>OMJG01001251.1_pt1 | contig 15332 bp, 18 predicted proteins | sample 1646431 | NCBI WGS metagenome assembly OMJG01 (sample SAMN03771674, study PRJEB25209) | food metagenome | isolation source: Cotija cheese | place: Mexico:Jalisco,Michoacan | collected 2011-12-12
AGGTTAATTAAGAGATACGATTTTTGAATCACATTCATTTTAGCACATTTTACATGGGAGTGATAACCGATTTGTCATATTTATTAACCAACGATTACCGGTCAATCGCTAATTTTTGGACAGTCGTCACGTTGTAAGCCCTTCCACGCTTATTAAAATCATTTTTCTAACCGCCTTTTTCAAAATGGTGTGCCAGAAATGCAACAGTTATTCATTTGTGAGTGTCATAACAACCATTGGCAAAATTAAAATGCAAACGCTCGTTTTAATTACATTTTTAATCGCCTATATATCAGCAATTAAGCTAAAGCATCGCAAAATAATGAAATCAAAAATCAACTATTTACATTTGTGAAAAAGTATTTATAATAGTGATTGCGAAATAAACAACAAGTTATTTTTTGCATGGGAGGAACCGTTAATGTTGAAAGAAATTGATGAACACACCAATATCGTGCGTTCGATTGATCGGTTAGTTCTAAACGCCTCATTAGCCGCTAACCGGCTAGAAGTCATGGATCAAGCACAAGTTGATAAGGCCGTAGCTGCTTTGGCACGTGCTGCTCACGCTGCCCGGGGTATGTTAGCAGCAATGGCTGTCGAAGAAACTGGTCGCGGTAATTATCGTGATAAAGTCGCTAAAAATGACTTTGCTGCTCGCAACGTTTACGACTACATCAAGGATGACAAAACTGTCGGTATCATTAATGATGATCCCGTTAGTGGCGTGATGAAAGTCGCCGAACCAGTCGGTATCATTGCTGGTGTTACCCCCGTTACGAATCCAACATCAACCGTTATTTTCAACGCCATGTTGGCACTCAAAACACGTAATCCCATCATCTTTGGTTTCCATCCTTTTGCTCAAAAGGCTTGTGTCGAAACTGGTCGTATTATCCGTGACGCAGCAATGGCGGCTGGTGCACCTAAAGATTGGATTCAATGGATTAAAGCACCTAGTTTAGAAGCAACTAACACGCTTATGAATCATTCAGGTGTCGCCACAATTATCGCCACGGGTGGTGCTGGCATGGTCAAAACAGCTTACTCGACTGGCAAACCAGCCTTAGGTGTTGGTCCCGGTAATGTCCCTTGTTTTATTGAAAAAACGGCAAACATTCAGCAAGCGGTCAGTGACGTTATTACCTCCAAGTCGTTTGACAATGGGATGATCTGTGCGTCTGAATCTAATCTAATCGTTGCCGATCAAATTTACGATCAAGTTAAAAGTGAATTAAGTCACAACGGTGTTTACTTTGTCGGTCCCGACAACTTCAAGGCCTTAGAAGCAACCGTCATGAACCTTGATAAACAAGCGGTAGACCCTAAAGTCGCCGGACAAACACCATGGCAGATTGCCCAGTGGGCTGGTTTCGACGTTCCAACTGACACTAAAGTCCTCGCTGTTGAACTACCTAGCATCGGTGGCGACCAAGTCTTATCACGTGAAAAACTATCACCAGTCCTCGCTGTTGTTCATGCCAAAGATACTGCGACAGGCTTCAATCTGATGAAGCGCAGTCTGGCACTTGGTGGCTTAGGTCATACTGCCGCTTTGCACACCACTGATAAGACAGTCATGACAAAGTTTGCCTTAGAAATGACTGCTTGTCGCGCGCTGATCAACGTACCGTCATCTCAGGGGGCCATTGGCTACAAGTACGATAATGTTGCCCCTTCTTTAACACTCGGCTGCGGAACATGGGGACACAACTCAATTTCTCATAATTTAGAGGATTGGGACTTGCTTAATATCAAGACTGTTGCCAAGCGCTTACATCAAATTCGTTAACGATTTGCTAAAATAATCAAGTCATAAATTTAAAATAGTCCATTTGCCGCTAAAAAACGTGCCCGCTAATGTCAGTTTAATCTGACACTAGCGGGCACGTTTTAGTTACGATCTCGTTACCTAAGCCAATTTTTTAAACGTCCACACATCCCGGAATTTGTCTGGCCGATATAGGAACCACCGTCCCAAACTCCAAGTCAAGTAAGCAACGACTAAGGCCATAATAATCCCTGCTAATAACGGCATTTGTGCCCGGTAGTTATCAGTCACCATACCCAAAATTCCCGTTCCAAATTGCGAACAACTAATTGCCACAATCAAGTAACCGATCGAGAATCCTAGCACCGCGCCCCGCCACTGTGGAAAACGGAAAAAATCTTGGCTACTTTCTAATGATAGATGCTCAAAGGCCCACTGATCTAGCCAATACAGACAACCGCTAATGACTAGGCACAGTGCCAGGATCGTCAATACCCCACTTAACTGATGCCCTTGTAATCGTCCTAGCACGTCCACTTGCCGATATTTCAGACCAGTTAATCCGGCAACGACATTGATCAAGCCATCATACGCAAAAACAAGACTGCAGGTGAAGACAAAGGCCGCCAACACACTCGCAAAGACGTGCCCGACCCACAAACCAAACGTAGCTGCCAATAAGCTAAGTGTTAAAATTGCTGCCAATGTTTCAAGGTCTTCATACAAGGTTGCATTCCAGTTAATCTGTACGTGTCTATTAACTATTGCCCGCCAAGCAATTAATCCAAAACTAACTTCCATCACGACATAACCGCTGATCAGTGTCCCTATCAGCAAGCCGATTTTACGTCGATAGATTCGTCGGCGCGTTACCGGTAAACTAAATAGATATTGGTCAAAGTTCGTAAAATTATCGGTTAAGAATAGCAAGATTCCTAATACAAAACTAACACCCAAACTGGCAATCGTCCGCACCCCCGTTACGCTCGTTAACGTAAAGTTGGTCGCATGGGCCGCAACATACAGGGAAGGATTATGGGTAACACTGTATCCTTCTTTTATCCCAGCTAAAAGCAGGATAACCCCTGCCGTTAATAATAAAGTCCGATAGTGGCGCCATAATAACTGCCACAATTTCCGTTTAGTCATTTCAACGCCCCCCTAAGATAACAATTCAAAATCCGCTTCATCCGTTAGATTAGCCATAAACAAATCAGCCAACGAAAGTGGTAACTCCTCTTGGAACACTGGCTTAGTCGCCGCTAGCTTGGCCTGCACCGTGGCGTTAAAGTCCTCAAATACTACAACTATTACCCGTCCAGAAACGTGGACGATGCGTCCTAACTGCTTAACAACAGCTGGAATTTGTTTGTCACGATACACCAGTTGTACTTTACGTGCATTACTACGCATTGTTTCCAGTTGATAGTCATTCACAATTTGCCCATTTTTCAACATCAGGGCTCGATCAATAACACCTTCTAGCTCAACTAAGTTATGAGAGGCAATGACAATTGAACGCTCACCAGTCGCCACTTCGTCAATCAAGATACCGAGAATGTTTTTGCGAATCAGTACATCCAAGCCATCCAACGGCTCATCTAAGAACAAGTAAGGTGCCTCAGTTGCCACACTCAAAATAATTGTGAACAGGCCAAAAGTCCCCTTAGAAAAATGACGCAGCTTCTGCTTAGACGTCAAATGATACCGATTTAATAGCTGTTCAAACTTAGCATTATTAAAATTTGGATAGGCAGTCTGGTAATACCACTGAATTTGTTTAATCGTTGCGCCTTTAAAAAAATTCGCTAACGGATCAATAAAACACAGTTGTGTACGCAATTGGGGCTTGGTCGCAATAACTTGGCCATCAATACTGACATCTCCACTGTCAGCTAGATATTGACCATTGATCGTTCGAAAAAGCGTTGTTTTACCGACCCCATTACGCCCTACAACGCCTACGATTTGTCCTGGTTCAATTGTAAAACTAATCTGATTTAAAGTCGTCCGGTGGTCAATTTGTTTACTTAACTGATTAATTACTAAACTCATACTGGTTCCCCCATTTGATCAAGCCATCCATGCAATTCAGTGATACTCACGCCACTTTGGTAGGCTAACTTGACGATTTGTGCTAACTTTTCATGGACTTCTTGCCGTAGCACCGTCGAGTCACTCACGTTCACATAGGTCCCTTTACCGGGTACGGTTTGAATAACGTGTTGCGCTTCTAGTTGCTTGTAAGCTTTGCTGACCGTATTCGGATTGAGCAAGTGTCGGCGAGCCATTGCGCGCACTGACGGTAATTGTTCACCACTACCTAACACGCCGTGCGCAATATCTTGCTTAATTCCTGCTACTAACTGCGCATAGTATGGATAGCCACTACTATGATCAATCTGCATAGCCACACCTCCATAAATGTATGGTAATTTACTTAAACCAAATAGTACAGCATAGTACAGTAACTAACAAGGTAAGAAAAAGTTAAAATAACTATCGCGGTAAAGTTAGTAGGTTACTATTACTAATCAAACCATCAACCATCACGAGCATACCTACTACCAATTGTTAAGGCCCCCGGTCTTTAACATGACAATATAAAAGTCCGCATCTGCAGGTAGGACCTACAAATGCGGACTGCTACTACTTCATTCCTCAATAAAGCGACTATTTTCGCCGTAATTCCGTTGCGGCGTATTCCATAATCGCCATCAACACAATCAAACTAATCGGAAAGGCAATGACACTGACTGTCAAACTAGCCGTGATTTCAAAGAATGTAAAAATCACCATCAACAGCACAATTGCTGTAATCAACATACCGGTCTCAGCCTTTCCCCAACGCTTAATCATCGTGTTAACCTCATTTCTATTTATTAGTCACCATGAGTTTAACATGCCTGATATTGCTTACTAGTCCTTATCACTAAGAGTTTCATGAGAATTCTATTGGAGCATCCGTGTCATTGTCGTCACCGCTAACCGACCGCCTGCTTTCAATGGTAAAAACAACTGATTACCATCTTCAAAACCCAAACGGTGCCAGAATCGAGCCACCCCATCATCAGCGGTGACACGCGTTAATTGAATGGCCGTGATATTGCTTTGTAATGCAGCCTGCATAAGCCCCGTCATTATCACTTGGCCCACTGACTTACGTTGATAAGTTTGATTAACCATTAACAATCCCACGAACAGTAATTGTTCTTGAGGATACTGATTTAAAAGATCTAAGACGGCCACTAGCCGATTAGCGAGATAGAATCCAAAAACCTGCTTTTGTGCGGCCGCAATTTCATCTGGGTGGGCAGTTAAATCATGTCGAATTTCGGTCATTGTTAACGGTTCTGGTGAAAAATACTGATGGTAACGTGGATTACTTTGTTCCAAGGCTAACAGTGCCTCTTGATCAGCCAAGGTTAATAATCGAATTTTAAAATTCGGTAGCTGTGCTTGTAAAGTTGCTAGTTTCATCAATCAGTCCAGACTTTCTCTAAATTATACCAAGTTTCACCCGCATGTTCAGACGCTGCAATGCCCTGATTAACAAACCCATTGCGCTCATAGAATGGAATTAGTCGCTCCAAGCAAGTCAGTGCCATACTAGTACGCCCATGTGCTTGTGCATTTTCAGCCAAGGCCGTTAACAACTGGCTACCGATTTGTTGGTGACGTGCTAACGGTGAGACCGCCAATGTGAATACAAGCTGATGCCCACCTCGCGGTAAATTAGTCGGAGTCGTTGCAAACATGGCGTCTTCAATGTAGCGGGCCCCTAATGCTGGTCCCACAATAAAGCCAAGTACAACTGCACCATCACGGGCAACTAGGAAGGTATCAGCCAACTTTTCAATGCGTTCACGATAAGCAGCTTCGCTACCGGCTTCTGCTTTCGAAAAGCCAGACTTCTCAATTGCCATAATTTGTGGTAGATCCGTCATTTTAACTGGTGTAATTTCTATTAATTTTCGCCCTCCAATTCGTATATTTATTATAACAAATGTTGTTGAATTGTTGACTGACTTAATTTTCCTTGAAAAACCAGTGTCGAGCATGTCGTTTTCAGAAGTGACATGCTATACTTGAATTGTGAATTCGGTTACATATCCAACAATTCACTATTCTTATCGAAATTAGGTGAAGCTTATGCCAGCACAATCAGCAGAACAATTATGGAACGCTTATAATGAAACCACCGATACTCACGGCGCTTCTTATCAAACACGTTGGTTCGGTCAACAAAACAATCCCGCCGAAGTGCAGGCCCTTGCCGAGGCTATTCTGGCCGGTACGAAGACAGCTACGACCACGCCATTGGACAGCTATACGGCAGAACAAGTTGCGATTCCCCAAGTTGGGGACTATAACATTCTTTTGAATGGCGAAATGAAACCCGTTGCAGTACTCAAGACGGTCGTGTCCGAACTTATTCCATTTTATCGAATCTCGGCAGAACACGCCTATCACGAAGGTGACGGTGACCGTACCATCGGTGATTGGCGTAAGCGCAAGACGGAAGAATTTACGCCAACGTTAGAAGAACACGGTAAAAATCTCTCATCGGATACTCCAATGGTCAGCGAAGTTTTTGAAGTCGTTTACCGCGCAGATTAATCAACAACGTTAACGGCCTAAGACGGATGTCTTGGGCTTTTTTATTAGAGTGTGAGGGCAACTGGGTTGGGGCTGAGGATTAGTTTAGCATTACTGTTGGCTAAGTGGGCTTCCTTAGCCGACAGTAATGCTGGGCTAACCGCAAGACCCTAGTTGCACCGAACACGTTTCGGCTGTATGGCAGTAGCGGGTTTGGCATTGATTCTTTATCGTAGCAAGCACAGGCTTCAGCACCACCGAGCACGTTTCAATAGAGTGTGAGGGCAACTGGGTTGGGGCTGACCGCAAGACCCTAGTTGCACCGAACACGTTTCGGCTGTATGGCAGTAGTAGGTTTGGCATTGTTTCCTTATCGTAGCAAGCGCAGGCTGCAGCGGCAGCCGCATCTGCCTAACTAATTTATTCACTAACCAAACACCGTCATTATTGCCCCAACCCTTAATCCACGTGTGATTCGGCGGGCCAATACGTGAAGCGCAAAATAACTGATCGATGATTGCAAAAAGTACTTGTCACCACGTCATTTTTCATTATAATTAAAGCTCGTACTAAACTTATTGTTTAGTTTAACAAAACAAAAACGATTCGAGGTGAATGTCATGGACATTGGTCAACGTATCCGCAACTTACGGATTCAAAAACAGCTTACACAAGAAGAACTCGGTGAACGAACTGACCTCAGCAAAGGCTACATATCACAGTTAGAGCATAATCAATTATCACCCTCAATGGAAACTTTCTTTGCGATTCTTGAAGTGCTTGGTTGTGCGCCCAGCGATTTTTTTGCGGCGGAACAACCTCCTCATAAATTGGTCTACCATCCTGCAGATCAGACCACGTATGACGACGAAGCCTTAGGATACCGTGTAAAATGGCTTGTACCAGCCTCTAACGACAATCAATTAGAACCGGTCACCATTACACTATCTCCTAATGGTCGCTTTAAATCTTTTGAGCCGTCGCCGGCAGAGACCTTCATTATGGTCCAAACCGGCACTTTAAGCTTACAGCTCGGCACACAGCAATACACTGCCAATGCAGGTGATACGCTATACTTTCACGCGACTAAGACGCATCAGATCCGCAACCTAGGGACCACATCCTGCACGTTCACCTTGGTTACGACCGCGTCCTACCTATAATCATGTCACACCCTATCGAGCCCATTTTAAGTTACAATGGCTCGGTACACGTTTTAAGGAGGTCTTTACTTTGGGGGTTAATACACAACCTATTATTCGGTTAACCAACGTAACCAAAAGTTACGGGGAACATCAAGTTTTAAAAAATATCGACTTAAATCTCGAAGCTGGTAAGTTCTATACCTTACTCGGCCCTTCTGGCTGTGGTAAAACAACCATTTTGCGCACCATTGCAGGCTTTACCGATGCTACTTCTGGTCAAGTTTATTTTGACGGTCAAGTCATCAACACCCTGCCGGCCAATCAACGCCAAGTCAACACAGTCTTTCAAGACTACGCCCTTTTTCCACACCTGAACGTAGCGGAAAATGTCGCTTTCGGCCTTAAACTACACAAGGTCGCTAAGGATGAGATTGAAACGCGCGTCCAAAAAGCACTTGCGATGGTTCAATTAGCCGACTTGGGTGACCGCGAAATTAGTGAGATTTCTGGCGGTCAACAACAACGAGTCGCGATTGCGCGCGCACTAGTTATGCAGCCTAAGGTGCTCTTACTTGATGAGCCATTATCGGCCCTCGATGCTAAGCTTCGCAAAGATATGCAGTATGAACTACGCGACTTACAACAACGTCTAGGCATTACCTTTCTCTTCGTTACTCATGACCAGGAGGAAGCTCTGGCAATGAGCGATGAAATCTTCGTCATGAACGCTGGTGAAATTTTACAAGGCGGTTCGCCAGTCGATATTTACGACGAACCCATTAACCATTTCGTGGCTAACTTCATTGGTGAAAGTAACATCATTCCGGGCAAAATGCTCAAAGATTTTGAAGTGGAATTTGTTGGCAAGCAATTTGAGTGTGCCGATGCTGGAATGCAACCCAATGAACCGGTCGAAGTCGTACTCCGACCAGAAGATCTCGATATCGTCGCTGCTGATCAAGGTAAGCTGGTCGTTACTGTCGACTCCCAACTATTCCGGGGTAACTATTTTGAAATCGTCGCTTACGATACCGATCATAATGAGTGGCTGGTTCACTCAACTAATCCAGCAGCGGAAGGTGAACCAATTGGCTTAACCTTTGACCCGCAAGACATTCACGTCATGCGGCTCAATGAAAGCGAAGCGGCCTTCGATGCCCGCCTTGAACAATACGAAGATGACTAGGAGGTGGCAATTATGCAGCAAAAACAACGGCTGAGTCGTAACACGGCCTATTTTATTCCGTACATGTTGTGGATCATCCTCTTCGTCATTGCGCCAGTATTACTATTAATTTATCAATCATTTTTTAACATTAACGGGCAATTTACACTGAGTAATTACCAAACCTATTTTTCATCCAACACTTACTTGATGATGACACTCAACTCCGTTTGGTACGCCTTCTTGATCACACTCGCAACATTGTTAATCAGCTATCCCACAGCTTACCTACTCAACGAGACAAAGCATCCGCAACTGTGGCTACTCCTGATCATTATGCCAACGTGGATCAACTTATTACTCAAGGCCTATGTGTTCATTGGCATCTTTAGTCAGGCGGGGATTGCTAACCAGTTTCTAAGCTTCATCGGCATTGGTCCTAAGCAGCTACTCTTCACTAATTTTAGCTTTATTTTTGTCGCAGCCTATATTCAAATTCCATTTATGGTCTTGCCCATTTATAACTCTATTAGTGAACTGAATCCGTCCTACGTTAATGCTAGTCGTGACTTAGGCGCAACGAATTGGCAAACTTTTAGTCGCGTGATTTTTCCACTGACACTTCCCGGTGTTAAAGCGGGAATTCAAGCTGTCTTCATTCCCTCACTATCGCTCTTCATGTTGACTCGTCTAATCGGGGGTAACAAAGTAATCACGCTGGGAACTGCGATTGAAGAACACTTCTTGACGACGATGAACTGGGGCATGGGTTCCACGATTGGTGTCGTCTTGATTATCGCAATGGTCATCATCATGTGGCTAACTGGTGGCAGTAAAAAGCGCACACGAAAGGGGTTAACGAAATAATGACCTTACGTAACTTTAAGTGGCGCAACTTATACCTGTGGCTCGTCTTTATTGTGCTATACGCGCCGATTATTTTTTTGGTCGTCTACTCTTTTAGCCAAGGTACGACCATGAATAACTTTCATGGTTTTACCTGGCAACACTACCAGGACTTATTTGCCGATAGTCGCTTAATTGCCATTTTTCTCGACACTATCTTGATTGCACTCTTATCGTCATTATTAGCTACTATCATCGGGACTCTGGGAGCACTCGGTATCAATAGTACGACCAAACCGATAACTCGCAATACTTTATTATCGTTAAATAACATCCTAATGGTTTCCCCAGACGTTATTATTGGGGCCAGTTTTTTGATTTTCTTCACCGCGCTTAAAATTCCGCTGGGCTTTGGCTCGGTCTTACTGAGTCACATTGCCTTTTCAATTCCAATCGTGGTGTTAATGGTCTTACCCAAGATTCAAGAAATGAGTAGTAGTTTACTAGACGCAGCGGCTGATTTAGGTGCTAACAATTGGCAACTACTCAGTCAGATCATTGTGCCATACATCATGCCCGGAATTTTTTCTGGCTTCTTTATGGCGCTGACCTACTCCCTAGATGATTTTGCTGTCACCTTCTTCGTTACCGGGAACGGTTTTAGTACCTTATCCGTTGAAATCTATTCGCGGGCTCGCCAAGGTATCAACTTGGAAATCAACGCCCTATCAGGCCTAATGTTCTTGATGGCCCTAGTGTTAGTAATTGGCTACTACTTCATCAATCAATATAGCCGACGGCACCGGCGGCCAGCAGTCAGGGGGCGGCGGAAATGAAAAAATTATTGAGCATCATCGTTAGCCTGCTAGCAGTTTGTGGCTTACTAGCATTCGGCGCCCAACGCTTACAGACAAGCTCTGGTAGTACTGGCAAAAAGGTCTTGAATTTATATACTTGGGGAGATTATATCGATCCAAGTTTACTGACCAAGTTTCAGAAGCAGACGGGCTACCACGTTAACGTGGAGACCTTTGATAGCAACGAAGCCATGTATACCAAGATCAAACAGGGCGGTACGAGCTATGACTTAACGGTTCCAAGTGATTACATGATTGAAAAAATGAAAAAAGCCCACCTGCTCTTACCACTTGATAAAAGTAAGCTGACCGGGATGCAGAACTATGACTCACGCTTCATGAATTTGGACTTCGATCGGCATAATCGCTATTCAGTTCCTTATTTCTGGGGTACCCTGGGGATCATTTACAACGACAAGTACGTTCAACCGGGGCGTATTCAGCATTGGAATGACTTGTGGCAACAAAAGTACCACAACAAGATCATGCTAATTGATAGCGCCCGCGACGTGATGGGTTTTGCGCTCGCATCAATGAACCAGTCTATGAACACAACCAACCCCGCTACCTTGCTCGCTGCTCGTAACAAGTTAAACCGACTATCGCCCAACGTTAAGGCCGTTGTTGCTGATGAAATCAAGATGTACATGATCCAAAATGAGGCAGCAATCGCGGTCGACTGGTCTGGTGAAGCCAGTGAAATGTTGGCTGGCAATTCGCACTTGCATTACGTTGTCCCCTCTGAAGGAAGTAACTTATGGTTCGACAACTTAGTCATTCCAAAAACGGCCAAACATTTCAAGGCAATTTACGCCTTCTTGAACTTTATGAGTGAACCTAAGAATGCCGCGCAAAATGCAGAGTACATTGGCTATGCAACACCTAATCGGAAAGCTAAGGTGCTGCTACCTAAGTCAATTCGAAATGACCGCCAATTTTATCCAGACAACAATACCATTAAGCATCTCCAAATCTACCAAGACTTATCACCAGCTAAAGTTGGCCTGTACAATGATCGTTACTTGGAATTTAAGATGCATCATTGATTGACTTGCCGCGTTAACATTGACATCAGTTCTAACCAGTACCACAGGATAAGTGGCATTAAGAAACAACTGATTATAAAGTAAAAGGGCCTGACTTGAAACAAAGTGCTTCAAGTCAGGCCCTTTAATGTCTGCGCGCTTTATCGCCATATCAGACCACTAATGATTAAAAATTTAATATTCGCTATCACTACTAACGCTAGTACTAATCCTAAACTTAACCGGTTTAACCAAGACCGATCTGCCGTAGTTGGAAAAACAATAAATTGTAAGTTCAAAACGAGTAACGAACAAAACGCACTGCTGGCCAACCACCAAAGTGCGTTAGAAAACAAGGTCGTTAGTAAGCTACCTGCTACCACTAGGGCAAACCACGGTTGAATTGGTGTTCGTATTGATTTAGTCGTCATTTTGACCGCCCCCCTTATCGTGCTTTAATTGTAAGGGCCGCCGTCACGTATCGTTAGTCCCAACAGCTGGTTACTTAATTGCCCGAATCATCAACAAGCCGGGTACTTCGACTGTTAACTAGTCCACAGAAATTCGAACAAAACTAAAAGTGTTCAGTCTCTTAAGGGAAGACTTCTTCTCAAGAAACCGAACACAATTTTTCTGTCAATATTGTCGAAACGTGCGTCAAGAGGTTGCTTGCAAGCAGACCACCTTTTGTCCCACTCTGCTGGAATTAATTTAATGATTAATGATATAAGTCAAAGCGCCCTTTACTGAAGACGGTTCCTAAATGGGCACTTTCCAATAGCGAACGGTCAGTAATAATTTTCTTCAAAGCCGATGCGGCATAACCGTGGACCGGTTTATTACTACTAAAGATTTCACCAATACCATCACGATCACTCAATGAAGCAACGGTTCCACTAGATTCATAGTGGAACGGTGCGGTTGATTGATTATGACGTAACGCGCCAATATTCTTAGCAGCCTGTTCGCCCGCCGCCAAGGCAATTTGCGCCGTAGTCGGGTATGGCCGATTACTTTCAGGATCCATCACTGCTGCCACGTCACCAACAATAAATACTTCGGGATGATCTTCTAGTGACAAATCGGGTTTAACCACGACTCGGTTACGACGTTGATCAAAGCCTGAATCAGCAATCACGTGTGACCCACTGACACCAACCGTCCAAATAATGGTATTGGCTGTAAATTCATGCTCATTCTTATCAGCATCACTGTAGACGACCGCCCCTGGCTTAATGGCTTCAATAACGGCTCCCAACCGCATTTCAACGTTATTTTTTCCCATAAACTTCAAGGCATAGTCGCGTAATTCCTGTGTAAACATTGGTAAAATTGATGGCATCCGTTCCAAACAAACTAGTTTGGCAGCGGGGGTTTGATACTTCGCTTGCAGTTTCGGTAATGTCTGCGTCAATTCACCTAATAATTCAATTCCAGTGAAACCAGCTCCACATACCGCAATTTTTAAATCATTTTTGTCCTTAGTGGTTCGATAAGCTTTAAAACGTTCTTCCAGATGTTCATAAACGGCCCGTGAAGTGGCCAAATCGTCCATTGGCAACGCATTTTCATCGGCACCAGCCACCCCAAATGTTTCTGACTGGAAGCCTAATGCTAATACTAAGTAGTCATAGGTCATTTCAGGATGATCTTCAAAAGTTACTTGCTTATGTTCGACATCCACGTTTTTGACCGTTGCTTGCACGAACTGAACACGCTTACCGATAATATCTGGAATCTGATAAGTAATCCGATCAGGAGCAATCGTCCCCGCTGCGACCTCGTGTAAATTGGTCTTTTCCGTGTGAGTTGGTGTCTGATCAACAAGGATGATTTCGTCCTCAGTCGGTAGACTCTTCTGTAAAAATTTGACGGCCCGCATCCCTGCATAGCCCCCACCTAACACCAAAGTTGTTGCCATGATTTATTAACCCCTTTCATTATCACTGTCGACTAATGCGACTTGCTGAGGCAATTGCCTCCACATACATTAATCCAGTTATAACTTGATAACTACATGGTACACTCTTCACGTTTAAAATTCAGCTAAAACGCCACGCTATTTTAATTGTTCACAATTCATCTAGTTTAGTGAATAAACTTACTCAATATGCTTAGTCACATTAGCAGTTACTAGTGACAAACTTTCAAACAAGACTTGTTGTTGTCCGGCCGTTAATTGTTCGCCGACTAAGTCAGCACACCATTGTTCATAAGCATGTAATTCCGGATACAGCGCTTGACCAGCATTAGTGGGATACAAGCAACGCACTTTTTTATTCTCTGGATGAGTTTGCTTAGACACATAGCCTTTTTTTATTAAATTCTGAACAGCCCGATAGTTAGTGGTTCGATCCATCTTCATTTGATCAGCTAGTTGACTGAAAAATAACCCGGGTTGCTCGCAAATCCGAATTAAATAAATAAACTGATTGTTATTGAGACCGTATTTGGCAAAACGTTGATTGCCCTCATTCATGACAATTCGCGACAAAGTTCCCATTAATCTTAATGTTGGTATCATAAAAGCTCCTTTTCATTATTGCATATGCAATCATTCGGTGATAAACTTAATGGCATGCTATGGAGGCACTACCATGTGGTCAATCAAAACATTCTCAGAATTAACAACAACTGAATTATACGCTATTTATGAATTGCGCGTCAAAACGTTTGTCGTTGAACAACAACGTATCTATCAAGAAGTCGACGCTATCGACTTGGCAGCTTATCATGTCTTTAAAACCGTTAATCACAAAATAGTTGCATACGCACGAATCTTCAAAGAGGCTGATCACCTTTCTTTTGGTCGGGTAGTGGTTGACCAAAAGCAACGTGGTCAGCATCTAGGAACCGATCTAATGAGTCACATCGAGCAAGTCGTTCAAGACCACTATTCCAACTTGCCAATTCAAATTGAAGCCCAAGTGCCAGTACAAGGTTTTTACCAGCATTTTGGCTTCACTTCGAGCGGCGCACCGTTCCTATTCAACCATACACCCCACATCAAGATGACCAAACCAGCATTACAAATCCAGTAGTGTGCGCAAAATTGATGTTATTAGTTAGCTACTCCTAACATTGCTTGCACAATGGGTTTCACCGATTATTAGGCTTATAGTAACTAAAACGCGTGACCCAGATTACCAATCATCTGGACCACGCGTTTTTAGATACTTAATTATTCAGCTTTAGATAGTCGCTCAACGTCGCGTACAATCATCAACTCTTCGTTAGTTGGGACGACCATGACCGTTACCGGTTCGTCATCCTTACTAATAATTTGCTCCTTGCCGTGCATATGATTCTTTTCATCGTCAACGGTTACACCAAAGTAACCCAATGCGTTAGTAACACGTTCACGAATCATCCACGAGTTTTCACCCACACCTGCTGTGAAGACAAGGGCATCAATACCGTTCATCTCGGCAATATAACTACCAACGTACTTCACAACCCGATTAACAAAGATATCAATGGCGAGTTTCGAGCGTTCACGCGTATCTTGCGTTTTATCAAGATCACGCATGTCAGGTGATAGCCCAGAAATACCCAGCAAACCGGACTTGTGATTCAAGATATCCACGAAGTCCTCGACATCAGAAATTCCTAAGTGGCGCATTAAAAATGGAATAATTGACGCGTCAATGTCGCCTGAACGTGTGCTCATTGTAATCCCAGCCAGTGGTGTGAACCCCATTGACGTATCAACCGCTTTACCATGATCAAAGGCAGTGATTGAAGCTCCTGATCCTAAGTGCAGCGTCACTAATTTAAGTGAGTCAAGCGGTTTGCCTAATAATTGGGCCGTTCGGTTGGCAACGTAACGGTGACTTGTACCATGTGCCCCATACTTCCGCGCGCCAAACTTCTCATAATAATCGTAAGGAATACTATATAGGTAATTAACTTTAGGCATATCCG
>OMJG01001252.1_pt1 | contig 15324 bp, 17 predicted proteins | sample 1646431 | NCBI WGS metagenome assembly OMJG01 (sample SAMN03771674, study PRJEB25209) | food metagenome | isolation source: Cotija cheese | place: Mexico:Jalisco,Michoacan | collected 2011-12-12
AGGAGCAGGGACTGCTGCCGGCCGTGATCGAGGCGTTCAACGAATCGGTGGTGGCGGCGGCGGTCGGCACAGTCACCGCGGCGCCGTTGTCGGACCGGGGAATCAGAACCGTGATCCCCGAGCGATTCCGACTCGGCGCCCTCGCCCGCGCGATGATCAGGGAACTCGCGGATCCTGACCGCCCCGAGATCTCGTAGCGCAGGTGACTGCGGCGGCCGTGTTTGAATGGGCCCACATGTGAAGCCGTCCGGCGGAACAGGCACAACCGAGAGGGGAAAGACGACGATGGCCAGAACCATGCAGGTCAGTGACAGTATGGTGATCGGAGTCGACGCCACCGCGCTCTGGGAGCAGATCGCCGATCCGACCCAGATGGCCCGATGGAGTCCGGAGAACACCGGAGCCAGCACTCAGTCATCCGCAGGTCCCCTGAAGACAGGCGATGTCTTCGAAGGGACGAACCGACGCGGGCCGGCGACCTGGGTGACCGAATGCGTCGTCACCGACTCCGTACCGGGCAAGCGGTTCGCCTTCACGGTGCGCCGGATCGGCCTCCGCACTCCGAGCCTCGAAGGAGCGAACGCCAGCTGGGCATACGACTTCGAGGACCTCGGTGAGGCGACTCGAATGACCGAGACGTGGACCGATGACCGCCGAGGCTGGCCCGACCCTCTGGCCTGGGTCTTCGACCACATCGTCACACGCGGGAGGAGCTTCGCGGACTTCCAGCGACTGAATATCCGGCGGACTCTCACGGCGCTGAAGGATGACGTCGAAAAGCGGTGACGCGATCGAAACGAGGGCGAAACATCGCCTCGCTAGCCTGATCCCATGACAGACACGGCACAGTTCACCGAAAGTCCCGTCGGCCAGCCCGCGAGTCCCGCCCACCATGCGGAAAGCATGAACTTCTACACCCGCAAATGGGTGCGGCCCGAAGACCTCAACGCCAACGGTTCCCTCTTCGGCGGCAGCCTGCTCCGATGGATCGACGAGGAAGCTGCGATCTATGCCATCATCCAGCTCGGCAACCACCGGGTCGTGACGAAGCTGATCTCGGAGATCGACTTCCAGGCCTCGGCCAGGGAGGGCGATCTCATCGAGATGGGACTCATCGCCACGCATTTCGGGCGAACCTCACTGACGATGAGGGCCCGGGTGCGCAATATGATCACGCGCAGATCCATCCTCAGCATCGACAAGATCGTGTTCGTCGGGGTCGATGAGGGTGGCACTCCGATTCCCCACGGGTATTCGACGATCACCTATGACCGGGATCGGATGCCCGATCCGCAGGGAACGAATTCCTAGGGGAGAGCCTCGATGCGGCTCAGAGGTTCCCTGACAGGGTATCCCTCACAGGCGAGAACACGTCTAGCCTGGAGGACATGGACAACCGAGCCGAAGTACGCGAATTCCTCATGTCGCGGCGGGCGAAGATCACCCCCGATCGCGTGGGTCTTCCCTCACACGGCACGAGGCGGGTTCCGGGCCTGCGTCGCAGCGAGGTCGCGGCGCTGGCAGGACTGAGCGTCGAGTACTATCCGAAGCTCGAACGCGGCGCCATCGCCGGGGCATCCGCGGCAGTCCTCGAAGCACTGTCCGAGGCGCTGATGCTCAACGACACCGAGCGGAGCCACCTCGTCGATCTTGCCCGTGCCGCCGACGGCATCCCGACCTCAGGCCGCAGACGCCGGCCCGTGACCGCCCAGCGTCCCCCGCACGAGACGCTGTTCTGGCTTCTCGATTCGATCACGGACTCGATCGCCTTCGTCCGCAATGACAAGCAGGACCTGGTCGCCGTCAACAGCCTCGGCCGCGCCTTCTACTCACCGGTCATCGGAGATGGCGGACGGACGCCGAACCTGGCGCGATTCCAGTTCCTCGACCCCGCTTCGAGGGACTTCTATCCGGACTGGGACCTCTTCGCACAGATGTGCGTGGCGATCATCCGGAGTGCGGCGGGGAAGGATCCGCACAATCGCGGGATCCAGGACCTCGTCGGGGAGCTGTCGACCCAGAGCGAGACGTTCAGAACACTGTGGGCCCAGCACGACGTCCGCACACACGGGACGGGAATGAAGCGCTTCAACCATCCCGTCGTCGGCGAACTCGACCTCGCCTTCGAAGAGCTCCAGATCACTGCCGAAGACGGACTCGCGCTGATCATCTACACCCCGGAACCGGGGTCGGATTCGGAGCAGCGGGTGCGTCTGCTCGCTTCCTGGGCGGCATCGGGCACCACCGACCACCTCGAGTCCGATCCCGGCGGCAACCGAATCCCAACCGATGCCGAAGCGGACGTGAATCGTCCGCGAGGCTGAGCCTGACCAACTGAACCGAACCTTTCAAGGAGAGAACAATGCGCGGAGTGATCATGCACGGACCCGGCGACGTCCGGGTCGCAGAACGACCCGATCCGACCATCGAGGCACCCACCGATGCGGTCATCCGAATCGTGGCCGCCTGTGTCTGCGGATCGGACCTGTGGCCCTATCGTGGTGCGGACACACCTGATCAGCAGCTGATGGGCCACGAATACGTCGGCATCGTCGACCAGGTCGGCGACGAGGTGCGCACCGTCAAACCCGGTGACTTCGTCGTCGGATCATTCGTCATCTCGGACAACACCTGCCAGATCTGCGCCGCCGGCTACCAGTCACGCTGCGTCAACGGCATGTTCGTCGACGGTGGGATCGGCACCCAGGCCGAATTCGCCCGCATCCCCCATGCCGACGGAACCCTGGTCGCCACGCCGGGACAGCCCGACGACGACCTCATCCCGTCCCTGCTGGCCGCATCCGATGTGCTCGGCACCGGGTGGTTCGCCGCAGACGCCGCCGAGGTGGGACCCGGTAAATCGGTCGCCGTCATCGGCGATGGCGCAGTCGGACTGATGGGAGTCCTCGCGGCCAAGCAGATGGGGGCGGAGACGATCATCGCCATGAGCCGTCACGCCGACAGGCAGAACCTCGCCCGCGAATTCGGAGCCACCCACATCGTCGAAGAACGCGGCGACGCCGGAGTGGCGAAGATCAGGGAACTCACCGACGGACTCGGCGTCCACAGCGCCATCGAGGCGGTCGGCTCACAGGAATCGATGATGCAGGCGATCCGGTCGACCCGACCGGGCGGTCACGTCGGCTATGTCGGCGTCTCACACGACGTCGAACTGCCCGGAGGAGAGCTGTTCTTCGGCCTCGTTCACCTGCACGGTGGGCCGGCACCGGTTCGCCGCTTCCTGCCGGATCTCATCGACCTCATCTGGAACCGAGAGATCGACCCGGGCAAGGTCTTCGACAAGACGATGAGCCTCGACGACGCCGCGACCGCCTATTCGGCAATGGACAGCCGCGAAGCCATCAAGGTCCTGCTCAAACCATAAGTGCGTCATCAGGTGGCGGGAGAAGGTGACACAGTGGAACTGAACGATCTGCTCACAGCGCTCAACGCCGGAGAGACGATCACCGGCGGTTCACCGTTGCACGAGGTCATGCACCGCACCAGCCAGGAAGCGCTGCGCATCACGGCCGAGATCAACGGCAGCTATCACGAACCCGACGAGGTTCGAGCGCTGCTGGCTGATCTGACGGGCAGCCCGATCGATCCGTCCGTGACGATGTTTCCCCGATCCGCTCGGACTTCGGGAAGAACATCACCCTCGGGCAGCGGGTCTTCATCAACTCCGGGTGCAGCTTCCAGGACCAGGGCGGCATCACGATCGGTGATGACACGCTCATCGGGCACAACACGGTGCTGGCCACCCTCAATCATGGGATGGAACCGGACCGTCGTGCGGACATGCATCCGGCTCCGATCGTCATCGGAGGCAATGTCTGGATCGGGTCGAATGTGACCGTCCTGCCTGGCATCACCATCGGAGATGACGCCGTCGTGGCTGCGGCCTCTGTGGTGACCAGAGATGTTCCGGCCCGGGGCGTCGTCGTCGGATCACCGGCACACGTCGTGCGCACGCTCGACGAGTGACCCTGCAGTCTCCGCGCGACCGATCCCAGGCCGCACGGAGACTGCTCGGCATCGAAGGACCCGACGAACCAGTAGGCATAGGGAATGCCGAAGGCATTCGGCAGTTCGCTGAAGTCCTCGGACGCGGTCGCCGGTGTCGCCTCGAGCACCGCCTCGGCGCCGAAGTACTCGGTGAGCGCCTCGGTGACGGTGCCATTGACGGCCTCACTGTTGTCCGTGAGCGGGAACTGGTCGAAGTACTCGAACGTCGGTTCCTTCGGGGCCCCGGCGGCCTCGCATTCGCCGCGGACGATGCGCTCGATCGACGCGATGACCCTCCCGCGCACCGCGGTGTCGTAGGTGCGGACATTGAGCAGCAGTTCGGCCCGGTCGGGGATGATGTTCGACTTCGATCCGGCGTTCGAGGCACCGACGGTGACGACGGCGAACTCACCCGGTTCGGTCTCCCGGGACACGATGGTCTGCAGGCGCAGCACGATCGAGGCCGCGAGCACCACGGGGTCGACGGACAGCTGCGGCATCGACCCGTGGGCGCCGCGGTCGAAGACCGTGATCTTCACCGAATCACCGGCCGACATCATCGGACCGGAAGCGAGCGCGCTATTGAGAGAGCAGTCCTCGTTCGGACAGGTCCGCCCGCAGCGAGGCGGCTCCTGAGAACACGTGGCCGATGAAGCCGAGGCTCTCGGCTGCCTCCACGTTGGCGGGCAGATCATCGACGAAGACCGTCCGCGCCGGGTCGAGGCCGAAACGGTCCCGGGTCAGTTCGAAGATCGCCGGATCGGGTTTGACGAGGCCGACTCGGCCCGAGACGACGATGTCTTCGAGTTCGCTGATCGCCGGGGCGACGACGGGGGCATGGTGGATGGTCTCGGCCGACCAGTTCGAGAGTCCGAGCAGGCGGATGCCGGAGTCGCGCAGCTGCGCGACGATCTCGGCCATGCCGTCGATCGGACCGGTCAGCGACTTCTCGAAGTTCTCGTAATACCCGGCGACGATCTCACCGTGGCGGTGATCCGCCTCGGCGGCGCGTTCGATGATCTCGGTGATCGGAACCCCGGAATCAGCTGCGGTATTGAGCGCGGGGAAGTCGGCCGCCTCGGCGAAGGACTGCCAGTCCTCGGCACTCATGCGATCGGCCAGTGGCCCTGTCTGGTCCCAGCCGATGAGCACATTGCCGAGGTCGAAGAGGACGGTCGTCGGGGTCGGGCGATCGGGTTCGGTCATGGGCCACCACCTGTCCATCGGCATCTGGGAGTCGATCCCCACGCTACCCGCAGTCGCCTGACCATTGTGGATTCGGTCCGGCTGGCTTAGGTTGGTGGCATGATCGGCTACCCGCCACTGCAGATTCGGGTGAGGACGCCCCGACTCGAGCTCGTCGGTGCCAGTGATGAGAGGTTGGCGGAACTTGCTCCGCTGGTCCGCGACGGCAAGGTCTTCGCGGAACCCGCTCCCTACGATGATCCGATGTCGTTCTACGAATCCGACCCGGACGTGCGGGTGAGCAGATGGCTCCAGAGTGTGTGGCGCGGACGCGGGCGATTCTCTCCCGCCGAGTTCCGATTGGCGTTCGCCGTGATTGTCGACGGTGAGCCCGTGGGGATGCAGGACCTCATTGCCGAGAAGTTCGATACCTGCGGCACCTTCGCCTCCTTCTCCTGGCTGTCGACGGATGTGCGTGGTCGCGGCCTCGGCACGGAGATGCGCAGTGCTCTGCTGCATCTCGCCTTCGCCGGACTCGGGGCGGGAGAGGCCGGTTCCGATGCCTTCGTCGACAACGTCGGGTCGAACCGAGTATCCGAGAACCTGGGATATGAGCACAACGGCGTCGAATGGGACATCCGCCGCGGCGAGCCGGGCCTCATCCAACGCTGGCGCCTGACCCGCGAAGCGTGGGAAACCAGACGGCGAAACGACATCGACCTCACCGGAGTCGACGACTTCCGCACCTTCCTAACCCACCACTAACTACTACCCGACGGCGGCCCAGCAACCTCGCGCGAGGTTGCTGGGCCCCCGTCGGGTAGCAATAAGGGAGGAGGTGACAGCGACCCTGCGTTCACACCAAGTGGGTGAACGCAGGGTCGCTGGTGAATCTCAGAAGTCTCTAGGTGAGACTCTCAAAGAGTCTCAGAGGCCGCGGACGCGAGTCGCCTGCAGGCCCTTGGAGCCCATCTCCGAGTCGAACTCGACGTTCTGACCCTCGGTGAGCTCGCGGTAGCCGGAGGCTTCGATCGCGGAGAAGTGAGTGAACACGTCAGCCGAACCGTCGTCAGGCTGGATGAATCCGAAACCCTTTTCCGCGTTGAACCATTTCACGGTACCTGTTGCCATAATCTTTGTATCCTTATTTTTAACTGATGACCGCTGCTGCGATCGTGATGGTCGAACCCATTGCTGGATCCGGCTTTCCCGCTGGCTGGACTGGATCTTCAGACGCAGATCCAACGAAAATCTGTGGGTGAACCGAGGACTCGGAATCGCTGGTGAGGATGAGTTCTCTGATGTGAGGTCTCTGTCTCAGACGAAATCGTGGGGATACTCGGTTTTCGATCATGCACTCGAAAGTGCGGACGGAAGTCGTCAGACGACTGAACTGGGAAAAATCATGAGGGGCGCGGAAGGCAGGCACGCGCCGATGGGCAAACACATGGTGACGAGCGAATCTACCTGCTCTTGAGACACCATCTGCTCCGCACATTGCTGTGCGAGAACAAACCCAGCTTAGCAGAGTGATCGACCTGCCGTTGATTTGTGCCGAAGTCCTTCCCGTCCAGGCGATATTCATCTGCGGCTCCTAGACTGGCCGACATGTCTACGATCGAAATCACGCAAGACAACTTCGAGTCGACCATCAACGACAACGAGATCATCCTCCTCGACTTCTGGGCCGATTGGTGCGGCCCCTGCAAGCAGTTCGCCCCGGTCTACGAGCAGGCCGCCGAGGCCAACCCCGACATCGTCTTCGGCAAGATCGACACCGAAGCCCAGCAGCAGCTGGCCGGACTCTTCTCGATCACCTCCATCCCGACCCTCGTCGCCTTCCGCCAGGGCATCGTCGTCTTCGCCCAGCCCGGCGCGCTCGCCGCCCCGCAGCTCGAACAGGTCATCACCGCCGTCAAGGGACTCGACATGGACGAGGTCCGTGCCGAACTGGCCAAGCAGGAAGCCGCCGCTGCCGCAGAGACCGACGGTGCGGACGGTGCCGCACCCGATTCGATCCCGGCCGACCCGGGCGTCGACAAGTGACAGCGACCAGCAGCTACAACGATCACACCCACTCAGACGGAACCGACGCAGGCAATACCGGTGCGCCCGATTCCGTGGCCGCCTGGGAAGAGCGCTACGCCGAGGCCGACGACGCCATCTGGTCCGGAAACCCGAACGAGGCCCTCGTCGCCGTCGTCTCCGAGATGACCCCCGGCCGCGTCCTCGACGTCGGCTGCGGTGAAGGCGCCGACATCGTCTGGATGGCCGAGAACGGCTGGGACGCCACGGGCATCGACCTGTCGGCCACGGCCATCGACCGGGCCCGCCGGGCCGCCGAATCCCGCGGGGTCACCGCCGAATTCACCGTCGCCGACGTCTCCACCTGGGAACCGGGTGACCCCGATCGCCGAGGCGGCTTCGACCTCGTCACCGGATCCTTCCTCCACACCCGGTTGCCGGACACCCGCGAAGAGCTCCTCACCCGCGTCGCCGCACACGTGGCACCGGGCGGGGCACTCCTCCTCGTCTCCCACGCGACGATGCCGCCGTGGGCGGCCGAACACAGCGAGAAGTTCGAACACGGCATGGACCACCACCATGAACTGGTCAGCCCGAACGGAGACTTCGCCCTCCTCATCGGCGCCAGCCCGCACCGGTGGGAGATCGAACTCGCCGACACCCGCACCCGTCAGGTGACCTCACCGTCCGGCGAACCTGCCGAACTCGAGGACGCGATCCTCCAGGCGGCATGGTCACTCTTCACGAGGGACGGCTTCACCGCGGTCACAATGCAACAGGTCGCGGCGGATGCAGGCACGAGCAAACCGGTGCTCTACCGACGGTGGCCCGACCGAAACGCCTTACTGAAGGACGCCATCGCCTTCGGCCTCCACGCTCTGTCCCCCGCAACCCCCAACACCGGCTCCGTGCGCGGCGACCTGGTCGCCTTCATGACGGACATCAACAGAACACTCGTCGACATCACCACTGCCATCAGCATCCACCTCGCGGCCCGCTTTGACGAGACCGGTGCCACCCCGTCCGATGTGCAACCGGGGATGCCGGACGAGATCCTGCGCCCGCTTCACGAACTCCTCGACAGGGCGGTTGAGCGTGGTGAGATCGACCGAACTCGGCTCACACCACGACTCATCTCCCTGCCCCTGGATCTCATGCGCGTCGAGATCGTGACGACGATGCGCCCCCTATCCCCGGAGAGCATCGCGGAGATCGTCGACACGGTGTTCCTCCCGCTGGTGACCAGCAGCCCCGTAAAGCCCCTTTAGTCGCCCTTGACCTCGGTGGCGTGGAGTTCCTCGTCGAGGTCCTCCGGGTCGAGGTTCGCGTCCGAGAACGCCGAGGTCAGCGGGAGTCGCAGGTCGAGGTCCGTGCCGGGGCACAGTTCGATCTTGCCCTCGGCCAGGGTGAAGTCCAGGACGTGTCCGCCCTGCGTCCGGTCGTCGTCGATGAAGTGGACGTGACAGCCGGGCACCGAGATCCCCTTCTCGAAGATCGGGGTACGGAAGCCCGCGATCACCCCGGAGACGTCGGTGAAGTTCTGCTCGGCATCGTCGCCCACTGCCTCGGTCATCCGCGGGTACGGCTTCTGCTGACGCACCACGGTGCGGGTGGTGACCTTGCTGAACCGCCCGGTGATGCGCACGGCGTACATGTAGTTCGCCGAGGGCGTCATCTCGTCGATGAAGTCGGAGAGATCCTTGCGCCGGATATTCTCCGGGGCACGACGACGGATACGGGGCACGAAGTTCGTGCACACCGAGTAGGGGGAATGCTGCTCAAGGTCGGCGCGGGTGGCGGTGCCGTCGTGGCGCAGCTGGTAACAGACCCCGTCGACGATGACCATCTCACCGTCGAGGGCGTCGAAGGTGCCGAGACCGAAGTTGCCCTTGCCGAGCAACTCGCCGACGCTCATCTCGCCGTCGTAGATGCCGTCGAGCAGGGCGGTCATCAGGGAGTTCTGGAAGATCGTGTGCCGGGTCACGGGCAGATCGTTGGACGTGGTGTTGTCGCTCATAGCCCCAGCGTAGCGTTACCGAGGTCCTCCCCGATGTCCGTGCCGTTACGTTCCAGTAGCGGTAGGGGGTTCCGGATACAAGACGCCACGTCCGGCTCGATGTCGGTGAGACTGTAGACCTTCTCGAACAGGTCCGCCCCGTCGGCCTCTGCAAGCAGGCTCTGCCCGCAGACCGCCGCGACCGGCACCCCGGCCGCACGAGCCCGTTCGGCGACGCCGGCAGGGGCCTTCCCGCTGAGGGTCTGGGTGTCCAGGCGTCCTTCGCCGGTGATCACCAGGTCGGCGTCCTGCAGAAGTTCGGTGAAGCCGGTCTTCTCCAGGACCAGGTCCACCCCGGTGCGCAGATCAGCGCCGAGCAGGGCAATCCCCATGAAGCCCAGGCCACCGGCGGCTCCTGCCCCCGACTGTGTCGCGGCGTCCTGCTCACCTGTCGCTTCCCCGACAACCTCGGCGAAACTGGTGACAGCCGCGTCTACGACGGGAACAACCTCCGGGGTCAGCCCCTTCTGCGGGCCGAAGACCGCGGCCGCGCCCTCGCGGCCACACAGGGGGTTACGGACATCGGACGCCAGGACGACCCGCAGGTCAGCGACCCGGGGATCCAGGCCGCTGACGTCGGCGGAGGCGATGCGCGCCATGTCGCCGACCCCGCCAACGGAGCGTCCTGCCTCATCGCGGAACACCACCCCGAGCGCGGCGGCCATCCCCATCCCGGCGTCGGTCGTCGCGCTGCCGCCGAGGGTGAGGATGACCTGCCGGACACCCCGGCCCATCGCATCGACGAGCGCATCGCCGACACCCCAGGAGCCGGCCTGCACCGCATCCGCCACCGCCGGGGTCTCACCATGAGCCGCCACCATGTCCAGTCCACAGATCCGGGCGACCTCGATCACCGCGGTCCGCTCCCCCGGGTGCAGGCAGTAGTCGGTCTCGACCGGCCGACCGTCGGAACCCCGGACAGTGACGGTCACCCGCCGGTAGCCGAGCTGGTCGAAGACCTCGAGAGTGCCGTCCCCACCGTCGGCCAACGGGGAGGTCAGGACGCGGTGACCGGCCGCGGACAACCCTCCCGCCAGGGCCGCATTGACCTCGGCGGAGGTCGCGGATCCCTTGAACTTGTCGCAGCAGACGAGAACAGTAGCCATAACTACAGGTTATCGATAACGACAAGGCCGCCCAGGCCTACGGCGATGAAGCCGGTGTCGGCCATGGAGTGCGCGAGAGTGGGCATCCCCCGCGATGACCACCGGTGCGGGTTCCAGGTCCGCCCGGCGCGCCGGATCCATCGCATGGTTCAGCGTGGCGATGACGGTGTTGTGACCGATGAGCGCACCGTCGCCAATCATGAGGCCGCCCTGGTCCTGGAACCGGCAGCCGGCGTTGATGAAGACGTTCTTCCCGAACCGGATACTGCGTCCGAAATCGCTGGTGAACGACGGGAACAGGCCGACGGTGGCATCCACCTCGTAGCCGACCAGTTCACTGAGCAGGGTGCGGACGCCAGCCTCGTCGTGGTAGGTCCCGTTGAGTTCCGTGGTGAGGACGCCCCGGTGACCTGGTCGGCATCGCCCTCCCCGACGGGTCCGGCGTGTCGGACGGCCTGGACGCCGATCCAGATCAGGAACAGGACTCCACCCCACTTGAACAGCTGGAACAGCAGGTCCCACCGTTCCAGCAACGGGCCCGGTCCCACGGCGACAAGGACTCCGGCTCAGTAGCAGCCGACCGCGTTGCCGACCGCGGTGAACAGTGCGATGTCCCGACCGTGGCTCAGTGCCCGGCCGACGACGAAGAGGACCGAGGGGCCCGGGACGGCGATGATCACCACACTGGCCACGACCAGTGCGCCGAGTTGGGAAAGATCGAGAAGCTCAGTCACGGCTGGCGATGTTACCTGGCACGACCTCCCGGCCCACCTTCACCGGTGAGCCGCCGGGGCTGACCGTCCTAGCCCTTGTCGCCGAGCTGTTTGACCAGCGTGACGACTGCCAGGGCGTCGAGTGCAGCGGCCGCGCCGTAGACCTTGGGTCCGTCGCCGGCACGAAGGTGCTCGATGACGGCACCGGTCAGCGCGGCAATCACACCGACGTTCGCGGCGATTCCGATGGCCCGGGACTTCGCACCGGCCAGGAGCCCCACACCGCCGGCGACCTCTGCGGTGCCGATGGCCTGGTACGCCTCCGGGGAGTATCCGAGATGCTCGGCGGATTCGAGCATGGCGTCCTGCTTGGTGACCTTCGCCATCCCGGCGCCGAGCATGGAGAGGGCCAGGGTGGTTCGAAGGATGCCGGTGGTTTTACTGGTTGCCATCGTTCGTGTCGCTTTCGTCGGTGGTGATTCGGTGACCTTGTCCCCCGACGTTACCCCGGTGACGGAAAAGTCCCCACCACCCGGCACACACTGTCAGGGGTGACGGTGTGCGCCGGACGGCGGGGACGATCCCTGGGGCGCAGCCTCCAGGGGGCTCGGCGTGAGTGCTACGCCTCGGCCTTCTCCGCGGCCACGGCAGCCTCGACGCGCTCCTTCAGCGCGGCGAACTGGTCGTGGATCTCCTGCGGCACCTTCGGGCCGAGGAAGGTCAGGTACTCGTCATTGTCGCCCATGTCGTTGGCCCACTGCTCGGCCGGGGCGGACAGTGCCTCGCGGATGTCAGCCTCCGGCTCGGTGACGCCGTCGAGGTCCAGATCCTCGTAACGGGCGGTGTGGCCGACAACGGTCTCCTCGGCACCGACCTGACCCTCGATACGCTCGACGATCCACTTCAGCACGCGGCTGTTCTCGCCGAAGCCCGGCCACAGGAAGCGGCCGTCCTCACCACGGCGGAACCAGTTGACCAGGAAGACGGCCGGCATCTTGTCGCCGCCCTTCTTGCCCATCTCGATCCAGTGGTTGAGGTACTCACCGGCGTTGTAGCCGATGAAGGGCAGCATCGCCATCGGGTCGTGGCGCAGGGCACCGACGACACCCTCCTGGGCGGCGGTCTGACCGGAGGCCAGCAGGGAGCCGACCATGGTGGCGTGGTTCCAGTCGTGGGTCTGGGTGACCAGCGGGACGGTGTCGGCACGGCGTCCACCGAAGAGGATCGCGTCGACCTTCACACCCTTCCAGTCGTCGAACTCCGGGGCCGCGACCGGGCACTGGGCGATCGGCACACAGTAGCGGGAGTTCGGGTGCGCGGCCTTCTCGCTGGAGTCCGGGGTCCAGTCGTTGCCCTTCCAGTCGATGAGGTGCTCGGGGGCATCCCCCATGCCCTCCCACCAGACATCGTTGTCGTCAGTGAGCGCGACGTTGGTGAACAGGGTGTTGCCGGCCTCCATGGTCTCCATGGCGATCGGGTTGGAGCCGTAGCTGGTGCCCGGGGCGACACCGAAGAAGCCGTTCTCCGGGTTCACGGCGTAGAGGTGGCCGTCCTCGCCGAACTTCATCCAGGCGATGTCGTCACCGACGACCTCGGCCTTCCAGCCCGGAATGGTCGGGGTGATCATCGCCAGGTTGGTCTTGCCGCAGGCGGACGGGAAGGCACCGAGGATGTGGTAGGCCTTGCCCTCCGGGCTGGTCAGCTTGAGGATGAGCATGTGCTCGGCGAGCCAGCCCTCCTCCTTGGCCATGACCGAGGCGATACGCAGCGCGAAGCACTTCTTGGCCAGGATGGCGTTGCCGCCGTAGCCGGAACCGAAGGACCAGATCTCCTTGGTGTCGGGGAACTGGGTGATGTACTTGGTGTCGTTGCACGGCCAGGCGACGTCCTCCTCGCCGGGCTCCAGCGGGGCACCGACGGAGTGCAGGCAGCGGACGAACTCGCCGGTCTCGTCGATCTTCGCCAGGGCCTCGGCACCCATGCGGGTCATGACACCCATGGAGAGCACCACGTAGGCGGAGTCGGTGAGCTGCACGCCGAGCTTGGGCTGCGGGTCGGAGATCGGACCCATGCAGAACGGCACGACGTACATGGTGCGGCCCTTCATCGAACCGCGGTACTGCTCGGTCATCTCCTCCTTCATCGCCGCCGGCGGGGCCCAGTTGTTCGTCGGGCCGGCGCCCTCCTGGTCCTCGGAGCAGATGAAGGTACGGGACTCCACGCGGGCGACATCCGCCGGGTTGGAGCGGGCGAGGAAGCTGTTCGGACGCTTCTCCTCGTTGAGCTTGATGATCGTGCCAGCCTCGACGAGCTCACCGGTCAGTCGGTCCCACTCGTCGCGGGAACCGTCCACGAAGACAACGCTCTCCGGCTGAAAAAGCTCCACGGCCTCAGCGATCCACGTGAGCAGTTCCTGGTTCTGGGTGGGTGGCTGGCCGACGAGCCCGGGGATGGTCATGAAGTCTCCTGATGGGTGGGTCAAAATGTAGGTTGCGTACCCCCCAGACTAACCCCACCGTCCCCGCTCCACACATTTCCAGCCGACAGTGTCCCAGTTTGAAGTTCCGTTTCCGGGGGTAGCGGGGGCAACATCGGACGCCCCGTCGTTTCCGATTCCGGCCTCTACCTGCAATGTTTCCGACACATCAGCTCCCAAAACCGACGTTTGCACTGTGACTGACGACACACCTGAACGGGATTCCCCCGGCGCGTCGTCCTCCACAGAGTCAGTTATGTCCACAGTGTCCGTAGTATCCGTCATGCTCACTTCCCGCCGCCACGCCGACCACCCACCGTCGAAGGTGACCACCGACATGTAGTCGACCAGCCCGTCGCCGTCAGTGTCGGAGCAGATCGTCATTCCCGTGTCATCGGTGAGGGTGACGGACTCCTCGAGCAGTTCCATGTCCTCACCGCAGTCGGCCTGGGTGACCGCGGCGGGCAAGTCATAGCTCACTCCGCCGAGATCGAGGGTCAGGCCGTCCGACAGGCCGGCACCGTCGCCGGATACCGCGCCGGACGCTTCGGCGCCGGACGGTTCCAGTCCACCGATGCCCGGCAGTCCCAGGTTCTCCCACTCAGTCATGGGGCCACCACCTGACGGCCAGCCTGGTAACCATCCGGACGAGCTGTTGCCGTCACATCAGTGAGGCCCTCTGCGACCGCTGGCACCTCCAGCCGGGAGACCACGTCGGTCACCGTCGCCGCCCAGTGCCGTCGCAGCGTCGCTGCCCGGGTCGCGGCGTCCTGCGTCCGGCGGGCCGAGCGTTGCGTCCACCAGCGCACCAGGAAGGTCGCCACGGCGACCGGCACCCCGACGATCACCCCGATGACCGGGGCACCGACCGTGCGCGTCACCGTCGCGCCGACGACTGCACCGGCACCGAGTGCCGCAACACCGGCCAAAGCCGTCAGTCCGTCGGCCTTGGCGAACCGACCGGACGCACCACTGTCACCGGAGGCACCGACCGTCTCGCCGACCGCGGGCCCCAGGTGGGGCATCTCCACACCCTGCTCCAGCACCGAAACGGTCAACCTGGCCCGGAACCGCCGGTCCAGCCCGGCTGCGTCCGCCACCGGCTCAGCCAACAGCTCCGACGCCAGACGTTCCGCGGCCAACCGCACGGCGATGCGCACCCGGTCGGCCCGGTCGGCATCCGCCCGGCGCGCATCGGCGGTCCAGCGCCGCATATCGACCCAGAGTGACTCAACGACCCGGCCCAATGTCTCCAGCGCGGCCGGCGCGGCCGGACCGTCCGACGCAGTCCAACGACACACCACGACACCGGGCTCCGCCGCCACCTCCGCCACCGCGTCAGCCATGGCGTCCTCACTGACGTGGAGCACGCAGAGGCCCATCGTGTCACGCACCGCACGCACCACCGCGGCGTCATCGGCGGCATCACCGGCGCCTCCCGCACCGCCGGCACCACTGGCAGAGTCCCCGACAGGGGCCCCGACCACGGCAATCACCCCGTCGGCCTGGTCCGGACCTGCCCCGGTCACGACCCGGTGGCGACTCCCCCGCAACCCCTCCACAACCGTCCTCACGAGCCGGGCGTCCGGCCCGATCACTGAAACAACAGCCATATTCCTGATCCCTCTGTCCCCTCATCTTCCCGAGTACCGCTGTGTTCTGCCACAATGACAAGGATGTCTGACACTGAAAATCCCCCTGCACAGCAGTCGGGTGGCCGCGGTCGCGCCCGTCGTTAAACTGGGTCTGCAGGGG
>OMJG01001254.1_pt1 | contig 15299 bp, 14 predicted proteins | sample 1646431 | NCBI WGS metagenome assembly OMJG01 (sample SAMN03771674, study PRJEB25209) | food metagenome | isolation source: Cotija cheese | place: Mexico:Jalisco,Michoacan | collected 2011-12-12
AAATAAAAAATCCAAATACAATGAGCACCATTTGCCGGCGAGTTTAAGCACCAGGTAAATGATGCTCTTTTATCTGTAATATGTATTAAAGCCGGCAAAAGCTTTCACTATTACTATTACTAACACTAAACACAAAACACTAATAATAACCAAAAATAAGCTATGATAAATCTTCTCACAGATTCATGGTATAGTGGAGGATAACAAGTATATGAGAGGAGTCCTAAATTAAGATGACAAATATTAGGGATATCGCCAAAAAAGCTGGTTATTCAGTTGCAACCGTCTCACGCTATCTTAATCGTAACGGCTATGTCTCTCACGTTGCTGGCGCGAAAATCAAAAAGGTGATCACCGAATTAGATTATGTCCCTAATTCAATTGCGCGGGATCTGAGTACTGGGCAAACATCAACGATCGGCGTAGTGGTACCGCATATGCGTCATCCTTATTTTACCCAGATCGTTACGGGGATCATGGAAGCCGCTTTTGCCGAGCAATTTAACATCACTATTTTACAATCTAATTATGACGCACAGCTAGAGGTCAAATATCTGGAACAACTGCACCAAAAGACATATGATGGACTAATTTTTACATCACATGGGATCACTTTGGAGCAGATGGCAAAATATCAAAAATATGGTCCAATAGTTTGTTGCGAGGACCCAGGCCCAGTTGAGCTTCCCGCAGCTTATACGACCCGCGAAGCAACTTACTTGCAAGCGTTTGAGCTGATCAAGCAAAAAAATTTTAAGCGGCTTGGTTTTATGTTAAGTCGCCCGTACTCGCTAAGTGCCACCAGCAAACTAACATTAAATTGTTATCAGCAAGTCTATGGAAAATTTCCTGACAAAAGCTTAGTGATCACGGGTATTACAACCTATCAAGACGCGTATCAAGGCACATTGAAATATTTAGGACTCACGACACCACCAGACTTTATTTTTGCAAATGGCGATGACATTGCTGCGGGAGTCCGTCAATGCTATCTTGACCACAAGCAAGAACCGCCTCCATTAATGGGACAGGAAAATCAGCTAGCTAGTCAGTTAATGAATATTTCAACGATCGACCATCACTTTAAACAAGTCGGCAAGCTGGCTTTTAAGCTGTTCCAAAATCAAGAAATCAAAAAAATTCCTGTTTCCTCTGAGTTAATTATTAGATAAAAACACTGCACCAGGTAGAGATACAAAATATATCCCTACTGCGCAGTGTTTTTTTGCTTAGGTTAATAACTGTTACAGCGCACTTTCTTGGTCATTAGCTTTGCTTTATTTAATTTTTGACAACTTCATTTTCCTGCTTAGAAACATGGAGCGGGAAAATCTTGTCAGGATTTAAAATCAAATTTGGATCGAAGGCGAGCTTGATCCGACTCATCAATTCTACATAATCGCTTCCATAAAAATCTTCGAAATAGTCTTTACGGGCAAAACCGATCCCATGTTCACCAGACATTTCGCCGTCAGAATCTTTTGCGACCTGATATAACGCCTTGAAAACATGATCTTTCTTTACTGCAAATTCATCATCAGAGTAATCATCACAGCAAATGTAGATATGCAAATTACCATCGCCGGCATGGCCAAAGTTAGGTAATCTGACGTTCTCTTTTTCAGAAACTTTTCTCACTTCTTTTAAGACCAGTGGGATTTTATTGATCGGCACCACAATATCTGCTTCATCCATCTTAGTCGTTGTTTGCTGGATAGCTGTTTCGAATTCTGAACGTGCATCCCAGACAGCTTGAGAATTTGGATCATTCGCTGTCAAGACTAATGTATTGCTGACGTCGTTTTCATTAGCGACATTGACCACTTCTGCCAGTTCACCGTCCACTAACTTATCGTCATTGCCGTCAAAACCGATCATTAAATAGCCGCTGCCGTCTTTGACAGGGAATTTTTTGACGGAATATTCTTCCCATTTATCCACGTCTTCTTCACTAAAGTATTCAACACTAGTCGGTGTGAGCCCTGCAGCAAATATTTTAGGAACACAACTGATAGCCCGCTCAATATCAGGAAATGACAATAGCATTGTCTTTTCCACCCGTGGACGCGGGATCAAGCGTAAGACGACCTCAGTCACGACTGCTAGAGTCCCTTCACTACCAATGATAAGATCTTTGATGTCGTAACCTGAACTATTTTTTACTGTCTTATGGCTGCAGTGGATCTGCGTTCCATCGGCTAGAATTGCCGTTAAGCCCCGCACATGTTCACGTGTCGTACCATACTTAACAGCTTTCATACCACCAGCATTAGTATTGAGATTACCGCCGATCGCAGCCCATTTCATAGCTGGAAAAGGTACATAAATAAAGGGCTGGTCAGCCAAATATTCGTCGATATCACGGATCCTGACCCCTGCTTGTACTGTCATAGTTAAGCTGTCCGGATCATACTCCAAAACCTTGTTCATTTTGATCATATCGATCGCGATCCCATGATCAACAGAAATATTTGCTCCCATTAAACCAGTGGCATTTCCTCGAACCGTGACCGGTATTTGGTGCTCATTAGCGTACTTCATCACAGCAGAAACTTCACCATTACTGACTGGTTGAACCGCTACATCAGGTGCTGATTTCTTGTAGTTAAACTGGTCGTGATCATAATGTTTTGTTGTGGGATAAAAGAAACGCTCAGCCGGAATAATTTTCCTCAATGTCTCAATGTCTGTCTCCGAAACTCTAGAGTAGTGCATAACCCAATCCTTCCTTCCCTGTAATTAAAACTATTCAAAACTAACATCTGTTTTGCAACGTTTTTCAAACGTTTGTCCTCTTATTTTTGGCTATTAAAATTTAAGGTCACTGGAGATCTGGATCTTTTTAACGTCCTCGATCGTCCGACTACCTGTCAGCTGCATAGCAATGTTGATCTCCATCTTCAAATGCTCAGCCACAGCTTGAACACCTTTCCAACCGCCGAGTGCTAGTCCATAACTAAATGGACGGCCAACACCAATTAAATCAGCTCCTAAAGCCAAGGCTTTCAAAACGTGCGTCCCACGACGAACACCACTATCAAAAATAATTGGAACACGATGATCGACCGTTCGTGCAATCGCAGGCAAGACTTCGATCGATGCTGGCGCACCATCTAACTGGCGGCCACCATGATTTGAAACATAAACCGCAGCAGCCCCGGCTTTGATCGCGTTATCAGCATCAAGTGGATGCTGGATTCCTTTAACAATGATCGGCAGTCCTGAATATGAACCCAATTTTTCGATCAGATCTAAATTCAAGCTCTGCATTGACTCAGCAAACAAACTACCTGCACCAACGCCTTTTTTGCCTGTATTGTAACCATCTAAATTAGCAATCTTGCCTTTCAAATGATAGTTATTGATAATGTCCGCTTCACGGTATCCACCAAGTGTGGAATCGGCCGTTAGGATAATTGCACTTGCTTGCGCATTCCTGGCTTCATCTAACAGATATTTGCAATATCCCCAATCTTTTGGCATGTAAAGTTGGAACATATATGGAGCTCCGTCACTAATGGCTGCTGTTTCAGCAATTGTTTTAGAAGCAAAAGTACTTTGAGCCATCATGATCCCTGCTTCTTTAGTCCCCTTAGCTAAACCAATCTCTCCACTTTCATGTGCCAAAGTATTACCTGCAATAGGTGCTGCTAATAAAGGTGAAGCTAATTCGTTTCCTAAAAACTCTGTTGATTGATCTGGTTCTTCAACATTTTGCAAGACCCGCGGAAGTAGATGAACCTCGTTAAAAGCAGCAGTATTATGCTTTTTAGTATATTCGTCATCTGACCCCTCCTCGATATAACCAAATTCTCCTTTACCAATCACTTTAGCAGCTCTTTTTTCTAAACTACTTAAGTTCAAAACATCAATATCCTGTACTTTGCCAAAATCAACTGTCTTTTCCAATGCCATAAATAACACTCCCTCGGATTATTAAAAATAATAAATAACTTGCTATTAAGTATTCGTAACCAAAAATTTATCTTCTTTAAATCGTTGTACTCGAACGATTTTTTATATCATTCATAGTTCATCGAGCCTTCTTTACTAGTAAATTTTTAGCGTAAAATTGCACAAACTTTAAAAACCAAGCATTTTATATATACTATTTACTTATAAAAGCATAAACTATTGTGGTATATATAGGATCATTTTAAAAATTTACTCATAAAAGTAAGCGCATTCATATGTTAATATGATTTATTTTAACAAAAATGTTACTTATTTCATAGAAGAAATTCAATTACTGTCGGAAAAAGCCTTGCTTGTAACAACCACGCACAAATGTTTATTTTTTTATATTTTTATAGTTTTATATTTAGAAACAAGTTTGTGATAAATTTTGTTAATTTATTACTACTACCATTTCATTCATATTTAAACCTAACAAAAAAGCCTTTAATACTGACTACTGTCACCATTAAAGGCACTCGGAAACTATTATTCTTTGATTTGACCGACAGCTTCTGCCAGCATCTTAACTTGCAAGAGTGTTTCTTTATCTTTGACCGTTTTTTCTTTGTGGTGCACTAAAGTTTCATAAATGTCTTGATATACTCGACTATAATCACCGACTTCAGAAACAACTTTTTCTTCGTGGTATTTACCTTGGTCATCAATATAAGTCAATGTGCCATACTGTTCAGGCTGATCAATACCAAAGTCAGCATGGTCAGGCATATAGAACATTTTTAGATGTTCTTCTTGGCGATCTTTTGTTTCTTTGACAAACATCCCATTTTGCCCATAAACCACAAAACTCGGCCGGGGTTTGATCCGGAAATAGCTTGATTTAACTGAGACTTTAAGATTGCCATAATAAAGATCGATATCAAAATAATCATTCATCCGCCCCGTTCCCAATAATTGGCGCACATCATAATGAACATCATCCGGCTTACCGAATAAAGAAATAACTTGGTCCAGCGTATGGCAAGCATGGCTATACACAAAACTATCAGCCCGAGAAAATTCATGTACAGATTGAGGTACTTCCGGGCGGAAATAATCAAAGTGCATTTCAAGTTCAGTCAAATCACCTAATACCCCACTGTTGAGCACTTTTTGCACAGTGAGAAAGTCCGAATCATATCTTCTGTTTTGATAACCTTGAATAAATAAACCCCTTTGTTTAGCTAATGAAAATAGTTCTTCAGCTTCTTTTGGTGTCTGCGTAAAGGGTTTTTCTACCAAAACATTTTTCCCATGTTCTAAAACTTCTTTGGCATACTGATAATGAAACTGTGGCGGGGTCGAAACAACGACAAGATCGATCTGCGGATCATCATATATCTCGTTGATATCTGTTGTATAATGGACACCTTCGATCCGTTTCCAATCATCTTTCATATGACGTGAAAACATTGTTTTAACGTGGAATTTATCTGGTAACTTTAGAACAAACGGTAAATGATAACGATTTGCGCTCTTTCCGTTACCAATAAAAGCTAAATTTAGCATTACTTGGACCTCCATTTATTTTTAACAGATTAGCATTGACTTCTCTTACATATTTTACCAAAAGAATGTACACAAACACTAATTAACGGCCAAAAGATTCCAATGAAATACTAACGCATGAAACAGAAAGTGAGACAGACTTTAACACATGGCCAATTTTACGCTGAGCAAACATTTCTTTTGACCAGCACCAGTCACTAAACATGACAAATGATCTTCCACGCAAAAAGGCACTGAAACAGACTTTTCATTTACCAAAAACATTTGTTTCAGCACCTTCATGTTTGTATATTAATTGATAGCCAGTGGGACTTTGTGATCTGGTTGAGGATACTCTTTGTCCAAACGCCGCAATTCATCTTCAGATAATTCAATATCAGCGGCCTTAACATTATTTGTAACATGTTGTGCCTTGCTGCTTTGTGGGATTGCGATCGTTTTGCCGTCACGGATCACCCATGCCAATAAAAGTGCATGAGCACTAACGCCATGAGCGGTCGCGATTTCTTGAACCACCTTGTTTTCCAACATGGTCGTTTTCAGTTCGTTGTGCAAACCGCCGACTGGACTGTAAGCGATCAAAGGAAGGTCATGTTTAGCTTGCCAAGCGGTTAAATCATATTCGATCCCACGAGTTTCAATGTTATATAGATCTTCATTAGCGGCTGCATTTTTCCCTACCGGCAGATCCCACAACTCCTCTAAATCAGCAACATCAAAATTTGAAACACCCCAGGCACGGATCTTGCCAGTTTGTTTTAAACGTTCTAATTCATTGATCGTTTCAGATAATGGGGTACCGCCCCGCCAATGATACAAGTAAAGATCTAAATAGTCAGTGTTCAATCTTTCCAAGCTAGCATCCAGATATTGCTCCATCTTTGCTTTAGATGCATTTGAAGGTAAAACTTTTGAAATCAAGAAAATATCGTCACGTTCATACGGTGCTAAAGCTTTACCTACGAGAATTTCAGAATTCCCTGAACCATACATTTCTGCGGTATCGACTACCTTGGCACCTGCATCGATCCCAGCACGGATCGCCTCAATTTCCTGCGTTTCTTTTGCCGGATCATCACCCATATGCCAAGTTCCGATCCCAATTGCTGGCACATTTTTGCCAGAGATAGTTACTGTTTTCATATTCGTCCTCCTATCTAAAACAGAGCGGACACACGTAAAGAAATAAGCACTATCAGTACTTTACAGAGTCTGATAGACGGAACTTCTTCACAGCTAAATAACATTGCCCATCTTTTCAAAAACAATTACAACAATAGTCTAAACCTATAATGCTGTTTATATCAATCAATTGATTTCACGATGAATTTAACTACAATGATCTATCTCCGGAAAACTCGGTTTTATCAATGTAAATATTGTTTAGCCATGAATCTATTTCAAAAGCAGATTATTATTGGACAGCCAAAACCCACTCGACAATTTCCAATCAAACTTGACTAACTCAGCACCACTTCCAACCTGTAGTTTATTTGGAATAATATATTCGATCTCACCACTAGTAAGTTTGACTTTGAATCTAGCAGTTGAAAAGAACGTATTGACATCATCCATTGATTCAATTTTTCACGTTTTTCGCGCAAAATCACCAACTCACAGAAAGGTCGACCAGTATTGTACAACTCTCAGAGAGTTATTCACATTCATCTACTCCATTTAGAATAGATAATAGTTTATATAAAATTAATTGTTAATTTCTGACAAGCAACGAGTCATTAACAAGTTTGTTCTGAAATTTAACAGCGAGACAGACAACCCCAAGAATCAAAGCAAGAAATCCGCTAACGGAAAATACATTTAACCCCAAATTACTACAAGCTTTTGTTAATGGATTTACAATAAAGGGACTCACAGCGCCTCCAATTGAATTGATGGCTGCATATATTCCAATAGCCATCGAGACACTGTTTTGATCTACACTTATTGACAGCAAGTATGGAAACTGTCCCATCGCAATGCTCATTGCTGCACCAACTACAAAACTACCCAGAAATACCATGAACAAAGAATGACTAAATCCAATCAATAAGTAGGAAAGCCCGTATAAGATAAAAGCAATCGAGATTGAGGAAGTTTTAAATCTTTTCCCAATTACTCCGACAAAGAAACCGCAAATCATTCCACCTACCAAAGAGACAGTAGATGTTAAAGCCGCCTGCGAAGTAGCTCCGATATCTTGTTCAACGACAAACAGTGAAATATTATTATTCAACACATTATTTAATAACATGATACAAAATCCCCAAAAAGCACAGTCAAAAACATACTTGTTCAAATGTATTTTTGCATTATTTTCGACAACAGTTTCGTCATTCATACTTTGAGGATGATATGGAACCAGTGCAAACACTACTACCAATACTAAAGCTGAAAAAACTTAGATCCAATAGTTGTTAAACCAATTGCTAGAGGTCGCTAATTGTCCGCCACCCATAATAAAAATCATCCCGCCAATATTAACGAAAGTCGTAGTCAGTCCCATCGTAGATTGTCTTTCATTTTTAGGCAACATTTCCGAAATCATAACTTGCGCCAAATTAGTACAAGCACCCTGTCCCAAACCAACTAAGCAAGAGCACATTACCAGAAATATAAAACTTGCATGATATGCCAGCGGTAAAAAACCATCAACTACAACACACAATATTGACCACAGTGCAATGGTCTTTAACTTTAATTTACCCGTGGTTAACTTACCCATCATTAATCCAGCTAACATCATAAATATGTTAGGCAATGTCGTTAACATTTGTACTCCGGTATGAGAAAGCTTAAAAAAATTAGCAATCGCAGCATAAGAAGGTGTAATTGCAAGTGAAGCCATAGACATTGTACTAACTGCCAGGATCCCGATTCTTGTCTTAGAAATATATCTTCGACTCGTCGTTGCATTTACTTCTTTATTCATCAAAGTTTGTTCCTCCTCAATTAGCCGCCCGACGACTAATAGTCAGCACTGCGTTGCGACCGGAAAATGCAGCATATCCAGCGGTACTTCCTGGTAAAGTAACTGCATAAGTATCACCCACTAGCATACCAGCAGCATCATTACCAACTGCATACAGACCAGAAATCGGGTAACCATATCTGTTCAAAACTTCACTGTTGTTATCAACACGGATTCCACCCAAAGCACAAGCCATGCCAACACCTAATTCAACCGCATAAAATGGGCCATCTTTCACGGCTGTTAAATATTGAGGGTCTTTACCGTAATCAACATCACACCCAGCTTCAACATCAGAATTATAGTGTTCTATAGTAGAAGGTAAATTACTCAAATTTAGTTTCTCCGCTAAGCCTACAACTGTATCTGCTTGCGTTAAATACTTCTGGTGGGTATCAAGATCATGTTTGATCTCTTGCCGCAAAGTTGCCAATTTTTCCGGTGAAACCGGAGAATTGCCTACCTCTTTATACAAACCAACTTCTGTGAGATGATCGACTGCTGTTTGGTCAAGAATTGAGAAAACACGTGCTTGCGTTAAAATTGCACTGCCCGCATGGCACATATTATCGTTAACATCTTCATTAACGAAACGTTCACCACGTTCATTGACCCATAAGATTGCTTCTTGAGTAGCAGCTGCCGCCAGCTGTGATGACATATGAACAAATGCTGGCTGTGTCTTATCGTAAATCGCACCACCGCCATACTGGATCGCACCCATTTGATAATGTTGAGCTCCAGCGTCCCATGCTAGTTGCATACCGTCGCCAGTTGCCTTACCGTTACTGACTGTCATCAATTTCTGGTAAAATGGTGTTCTTTTCTTGATCAACTCTGCATTATCAGCGTAACCGCCAGTTGCCAAAATAACGTTGTTGCATACCAGATCACGCATTTGGCCTGTCACTTCATTCATAACGCTTAATCCTCTAATATGCCCATTTTGCTGTTTAATTTCTTGTGCGCTAATGCTTGTTGCAAACTCGATCCCTGCTTCTTGAGCTTTTTTGGCCAGCAATTGTACTGCCGCATATCCGCCGCCGGCAAAAGAATGGACCGTCGGCCAACTCTTACCCTGTCCGCCAACCTTGCTAAACTTTACACCTAGTTCTGCCAGCCAGTTGATCACCTGACCGCTCGAATCGATTAGTTTTTTTAGGTGCGGAGCACTCGCCTCATAATGAGAGTACGCAAGCTCGTCTTGTAAGAGCTGAGTTTTGCTAATATTAATATTAGCTTGTTTTTGCAGATCACTATCAACACCCATCGCACCTTCAACATAGTTACCATTACCGCCTAAGGTCCGTCCCTTTTCCAACACCAGTGTATCAAGGCCTTGTTCACTAGCAGTTATCGCAGCAGACAAGCCCGACAACCCACCGCCTACGATAATCAAGTCATAGTTTGTTTTTTTTGGAAACATTTTCTAGCCCCCTACTATTTCAAACCAGCAGAAACTCCACCATCACTCAAAATTGTCTGTCCAGTCATAAATGTTGCTTCACTAGCTACAAAGACAAATAACTTAGCCACTTCATCCGCAGTTTCATAACGTTTCATCGGGACTGTCGGAACCATTTTGTTGACAAATTCTTCAGGATTTAATAGGGTCTTAGTTAATCCTGGAGCAATACAGTTGACCCGAATATTTTTATCCGCATAATCCACTGCAGCAGCCATCGTCATTCCCATTACACCGTTTTTAGCGGCATTATATGCTCCAAAACCTCCTGGACAGTATACGCTTCCCAAAGCACCACAATTAACGATCGATCCGAAGCCTTGCTTTAAGAACAACTGAATCTCAGCACGCATACACTTAAAAGTACCCCGTAAATCAAGGTTAACAGTTGAATCAAAGTCTTCGTTAGTCAGTTCTGCGAATGGTTTTAGAACTCCGCCGCCGGCATTATTAACGACATAGTCTAAACGGCCAAATTTATCCATGGTTTTGTCCAAACCTTTCTGGATACTATCATCATCAGTAACATCCATAACTAAACCAATGATATTTCCCTGGTATTTAACGTTTAACTTCTGAGCAACCTCAGCAACTTGAGGATTATAGTCAGTTAAAACAACATCAGCATTATTTTTTGCAAAAGCTTCACTAATGGCAAAACCAATTCCTTGTGCAGCACCTGTAATCAAAGCAACTTTTCCATCTAACATAATTAAGGTCTCCTCATATTAATTTTTGACTTCTTCGTTATTCATAGACTTAACGGCTTCCTTAGCTGCGATCCAACCTGAAACGAAAGCAAAACCATTAGCAATCCCTTCATAACTTGGATAACCATCTGAATACAGCCCATTAACATTATTACCAACAATATATAAATCTTTAAGAGGTGAGCCATCTCTCTTAACTGGTTCGCAATTACGGTTAACGTTAACCCCGTCTAAGGTTCCTAAAATTGCACAATGTTCAATAATTGCATAGTATGGACCATCTTTTACACCAAATAACAACTCATCTGCTGGTTTCAAGAATGTGTCGTCTTTCTTATTTTTAACTGCTTGATTGTAAACTTTGATACTTCGTTTCAATGCAGCCAGTGGTAAATTTATTTTTTCAGAAAGTTCTTCAAGAGTTTCAGCTTTGACAACCTCACCGCTTTGAATTGCCTTATCAAAATCAGCTTGAATATCTGGTATTGGTCCAACTGTTGTTCTTGGTTCAACCCCAACCTCACAGAACTGCCGCTCAATGGTATCTTCTAAATTGATTTCTTTTGTTTTAAATGTATTTAAAGTTTCTTGATCTACAATTGCATAATATCTTCCTTGGACATTATGAGCAGCATTAGCCCACATTGCAAAATCGTAAACGACGTCTTCATTAACAAAACGATTACCTGTTTGATCTAGCCACAGTAATGGGAGATTAGTTAAAGTCTCTACACTACTTTGTCGAGCCATCGGATTGATTTGGAAACTTGGTGCACACCCATGAGCAAATAATACCGGATTATGTTGAGTATTAGCACCAAGTTTTTTTGCTAACTTGATCCCAGTTCCATCAGCCTTATGCTCCCCTAAGTTAAGTAATTCATCTGTATCAGTATATTTCTCAGCCATCATTTCCTGGTCGCCACAATAACCGCCATCTGCAAAAATTGCTTTTTTAGTATTGATTCGGATTTTTTGTCCGTTTGAATCTTCAGCAATAACAGCTTTTAATCCACCATTATAATCCAAGTCAACTGCCGAAGTCTGTCGGAGTACCGTGTTGCCAGCTTCTTCAAATTTTTCTGGCAACTTATCCCAATTAGCCATTTTTTCTGTGAAATTATTAAACTTATGGTAAACAAGAGGATCGTTCAAATGAGCCTTCTGTTCACTTTGTTCAACTGTAACTGGCAATCCCATCTGTTCCATTCGTTCGATGTTTTCCCCTGACTCTTTCAAAAAACGAGAAAGCAACTCACCATTTACAAAGTAATGATTATAATCCGTCATCCCTTCAAAGGCTTCCTGATAACCATATTTAACCTTTTTATCTTTTTGTTGCTGAGAATTGATAGCAAAAACCCCATGAGAGCCAAACTTACCGGCCCCACCAACTTTATCTCCTCTTTCCAAAAGAATAAACGGAACTTTCTGTTGGTATAGTTCAAAACCTGCTGAAATTCCCGAAGAACCTGAACCAACAATGACAACGTTTGTATTTAAAGATTTCATAAGTGGTTTCTCCTTTATTGTGAAATTATTTACAATTAAATAATACTTTAAATACAGAAAAAGCTCCAACACAAAAAACTTTCTAGTAATAAGTTTAACTTATTGTCTTAGCGAATTAGTTACAATTTCAGCTAGTTTATCTGTTCTGCTAGAACTTATAGCTACCACGATACGAAAAACATTTTTTAGGTGATCCGGCGAAAATTTGTAAATATTTTCACAATATGATGGTGTTAAAAAACCTTTGGGAACCATGGTTATTCCGCCCCTAAAATTCACACATAAACAAGCTGCCTCAAAACTGTTGACACTTGCGACAACTTCTTCTCCCCAACCATAACGATTATATTGCTCCAACATTTTTGTTTGGATATGAGAGATCCCGCTCGATTTCCAATTTTGCATATATAATTTTGAATGCTGAGATAGTTCTTGCAATTCACTTTCTTTATCAAATTCCTTTTTATTAAATAGCAGGTCAAAATCCAAAACTTTCAAAGTGAAAGTTGTTATTTTAGCATTATTAGCAAACATATTCTCAAAACCAATCAGAAAATCATAATTACCCATAACCAACCTGCTGATACTGCTGTCATAAACTTCTTCATCAAAACTCGAATCATATTGCTTTGGTAGCTTACTAGCAAAAAGGGCTGCATAATTACCCATACCTTGTAAAAAGTGGATCCTTAACAATTTGTCTAAATGTTCATTTGGGTGACGCCAGATCTCCGTATAGGCATCGATGATCTCAGTTGCCCGCTTGTAAAATTCTTCACCAGCTGGTGTAAGAGAAAATTGACCACCACTTCGGTTTAATAGTCTATCTCCCAATTGTTTTTCCAACTTGTTGACGGCAAGACTGACTGCTGTTTCTGATACATAATTTCGTTTAGCAGCAGAAATAAAACCGCGGGTCTGAACAACATCAATAAAATATTTAACTGGCATTAAATTATAATTCATCTGCTTTACTCCTCGTATCATTATGCTTTCCAAGTTCATCACTACAATAAATTACCCCATAACAAAATATTCTTCTAATATTAAGTATATTACATCTGCTCATTTAACAACTATTTAAATACTTGCTTTTATTCACAAAAACTCTTTGGTACTGATTGGTGCATTGTTTTAAAAATAGAAACAGTTGAAAATGTATCTAACGCTGGCATCATTTCAAAAATGATTCTTAAGGACAATGAGCCTGTTGAGGGCATTGATGGAACCTCTGAACTAATGGCCGATCAAAAACCTCTAAAGTAGTATGATGTTTTTACTCATCAACACTAAAAAGGTTCATGAAATCGCCGATTTAGCTGACCTCATGAACCCTTTTACTTGAAAAAATATTAAATTAAATCTCGTTTTTTTACCAAATTCCGATAACTTTCGTCCACAATGTTCCTACGCCAAGCCAAATTACCATGTAAACTAAGCCTAATACGAAGTTCATCTTCCACCATTCACCTTGAGTAACGTACTTTGAGCCAAAGTAAATCGGGGCTGGTCCTGATGCATAGTGAGTTGTAGATCCAGCAAGATTACCGAAAAATCCAAGCATTAAGGCTGCCAGCAACGGTGGGACACCAGCGGCGATCGATACACCGAGCAATGCAGCATACATTGCGCTGACATGTGCTGTAGCACTGGCAAACATATAGTGACTATAAAAGTAAATTAAAATAACCAGCAGTAAGACCAAGAACCAATTCATATTACCCAAACCGCTGACGATCAACTTACTAAACCATGGAATAAAACCTAATTTATTCAGTTTAGTTGCCATCATCACAAGGACTGAGAACCACGTTAATGTATTCCATGCACCGGTTTCCTTTAGAACATCTTGCCAATTCAATACGCCTGTTAACAACAATAGTCCCAAAGCAACAAACGCTGTAGTCGTTGCATCGATTCCGGTTAGACTACCGGTCATCCACGAAATAAGCGCTAAGATAAAGAGCCCTGTCATAATTTTTTCAGAGATAGAAAATTTGCCCATTTCTTTCAGCTGATCATCAGCCCATTTTTTGGCATTGGGAGTCTCTTTAATTTTTGGCGGGTACATTTTATAAATCAAAAAAGGTATCAATATTAAAGAAATAATACCAGGTACTAAGGCTGCCAAAAACCAAGACATCCAGCTGATGTTAACTTTTGCATCTCCAGCAAATGCTTGGGCCAGTGGATTACCAGCCATCGCTGTCATAAACATTGCTGACGTAATAATATCCCCATGGTATTCTGCAAAAACTAAGAATGATCCAATTTTCTTCCGCGATTCATCATCATCAGGCTTTGACCCAAATGCATCCGCTAAGGATTGAATAATTGGAAACACAACACCGCCGGCACGTGCTGTATTACTTGGCGTTGCGGGAGCCAACACCAAATCAACACCAATAATAGAATACGCTAAATTCAATGTTTTCTTGCCAAACAAGGAAACAAAATTTAACGCGATCCTTCGTCCCAAGCCGGTTTTAATAAACCCACGTGAGATGAAGAACGCCATTGCAATCAACCAGATACTGCTATTACCAAAACCAGCAACTGCCGTATCGATATCTACAACTTTAGTAAGAGTCAAGATCACAAAACCAATGATCGAAACCGCGCCGATCGGCAAAGGTTGAGTAATACATCCTACGATCGTTGCCAGAAAAATCGCAAACATTCTCCACGCCGCAACAGATAAAGCTGCAGGACGTAATGGAGTACAGAACCACAAAACTAATCCGATCAAGACCGGCCAAAAAAATTTTTTATACTGTTCCTTACTCAATAACACATATATCACCTTTCCTCGTGATAATTCTTTGTTATTTTGACCAGTGAACTTATTTCAATAATGACCTAAGTTTTCAATTTTTAGAAAAACCAGCCCAGCTAATGAACACAATTTCTCTCAAGGAAAAACTGTGTATAAAAATCAGTATTATTTGCCGCTTAAATTATCTTAAGTAGTCCGATACCTTGCAAAAAAATACACTGTCTTAATTAGCCGCTTAAGCCTTATCTCTTTTTAATAGCTATAGATACTTGGGATAGCTCACGATCAAACTAAAACTTATTTCAAACTCGCCAAGTATTTATATGCTTGTTGTCCAGTTTGACGACCAAAAACAACAGTTTCAGCAATTGAATTACCACCGATCCGGTTGTTACCATGCAAACC
>OMJG01001255.1_pt1 | contig 15299 bp, 15 predicted proteins | sample 1646431 | NCBI WGS metagenome assembly OMJG01 (sample SAMN03771674, study PRJEB25209) | food metagenome | isolation source: Cotija cheese | place: Mexico:Jalisco,Michoacan | collected 2011-12-12
CACCCGGGTTCCCGGGTGCTTTGATGTTTTTGAGATGGCGGTGCGGGCGGTGCTGGGTCAGCAAGTCACCGTAAAGGCGGCTGGCAGGTTGGCCGGGCGTATCGTCCGAGAGTTCGGGACGCCGGTGGACACGGAGATTGAAGGCCTCACACACCTGTTTCCTTCGGCTGGCGACATTGCAGTGATGGCCGAATCTATCCAAGACAGCTTTGGTGTGCTCGGAGTGACGAGTGCGCGGTCTAGGACGATAGGCGAACTGGCCCGTCTGCTTGTAGAAGGAGCTATAAACTTCGACGTGCCCGCTAGGCCCGAGGATGAGATTGCTCGACTTGAAGAGATTCGAGGGATCGGGCCTTGGACCGCGCAATACATCGCGATGCGCGCCATGGAATGGCCAGATTCGTTCCTCGAAACAGACGCGGGCGTGAAGAAAGCCCTGCCCGGCTATAACTCAAAGGAGCTCGTCGAGTTGGCAGAGGCGTGGCATCCGTGGCGCAGTTACGCCACCGTCAACCTATGGAACTCGCTATCGAGGCTCAGTTAGGAGCATCATGTATTTCCAAACCACATACCATTCGCCAGTCGGGACAATCACCCTTGCCTGCGACGGTTCCGCAGAACAGCTTGTGGGCCTGTGGACCGAAGGCCAGAAGTATCACGGGGATACGCTGCCCGAGGTGCCTGAGTCTCGGGACAGTTTAGCTATATTCGATCACGCCAGAGATTGGCTTGACCGCTACTTCGCTGGCAAGCAACCGGCGATTGATGAACTGACTCTGGCACCCATCGGTGGCGAGTTTCGTCAAGGAGTCTGGGCAATTCTCCGAGAGATCCCGTACGGGCAGGTCATTACTTATGGCGAGATAGCGAAGCAAATGGCGACAAGGGCTGGCAAGGAGCGGATGTCCAGCCAGGCAGTAGGCGGGGCAGTTGGCCACAACCCGATCTCGATTATCATCCCCTGCCACCGCGTTGTAGGCGCAAACGGCAGCCTCACCGGATATTCCGGTGGCGTTGCGATGAAGACCCTGCTGTTGGAGCTCGAAGGCGTGGACATGTCGCGGCTTTTCGTACCAACCAAAGGGACGGCGCTGTGATGAGAATTATCCTCCTCTTCTGGAGGCATGGAAAGGAAACTTCTCCTTGACAGCATCGCCCGGCCGCTAGTGGACTCAGCGGCTTTCGTTAAGGAATCCTCCGTAGCCGTTGATTGCATCTTCGAGAATGAATTAGAGTTAGTAACGGACCTCCTCTTCCCTGTCCACGTTTCGATGTGTGACCTATCTTGGAAGAGGAGGTTCTTCATGCCTGAAACCTACCCAGCATGTAAATCTCAGACAAGGTCCAGAGGAGGCGGCCCCATTGCCTGAATTACCCGAAGTTGAATCCGTGCGATTAGGCCTGCTGGACCATGTGCTTAGTAAGGAGATTGCGAAGGCTGAGACCTTCAGCGAACGCGTGACGAGGCGCTCTGCCCGTCCCCTGAACACATTGGCTGGCGGCACGGTCAAGGCAGTTGCTCGTCGTGGGAAGTTCCTCTGGTTTGATATCGCCGAACCCACCGGCAACCACTCCCCTCTAGTCGCCCATCTCGGAATGTCTGGCCAGTTTCGAGTGAACTGTTCCGGCCTAGCGCACATCCACGCCAGTCTTGCCTTTACCGACGGTACGCGACTCGACTTCATCGATCAGAGGACATTCGGCTATCTGGCGCCTGACGTCTACGTTCCAACTCTAGACAATGCGGCAGCCGGAGTAGGCACAGAGATGCCAATGATCCCCCACCTCGTCTCCCACATTGCGCGCGATCTCTTGGATCCCCACCTAGATCCGGTGGCGTTGGCGGTCACAATCGTCTCGAAACACACCTCGATCAAGAAGGTTCTTCTCGATCAAGCGGTCATTTCTGGCATCGGCAACATCTACGCGGACGAAGCTCTTTTCGATGCAGGCATTCACCCTCTGCGCCCAGCAAACTCTTTGAAGGGTCTTGAAGTCTCTCGCCTCCTCATGTCGGCAACCAACGTCCTTGAACGCTCCCTCGACGCCGGTGGAACATCCTTCGATTCGCTCTATGTGAGCGTCAATGGAGAATCCGGCTACTTCGAGCGGAGTCTGAACGCCTACGGGAGAACAGGCCTACCCTGCCGAACCTGCGGCCAACCCATCGAGCAAATCACCGTTGGCGGCCGTTCCACCCACTTCTGTCCCCACTGCCAGCGACGCCAGTAATGCTTATGACGACGCGAGGTATTGTGTTCATCTTGTACACGTTGTACGGTGGGGCATGACTTCCGTTACGCTATCCCAATTCCGTAATCGGCAGAGCGACTTTATCGCTGCCGCTCAGCGCGAGCCCGTCGAGATTACCTCTCGTGGAGTTGGTCGCCGCGCTGTCGTGGTTTCTCCTGACTTCTTCGATCGCGCGGTTCAGGCTTTGGAAGATCAGAGCGATATCCGCGCCGCTGCCGCAGCTCGCCAGGAGAGTGAACCTCCGATATCGCACGACGAGCTTATGGCAGAACTGGGCCTTTGAGTAGCGTTCTTCTCTCCGCATGAAATTTCGTATCTCTTACAGTCGAGCTGCAGCCAAGGCGTTCCGCGGCATCCACCCGAAAGATGCGAAGCGAATCAAGGAAGCCATTGAAGCGCTGTCGCGAGATCCTCGTCCGGAAAGAGCCATTCAGCTCGCCGGTGGCGAGGGCGAAATGCGTATCCGCGTCGGCAATTATCGAATCGTCTACGACATTGATGATGGCGCATTGGTTATCCTCGTACTCCGTGTTGCGCACCGCCAAGAGGTTTATCGTTAAGCGGTTGAACCGGCCCTTGGCATGCTAATCACTCGGAATATCTCCTGAATCTTCCGCGTTGAGCTCGTAGCTCATCCAACTCAGGAGGAACTTTGCCCCAGCTTTCCGCGCCCTCGGCAGTAATGCCCTCGATCAACAATCAGGCAGAACGATTAATTACCTTAGGTCTCCCGGCAGCCATTACTGATGAGACGCTGCGCCGTGCAGCGGCACGGCTCGCAACGTCAGCGCCCGAGGGATCACTGCTTGTGCTCCACGAACGTGTCGCGCCGGCTTCTGACCTTGCTCCCCTCATGAGTTTGCCGGCCCCTGGCCGAGCGGGCAAGGCAGGAGAACGTCGGCACGGATTCGTTGTTACTGACATGACCGATGTTGATCTCTTTGGCCCGACCCCCGACGCTGAACTGCCGAATGCGGACGTTTACGTGGTTACCGGTCTGCAGCGAGGAGACGACATGCAGAACTGGTCACCCGAAGAAGCAGAGCCAACACTGCGCAACGCTGAGCGAACCCCACTCACACTCACAGAAGGTATCCATTGGGCACTCCAGTTGCCCGGCATCATCGAGCCAGGAGCTTGCTTCATGACAATTGGTTCTCGGCTGGTCAAGCCCAACGGCAAGTATGACACTCGCACGCCTGCCCTTTGGATCTCAGGCGGCACTGGCCGTGATGGCGCCGAAAACAAGGGGGCGCCTAAGGTCGGTTGGTGCTGGTGGCGTAACCGGCACACTTGGCTCGGGATCGCCTCGGCCAAAGCGCGAGTCACTCATTAGACGCATTAAAGAAGATCGTCGTCGGCACTAACGCTATCCGGTTCTATTCACCATGCCAACAGAAATGACGATCCGGCGATTACTAGAGCGCAATGCAGTAGCTTCGTAACTCTGCGATTCCTGCCGTCTTTGACGTGCTTGCGAAGCGAAAGGCGTGGCTGAAGCAGACGCGCTTACCCGCGGCTTCAAGGTATCCGTCACAGGAAGCGAGGCGGCCGTGAGTGATGATCGAGATGAGTTCAACACGTTCAGGTTTGAACGCCGGGAAAGTACTTACTCCGGCATCCGGACCCCTGTAGGTACCATCGCCCACGAGAGTCCACTCAGTATCGGCTAGGAGCCAAGACGATACAGCTGCTTCATCTCCCATAGCCCAGTTCACGGCGAAGTCACCAACAATGCCGATTCGTGGAGCGTTACCGCAATCGGAGGGCAATACGATTTCCATTGGGCCTTCTTTCAGCTTAATCACTTCGAAAGTCAGGTCAGGGTTACGCTGCTGCGGCTGGGGCCACCCCAACCAGGCGGATCAGGTGGCAACGCTCAGTGGGTAATCGTAGTCTGTTGATAAAGAGCCAGTCTTAGCTCGCCTCCCACGCGACGATAGACGCTCGACATGAGCGCCACGAACGGCTCTGCAAGACCGGCCCGCGATGCCTCTGCTTGATACACGAGAGCAGCAGAGTTCTCTTCGATCGGGATCAACCGGGCATTGCTGATCTCGTACGAGTCCCAGCCGGGAACACCGTCCATCGAACTGGCAACATCGTCACGTGTCATCACCATCCCATTGGCCAGAACAAAGACTGCGTCAGGCAGCATGAGACGCCCGTAGAAGGTGCCGCCGGTTGATTCACAAAGAGAGTCCCAGCCAGCGTGCTCAACCGCGACCGCTTCGTCTAGCGTGATGTCATCCATAGATTAGAGCGTACCAAGCGTGAACGTACCTATGCCTTTTTGACCTGTACCAGATTGGTGTGCTGCGGATTTCCTTTGGCATACGCCGTTGGATGAAGCGTGGTGAGCGTGTTGATGTTGCCACCAACATCAACACCGTCGTCGTTCTTATACCAAGCGCCCTGAGGAAGCGACACCACGCCCGGCCTGATCCGAGTTGTCACGTTAGCAGGGACGCGAACCCGCCCACGATCGTTATAGACCTCCACGAGATCATCGGCGCTGATTCCACGTTCCTCGGCGTCCATCGGATTAATGAACAACCGCTGATGATGGGCGCTTGTCAACCACTCAAGGTTTGCGAATGTTGAATGGACGCGTCCCTTAAAGTGATGGCCGATGCACTGCAGAGGATGCTTCTCATTGCTTCTAGCTTCGACAGCGCTCTCGAACGTGTCCACGTACTCAGGCAGAGCAGTAATCACATCTCCCTTCTGGGGGTCCTCGAACGTCCACGTCTTCGCCATGTCCCACAGCTCCGAGCTAAAGATCTCGATCTTCCCAGACGGCGTGGCGAGCGGATTGGCCTCCGGATCCTCCCGGAATTTCCGCATCGGCACTACGTGGTTTTCGGGAGTGTGGTAGCGATAGATTCCCATTTCACTCAGCTCATCCCACGTTGGCAGCTCCGGATGCTCCTTCACGTTCTCTTCTGCCATCCACTGGACCCAGTCTTTTCGGGTGCGGCCTTCCGTGTACTCGTCCTCAACGCCCAGCCGCTTCGCCAACTCCACAGCCATCTCATAGGAATCCATAGTGTCATGAAGCGGCTCGATAGCCTGTTCGTGGTACATGTAGTAGGCCAAATCGCCGCCCGCCTCGTTATGCCCGATGTCCCAGCGCTCCGGACCAAGGGTGTCAGGCAGCACCAGATCGGCGTATTGAGCAGAGGGCGTCATCATATTCTCAACCACCACAACGAACTCACACAGCGACTGATCCTTCATGATCTCAAGGGTGCGGTTGATATCGGAGTGCTGCCCGGCGAACTTACTGCCGCCGTACTGAAGCTGGAACTTCATGCCCACGGGTAGCTTGTCTACGCCGCGGATGCCGTCCGTAGTTGCCGTCATTTCGGCCCCACGGGTAACTGCATCCGTCCACATGAACAGTGGGATTGAAGCTTCGATGGGATTCTCACCGCTCGGGAAGGACATCGTGAGCGGACCGTAGGAGCCCTCACGCCCTCCGGTCCCGCCTCCATTGATACCAACGTTTCCGGTAAGAGCTGCCAGCGCGCATATGGCCCGGGCCTGATTCTCGCCGTTCATATGGCGCTGTGGGCCCCACCCCCGGCATGATGGCACACGGCTTGGCGTTCCCGATCTCCCGTGCGAGCGCAATGATCTTGTCTGCAGGTATGCCGGTGATCTCCGCGGCCCAGGCTGGAGTCTTCTCGATCCCATCCGTACCTTTACCCGTAATGTAGCTACGGTATGAGTTTCCAGATGGGATACCTTCCGGCATATGGTCCTCATCGAAGCCCTGGCAGTACTTATCGAGGAACTCCTGATCCTGCAAGTCCTCACTGATTAGGACATGAGCCAGAGCGGAGGCCAGCGCGGTATCCGTACCCGGCTTAATCGGAACCCACTCGTCTGCCAGCACCACGGCTGACTCCGAGTACATCGGATCGATGAGGATGGTGCGCACGCCCTCGCGCTGAAGGAACTGCGAGGTATAGAGGATGCCGCCGCCGGACATCCGGGTTTCTTGCGGGTTGTTCCCAAACATCACAACCAGTTGCGAGTTTTCTACACTGTCCTCAAACGAGTTGGACGGGACCGTATCGCCGCCTTCTTCGAGCTCGCCAAATGTGAACTGCGTTGCCGCGGTGATCTGCGCGGTGGAGTAGGTTCCATAGCGCTGAAGCGAACCGCCCAGCAGGTTGAATAGCCTTTGGAAAGGATTGGCCGCGCCAATCGCGGCACCGTTCACGCCGGAACCATGTTGATTGTAGATGGCCTCATTGCCGTAGTTATCAATCGTGTACTGAATCTTTTCGGCCACGAGGTCCAGCGCGTCCGGCCACGAGATCTCTTCCCACTCGCCCGCGCCGCGCTCAGTTCCCTCTTTCCGGATCATCGGCTTCTTCACGCGATCCGGGCTGTACACCCGATTCCGGATGGAACGGCCACGCACACACGCCCGCAGCTGTCGGTTCTCCACCGAATCATCCCCGGTGCTATCCGGCAGGCATCGAACAATGGTGCCGTCCTTGATCTGGAGTCTTAATGGGCAGCGCGATCCACAGTTGACGAAGCACACGTTCCAGACCGTCTTATCCACCCCAGCCATGCCGTCTGCTTTGGCCGCAGAAGCGGAAGGCATCCCAAGGTTGGCGGTGTTGGCCACGAGAGCCGCCGTTCCAGCACCAACCCCAGACCACTTGAGGAAGGACCTGCGAGTGGGCCGAGTCCTCTTTGTATCTTGTTGAGACTCAATAACTTCAGCCACGTCGCGCTCCTTTGAACAGTTGCCCTATCTCCGATTTGCTTCAGCGTCCTAGGACACTTCCAAGCACCCTAGCCCCAGTACGACACGTGTCGTTTAGGCCTTCGGTCCCTTACTTCGATGCGGGTGCTCTGCTGTCTCCGCCCGCTGGCCGAAAGGTCCTTTACGCGCAGTTTCTCGTATATAAATAGGCCACGGCGCGTGGACTTTTTGAAGGGTTTTTAACGACGACGAACTACTCGCTCGCCCTTCAACGAAACTCCGAGGTAATCCAACCCCGCGGCGACCGCCTCGCATATCGAAACCTGAACTCAGGTTCAAGCATCCCTTCCAGACGCGCCTATCCCCGCGATACTCCAGCAATGGATACCGGCCAAATCTGAACAAGTCCGCCCGGAAACTCATCTTGACCCTATGATTCAGATTTTGACTATTCCACCCAACAGTTATCAGGGACAGACAGCGTCCCAAGGATTCCCACAGCAGCAGACACCGTATCAGCCGGCTGATTTCCATCCAGCTCCGGCTCAACCAACGTACCCCCAAGCTCCCCAATATTCTGTCACCACCGCACCTTTTCAGATTGGTTTTCGCTTCACCGGCGGCGCAGCGTCATGGCTCGGCGTGCAAATCCTCGGAGTCCTGATCACCGTATGCACTCTCGGCATCTGCTACCCGTGGGCAATCGTTATGACCTATCGTTGGCAGGCCGAAAACACGTACATCAACGGTTATCAGATGCAATTCACAGGCGACGCATGGAGCCTGTTTGGCAACTGGGTCAAATGGCTCTTGTTGTGCATTGTCACGCTGGGAATCTATTCATTCTGGGTTTACCCCCGCATGACCAAGTGGATCGTAGAGCATCATCAAGTGAACCCCGCTGGGATCTACCTCCCCATGTAAAGGGACAGGTTTTTGCAGTGCCACATTGGTAAGGATTAGAAATTGGGACGAGCAATTGCTAACTGGCTGGAGCGGCGTACGCCTGAAAAGCTCGGGCGGAATCTTGTCCATAACCTAGCGGTTTGACAGCGCGCAGCCAACACCGCTGGGGACCTCGACGTTACCCTCCAGCACTGGGTACATATCGCGGTACGGCTCGCAGACGTGCGCCCCGCCCGGGATGACCCCGGATGGAAACAGGTCATCCCAAAGTGCCGTCTTGTGCCGGATAGGCACGCTTCGAGTCATGTATCCGTTGAACAGCGATTCCATGATCGAATCGTTCCGTCACTGGGTTTCGCGAGCGCTACGGCTACGTACCGCCTAAGTGGCGGGTTGGGAGGTTTTTAAAGACGACGAACCGACCTGCCCCTCGTTCATTTACCATTCGAAATAACGTCGAGCGTGTTCATCTCTGGGGAACTTGCCTCTAGAGGCGGGGATTGTGTATCCCATTCGCATATTCAGATGACTCATAGAGCTTCTTCAGGAGATACGCGCTGTATTCCTTTTTTCCTTCGATCTGATCAACCCAAGCTGCGAGCAAGAGAAGCAACGCCGCGGGACTCTTAGGATCCGTGTAGCGGCGTTTCTCCCTTATGACCCATTCAGGTAAAGCAACACTGCGGTTTAGACATCTGTTCCACAGTCTTCCGTGATGGGCGACAATGTTCCTGAGGAACGAGATGTTTCCGACCGCCATCTCAAGTTGTTTCCGGGACTCGAATTTGAACGACTTGGCAACGAGTGATATTTGACGGTGGTTCACCCACGTACTTACCAATTTCGAAAGATCCCCAAGAGTGAGTTCCTCAATAATCACCCATATCGGCACAGGATTACCGGCGTCGCGATAATGGTCAAGTGGAAGAGTTCTTCTGCTCGCTAATACTTCATTCATGGACACCAACACATCATTGCGGTTATTGCGTTGGCGCTCGCGTATAACTTGCCACTTATCAATATCTTGGCCATGCTCTGGGGAGGCGTCCTCAATTGGTAGGTAACTCACGGGATTCAGGTAAGCGTTCTGTGGATTCAGGCTCTGGCCAAGTATGTGGGCAATCCTCTGCCGAAGCGCAAGCTCAACAATTTCAACGCCTTCAAATGCGATCCTACGTATTAGAGCATCAGCCTCGTATACTTCAATAATTTGACCTAGCGAAACACCTTCTCTGAACCGTTCCGCTTGCGTGAAGTTATCCAAGAAAAGTCGGGAGTAGCCAGTTAACCGGTAATAGTTTTGATTCAGTAAGAACGCGCGAAGGTCATTTGCCTCGTGGCTATCAAGTGTCAAACCTCGATCCCGAAACCGCTGGATCTGTTGATCAATGGAACACCACGGTTTTTCCGACATGGGACGAGAATATAGGAAAACCCCGCCGGAGGAGATAACTCCTGCGACGGGGCGAATGTTGGCTTCAGTCTATAGGAGCTCCCCAACCCAAACAAGTGTGGTAAGTGTGCGCCTAACCTCATGTACTGGCAGTGGACTGCGCTCTAAACCATTCCTGCCGCTACGGCCTCGGGGATCGTCGGATGCCGGAACTCGAATCCCGCGTTGAGCAGCCTTTCGGGATGGACTGCGGCATCGGTGAGGATGAGTGATTGGGCCGGGTCTGCACCCAGCACCGCCTTGAGCAAGAAACTCGGCGCCGGGAACCAGAAGGGCCGGTTCATCTGGGAGGCCAGTTCCTTGCCGATGGCATTGGCGGTAGCAGGTTCTGGCCCAGAGATGTTCACCGGGCCCGTGATACGCCGCTCCACGATGTACCTAATCGCACGCACCTCGTCTTCGAGTGAGATCCAGCCCCATGATTGGGTTCCCGGACCAAGAGGGCCGCCAAGCCCAAACTTCGTCAGCAACATCATGGGTGCCAACATGCCATTCTGGTCCAGCACGGGCGCTGTTCGCAGGAAGCCAACGTTCTGCCCCGCTGTTGCCGCAGCCCGCTCCCACAGCACACATAGCCGAGCCAAGAAGGTATCACCTGCAGGGCTGTGTTCGGTGAGCTGTACGTTGGGAATGTGTCCGTAATACCCCGTGGCTGAGGCGCAGGCCAAGAATGGGGCGTTCTCGCCAAGCGCTCGGACGGCTCGGGCGATCGTCAGCGCCGGGATCACTCGCGAATCGTAGAGCTCACGTCGGTACGCGCGGGTCCACGGCAGCTTGCCAATGGTTGCTCCATTCAGACAGATGACTGCCTCTGCGCCGCGGAGCACCTCAGGATCCAGAGCCTCGCCGGGCTGCCACGGGATCCTGCTCAGCTCGCCGGAGCCTTTCACGTTTCGATCCCGTTCGGAGCTCTGCCCGCGCACCAGCATGGTGACGTCGTAGCCGTCGGCCAAGAATGAATCGCACAGAGCACTGCCGATCATGCCCGATGCACCGGATAGAACAACGTGCGGATTGTGGCTACTGTTCATGCCGACAGTCTAGGACTCAGCGAAAGGATTTCGAAGGGGGTCCCCATTGGACGCCATCCCGTAGCGCAGATGAATAGTTTTTGAGCGGCGGCGGAGCCCCCTCCCATCCACTCCGCTAGGAACCTAGGACGTCAACTTGGCGGAGACCCACCGGCGCCTTTCCACTCGCCGATCTGCGTCGAAAATCGCTCACAATGTTCCACTCCCAAAGGTTCGACGAGGGCCCGACTCTTGGGTTGCGATTAGCGCTACGAGTTGCCTTTGGCACTATCGGTTGACTCTATAGTGGCAACTTATAACGCTAACCTAAACCCAACTGGCGCGTGCCTCCCCCAAGCCATGATTCGGGGAACCTCAAAGCCGCCTATCGACCTAACTATTGAGATCACGGCGAAGCCTCCCGTGGCCAAGATCTGGCTCGCCCTTGGCCAAAGCCTCGGCTTTATCTTCACGTCTGAGGTTTCCATCGTGGAAATCACGCTGGATAACCGCCTGTTGTGCATCAGTTGAATCAGTATATGGCGTGAAGTATGCCGCAAACAGTAGGTGGAAACGTGCAAGAAGTTCAAGACTCGTTTGTCCCGATCGCAGCAGACCAGTACACGATCATCGTGAGCAGTGCTGGACCTTGCCGCTCCCACAGTTTTGGATGCAACTGCCGCGTTCGGACTGGCGGATTCCGCGCGAAACCACAGTCACTTCTTAATGAACATGGTGCACGGGCTGCAAGCGCAGGACACCGGCTGATTGACACGGAGGCGCCGAAAGTGGTCTCTGAGTGAACGGGTAAAGGCAGATCCGCCAGGAAGTGAGGGCCTGAATCGCCCGAGTTTAGTTCCGTGTTTTCACGACGACGGAGCCTCCCGACCCAACAAACTCCCGTTGATATTCTGACACCGATTTGAGGCGTAACCCCGTGTGTGGATATGTTTATATACGGGTCTCGAAAAAGACGCAGGTGCCATCACGAAATCCAAGCAAGGTAGTTCTCCCAAAATCTCAAGGCAGTGAAACTTGGCAAAATACAGTGTTAACCAGCTTCCCGTCAGTACGCTTCTGGAGCAGGTCAAGAGTGAACAGATCGCGATTCCGGAGCTACAGCGGCCGTTTGTATGGAGCTCTGTGAAGGTTCGAGACCTCATGGACTCCTTGTACAATGGATACCCGGTCGGCTACTTGATCACGTGGCAGTCGATCGGCGCTCACTTGAAGGGCGGCCAAACTGCTATGCACCAGCAGATGCTTATTGATGGTCAGCAACGTATCACTGCCCTCCGCGCAGCAGTCGCGGGACTGCCTGTACTCGACAAGAAGTACAAGCAGCTCCCAATTACAATCGCGTTCAACCCCATCACGGAGGAATTCGCAACTGTTACTCCTTTCATCAGAAAGGACCCACACTGGATCCCTAACATCAGTGAGATGGTTGCGACGGCCAATACACATGGCTTCAGCAAGTACATTCAACGTAATCCCGATGTCGATCAAGACCATGTAGCGGATAGCCTAACGAGACTCTCGGAGATCAAGAATGCTCAGATTGGTGTGATCGCCCTAAGCGACGATCTGGACGTTGAAACCGTCTCCGAGATCTTTATTCGGATCAACTCCAAGGGCGTTCCACTTTCCAGCGCTGATTTTACGATGAGTAAGATCGCAACCTATGGCGAGCGTGGCCGCGACCTCCGAAAGCTGATTGACTACTTCTGCAATCTCGCCATTGCCCCGCATTCCTACGGCGATATCGAGAGTAACGATGTGGAGTTCGCCAACACCCCCTACCTGCGCAAGATCGCGTGGCTGAAGGACGATAGCGAAGATCTCTACGACCCCGCATACGGCGACGTCATCCGAGTGGCAGGTCTCCTCGGATTTAGCCGAGGCAAGGCTTCATCCATCGTAAGTGAGCTTTCTGGGCGAGATCCTGAAACGCGGAAAGTTGACGAGAGTCGCATACCGCTGGCCTACGACAAGCTAGAAGATGCTCTTCTACAGATTGTTTCGAAGTACCAATTTGAAAACTTCATCATGACGATTAAGTCCGCGGGCTTTATCCGTCCGAAACTAATCAACTCACAAAATGCCCTTAATTTTGCCTACGCCTTGTACTTGAGGCTCTGCGCCGATAAGAACTTGAGTGAAGGCGAGAGGAAGCGTGTTGTGCGACGTTGGTTCGTTCTCTCAACTCTGACGGGTCGTCACTCGGGAAGTTTTGAATCAACGTGGGAGCAGGATATCCGGCGCATTGGTCAGCTCGGTGCTTCAAGATACCTTAATCAACTCGAACAAGAACAACTTGGCGAAACTTTCTGGACCGTAACTCTTCCCTCAAGACTCAACACTCCAAGTTCCACGAGCCCCTACTTCCAGACATTTCTCGCCTCGCAGGTGCACAACGGAGATCGCGGTTTTCTTTCTCGTAGCATCACAGTTCGTGACATGATTGAGCATTCGGGCGATATTCACCATGTTGTTCCGAAGAATTACCTTCGGAGCTCGGGGGTTACTGACCGTAGCGATTACAACCAAGTGGCCAACTATGCGCTATGCGAGACCCCAATTAACATCGCCATTAGCGACGAACCACCATCCAATTACATGGCGCGTGTATCGCAACAAGTAAACACTGGCCAGCTTGACCTAGGTGAAATAGTCGATCCGGCAGATCTTGAAGCAAATCTCGCTGAAAATGCAATTCCCTCCGATTTCGCTACGGTGAGCGCCGCGAACTACGGAGAATTTCTCGAGAAGAGACGCCAACTTATGGCGTCTAAGATTCGAAACTATTACGAGAATCTCTAACCTGCCACCACCTCTCGAGGAACCTGTAAGTCGTCATCCCACGATTCCGCCACCACGCCTCTTAGTGACGTTAGTCCCGCTATGCTGTGCTCATTGCCCGATTGCTTCCCCTCCTACCCGAAGGCCAGCACTATGCCCAGCACAGACGTCATTATCGGAATCATCATCATCGTTGCGCTTGGAATCGTGGTCCGGTTCGTGGCCGGCTACGTCACAGCCAAGGCTGGAGGGAACGGCAAGCAGCGGCGCGAAAACGCCAAAGCACTGAAGGAGCAGGCAGACTGGCTGAGCTCCCACCACCAGATCATCTGGGTCAACTCCCCTGCCCACCTCCGCAGTTCGCTAGAGGGATGGCCCGATGCTGCCAGCGCGAACTACGCCATGTGCCGCGGCGTCCCCATTGATCGGTTCAACTTTGGTGATGGCCCGGACGAAGCCGCAATGCTCTCCAACGCTTGGGGCATCCGCAACGCCTCCGAGCTTCGCCGCCAACTTCTTTCCCTCCTCCAGCATGGCCACCGCGAGCGCTTCGATGCCGAACGCCAGAACTGGGCTAACCTCAAAGGCGCTGATGAACGCCGTGTCCGCGGCGCGATGTACAAGGCCGCACAGGAAGACGCTGACGCCGCCGAAGATTTCCGCCGGTACCGCTGGGTCCGCCAGAACGCGAATGACTGCTTGGCCACGAACTTCCTCGCCTGGGATCTGGTTCGCGTGATCATGCTGTGCCGCGCGGGCGTGGCCGCGGGCTACCTGTCAGAGGACGAAGCCCTCGACACCGCATGGATCGCCTCCCGCGGCCTGCAGGAAACCTACTCCAGCTGGCAAGACATGGTCCATCACTTCTTTGAGGCCCGCTGGTACTGGTCCAGCGAGGACGGCGTGGACGGTGAGCTCGGCCGCCAGCACAATGATCACGCCCAGCAGGTCCTGGCCACCGCCGCCGACTCTCCGTGGGCGATGGTGCCATGGACGGCCCAGATCCCAACGCCCAACTACCTGTTACTCGACCACATGCCGCACGCTTATCCGAATCCCGCACCTCAGGTTCGCGCCACGTGGACCGAGCAGCTTGAGTACGCAATAGCGCAGCGCGCCAGCAACCATTGATGCCCATTCCACCGGCCAGTGAGGCGAGTCCGATAAGCTTCCCGTATGCGGAGTGACGTTTTACTTGGGAGCCATGGCCTCGTCGTCGATAAACTCCTTGAAGTACTGGATTCAGTCCAAGACTCAAAGACCCCCAAAATGGTTGTGATCGAAGGCCCGTCCGGCTGCGGCAAAACCCGCATCGTTCAGGAATTTTATGCCCGGTTAAAGGACCAGAACCAAGACGCTTACTGGCCGCCCTTGCGCAAAAGCGAGGGCAATGACGTGATGCGTCAACGCAAGTTGATCGGGCCCCGTCAGGAGGACTTACTCTGGCCGGAAGAAACCTTTCCAACGTTCGGTTGGTGGCACTTTAACTGTGAAACACTTGGGACGGGCGTACTGGAGGACGTCGTCGCCGCAGCACGGCCTCAAGTAGACGCCAACGCTCTCCCGCTCACGATGGCGCGCCGCAAGAACGAGGGCCTACTGGCCAAGGGAAAGCGCCAATCGAAGGCAGCGTGGAGTGAGCTAACTGAAGCCGCTAGAGATGAAGGGGTTTCAGCCGCCGTGGACGTTTTGGCAGAGAACGGCATCGAGGTTCTCTTCCCTGAGTCCCTGCTCTCATTTGGCATAAAGGGCCTACGCGCGGGGAATCGGCGGCGGAAGGAACGCGCCCAGTTCAAGAACGAAACTGACACGGCGGAGATCGTCTCCAAGAATCAGGCCACAGCTGGCAAGGACTTGGCGAAGGCGATCGCGGACCTCGCCCTCGATTCACTCCCCGCAATCGTGGTTGTGGAAGACCTGCACAGGATGGGCAACGATCTTTCGGCCCTTCTAGATTCCCTGCTCGCTAGTGCGGCCCCCGTGCTTGTGATTGCCACCAACTGGCCTGACGCGGTATCCAACGACATTCAGAGCGCTTTCATCTCGAACCATAAGGATTCGCTCGTCCCCATCGAGTGTCCTCAGCTTGGCCACAGCGACTTAACCCAACTGGTGCAGGAATCGGGGCGGCTTGTTTTATGGCTTA
>OMJG01001256.1_pt1 | contig 15292 bp, 12 predicted proteins | sample 1646431 | NCBI WGS metagenome assembly OMJG01 (sample SAMN03771674, study PRJEB25209) | food metagenome | isolation source: Cotija cheese | place: Mexico:Jalisco,Michoacan | collected 2011-12-12
CGCCCAGGGTCTGGGCCGGCGGCGCCCGGTCAACGCCGACCGGGCCGCGCTGCGACGCACGGTCCGGCGGATCGGGCTGTTCCAGGTGGACTCGGTCAACGTCTTCGCCCGGGCCCACGAGATGCCCATGTTCAGCCGCTGCGGCCCCTACGATCCGGCACTGCTGACCGGAGCCGTCGAGGGCCGCAGCCCACTGCTCCACGAGACCTGGGCCCATGTGGCCAGCCTCGTCGACATCGAACTCGAGCCGGCTCTGCGCTACCGGCGCCGCGACGCGGCCCGCGAGGCATGGCGGTCGATGGTCGATCTGCTGGATGAGAATCCCCGCCTGGTCGACGAGGTGATCGGCCGGCTCGCCGACGGGCCCGCCACGGCCCGGCAGATCTCCGGCGGCGAGCGGGGCACCTCCCCCGAGGAGTGGGGCTGGAACTGGTCGGCCTCCAAGACCGCGCTGGAATGGGCGTGGCGCTGCGGGCGGGTGGCGGTGGCCGGCCGTACCGCCTCCTTCGAGAAGATCTACGCCCTGCCCGATCGGGTGCTCCCGGCCCGGATCCGGGCCCTGCCCGAGCCCGGCGCGGAGCAGGGGCAGCGGGAGCTGGCCGTCCGCGCGGCCACCGCCCTGGGGGTGTTCACACCGGCCGATCTGGCCGACTACTTCCGTACCCGGCGCAGACCTACCGACGCCGCCCTGTCGACCCTGGCCTCCGAGGGTCTGGTCGAACCGGTGACGGTCGACGGGGAACAGGGCTGGTGGATGTGCAGCGGAGCCTCCGTGCCGCGCCGCATCGAGGGGTGCACCGTCGTGTCGCCCTTCGACCCGGTCGTCTTCCGGCGCGAACGGGCCCTGCGGCTCCACGCCCTGGACTACCGGATCGAGATCTACGTGCCCAGAGCCAGACGGAGGTTCGGCTACTACTGCCTGCCCTTCCTGCTCGGCCAGGATTTCGTGGCCCGGGTGGATCTGCGCGCCGACCGAGCGGCCGGGGTGCTGGAGGTGGCGTCCGCCTGGCGCGAACCCGGCGCGGAGGAGAGCCCGGACCTCCCCGGTCGGCGGACGGTGGCGACGGCCCTGGCGGGTCACCTCGAGGAGGTCGCCGAATGGCGGGGCCTCGACCGGATCCGGGTGCTCGGTGCCGGGGACCTGGCCCCGGATCTGGCCCGCGCGATGGGCTGATCCGCAGCTTCGGGGAGGTCCGCGCTGGGTTGTGCCGCATGGACCGCTTAGGATGGACTCCGGCCTGCAGCCTGACCGGGTTGTCACGGCCGCGTCCGCCGGGTCATCGACCCGGGGACCCAATCGTCCACGTAGGAGGACCATCCTGTGAACCCCTTGGATCGCGTGCTGCATGCCGGTGAGGGGAAGGTGCTGCGGCACCTCAACCGGATCGTCGGCCAGGTCAACAGCATCGAGGACGACTACGTCGAGATGTCTGATGAGGAGCTCTCGGGGCAGACCGCCGACTTCAAGAAGCGGCTCGACAACGGCGAGGATCTCGACCGGCTGCTGCCCGAGGCCTTCGCCACGGTGCGCGAGGCGGGCAACAGGGTGCTCAACAAGCGTCTCTTCGACGTTCAGATCATGGGCGGGGCGGCCCTCCACGAGTGCAACATCGCCGAGATGAAGACCGGCGAGGGCAAGACCATGGTGGGCCTGCTGCCCGCCTACCTCAACGGCCTCACCGGCCTCGGCGTCCACGTCGTCACCGTCAACGACTACCTGGCTCGGATCCAGTCCGAGCAGATGGGCCGGGTGCACCGCTTCCTCGGCCTGGAGACCTCGGCGATCCTCACCGAGATGTCCCCGGCCGAGCGCAAGGTGGCCTACGGCGCCGACATCACCTACGGCACCAACAACGAGTTCGGATTCGACTACCTGCGCGACAACATGGCCTCCACCCTCGAGGACTGCGTGCAGCGCGGTCATCACTTCGCCATCGTCGACGAGGTGGACTCGATCCTCATCGACGAGGCCCGCACCCCGCTCATCATCTCGGGCCCGGCCGAGGAGAACAAGCAGTGGTACCCCGAGTTCGCGAGGCTGGTCAAGAAGCTGGTCCGCGACCGCGACTACGAGGTCGATGAGAAGAAGCGCACCGTCTCGGTACTCGGACACGGCATCGAGATGGTCGAGGAGAGGCTCGGGATCGACAACCTCTACGAGTCCGAGAACACCCCGCTCATCGGCTACCTCAACAACGCCATCAAGGCCAAGGAGCTCTTCCACCTCGACAAGGACTACGTCATCAGCAACGGCGAGGTCCTCATCGTCGACGAGCACACCGGCCGCACGCTGGCCGGGCGCCGCTACAACGAGGGACTCCACCAGGCGCTGGAGGCCAAGGAGCACGTCGAGATCAAGGACGAGTACCAGACCCTGGCCACCATCACCCTGCAGAACTACTTCAGGATGTACGACAAGCTCGCCGGGATGACGGGAACCGCCAAGACCGAGGAGAGCGAGTTCCAGAAGATCTACGGACTGGGAGTCATCCCGATCCCCACCAATGAGCCGATGATCCGCATCGACCAGAAGGACCTCATCTACCGCACCGAATCCGCCAAGTTCGACGCCGTGGTCGCCGATGTGGTGGAGCGCCACGAGGAGGGCCAGCCGATCCTCATCGGCACCGCCTCGGTGGCCAAGTCCGAGGTGCTCAGCGCCCAGCTCAAGAAGGCCGGCGTCCCCCACAAGGTCCTCAACGCCAAGCACCACGAGTCCGAGGCCGCGATCGTCGCCCTGGCCGGGCGCAAAGGCGCGGTGACCGTCTCGACCAACATGGCCGGCCGTGGCACCGACATCATGCTCGGCGGCAACCCCGAGTTCCTCACCGAGCTGGAGCTGCGCGAGAAGGGCCTGGACCCCGTCAAGGACGAGGAGGCCTACCGGCTGGCCTGGAAGAACACCCTGGCCAAACTGGAGAAGCAGTCGACCAAGGAGCACGACGAGGTCGAGGAACTCGGCGGGCTCTATGTCATCGGTTCCGAACGCCACGAGTCCCGGCGCATCGACAACCAGCTTCGCGGGCGCTCGGGGCGTCAGGGCGACCCCGGCGAGTCCCGCTTCTACCTGTCCCTCCAGGACGAGCTCATGAGACTGTTCAAGCCCGAGGTGATCGACCGGGCGATGGTGACCCTCAAGATGCCCGAGGACGTGCCGATCGAGTCGAAGTGGGTGTCGCGTCAGATCGAGGGCGCCCAGAAGCAGGTCGAGGCGCAGAACTTCGAGATGCGCAAGAACGTCCTGAAGTACGACGACGTCATGAACCGTCAGCGCCACGCCATCTACTCCGACCGGCGCAAGGTGTTGGAGGGGGCCGACGTCCAGAAGGAGCTGCGGGCCACCACCGATCGTGTCGTCGAGGAGGGGGTGCGTCAGTACACCGACGGATTCTCCGAGGACTGGGATCTCGACGAGCTGTGGTCGGAGATGGGCAAGATCTACCCGGTCGGTATCGACAAGGACGAGTTCGAGGACTGCCAGGATCAGGACGAGCTGGTGGAGGCCTTCGTGGCCGACGCCGAGTCGGCCTATGACACCCGGCAGGAGGCCCTCGGCGAGGACACCATGCGCGAACTCGAGCGCCAGGTGCTGCTCACCGTGCTGGATCGCAAGTGGCGCGAGCACCTCTACGAGATGGACTACCTGCGCGAGGGCATCGGGCTGCGGGCGATGGCCCAGCGCGACCCGCTTGTCGAGTACCAGCGCGAGGGTGGCCAGATGTTCAACGCGATGATGGACGCCTTCAAGGAGGAGGTCGTCGGGTTCCTGTTCAACCTGGACGTCGAGGTGCCCAGGTCGCAGCAGGTCGGCCTGGTGACCAACGAGTCCGGAGCCGCCGTCACCGCCGATTCGCTGGTCGGAGCGGGATCGGTCGCCGCGGGCGCCCCCGCCCGCCCGGGGCTGAGCTACAGCGCCGCCGACGAGAGCGGGGAGGTCCAGGAGCGTTCAGGCGAGGACGACGAGGAGTCGACCTCCGATGAGAAGGCTGAGGACTCCAGGCCCGAGGGCTTCAAGAACGTCGGGCGCAACCAGAAGTGCCCGTGCGGGTCGGGCAAGAAGTTCAAGCACTGCCACGGGCGGACGGCCGCCTGAGCGGTACGGGCCGCGAGGCTCCCAGCAGGGCGGTGAGGCCGGGACTGGCGACCAGTCTCGCCTCGCTGACCAGCCAGCCCTGAGGGCGTCTCTCCAGCCGCAGCCCCATCGCCAGACGGCGGGTCGAGACGTCGAGGGTCACCACGGCGTCGACGACCCCGTCATTGACGCCGGCGTGCGGACTGGAGACCAGGGCGGCGCGGGTCCAGGCGGGCCCTCTGGGCCATTCATGGAGCTGTTCGAAGGCCTCCTCGGTGCACAGCGTGCGCAGGTGAGGCATGGCCCGCCGTCCCGACAGGCACTCCAGGATGATGGCTGCGACGGTCGTGGCCAGGCGGGCGGCCCCCGAGTCGGAGGACACCCGGCCGGTGGCGACGATGCTCGGCGGCGTCCCTCCGGCGCCGGTGTCCAGAGACATCAGTGGAAGCGGATCCTGCCCGGCGATCGGTGGCGGGGGAGACTCGGGAGTCCACGGTAACCAGTCGGCGACCTGCTCCAGGACGATGCCGTCGACGTCGACGAGGATCCGGCTGTGGGACGGGTCTGGGGGAGTCATGAGTCAAGTCCACCTTCCGGCGGCGGTGTTTGGCCAGAGTCTGTGGCGACGAATGTGGACAATCTCACACATGAGGGCCGGGCCCGGGGTCCACAGGGTGGACTCCCGGCGTCCGGGAGTCGAGATTGTCGTGGAGGTGCGGATACGGTGGCAGGACAGCCGTCACAGGAGGAACCCAGATGCCAGCAAGTACGTCGCCCAGCACAGGCGCTGATCGACTCGTCTTCATCCCCGCGGATGCGGGCGGTGCCAGGAAGCTGGTGAGCGACGGCGGATCGGACGTCCAGGGCTTCGCCGTCACGCCGGAGCTCAGGTCCATTCTCGATCTGGGCCGGGGAGGCGAGGAGGAGGCCGAGCGGGCCGCCATGGTCATCGGATCGGTCTGGGGCCTGGCCCGGTTCGGGCGGCGCCTGGTACTGGTGGCCCAGGTGCCCGACTCGCAGCTCGGGGACAACTACGAGGTGGACAACGGCGGGGTCACCATCGCCCGCCTCGAGCCGTCCAGGATCACGGCCTGGTTCGCCGACGAGGACGACCGGGTGTCCGCGGCGGCCGCCGGCCAGATCGCCGGGATGATCATCGATGACGCGTGGAACGACGTCTCGGTGCAGAGCCTGCTGGCGGAGCACGAGATGTCCTGGCATGACATCACCGAGGAGCTGCCGGATCCCGGCAGCGATCCCACCCGCAGCTGAGCAGCCGTCGGCCGAGGCCGATTGAGGAGGCGAGGGCCCCGCATCGCCATGATGCGGGGCCCTCGCCTCAGAAGCAGCTGGTGCTCAGCCGGCCAGGTAGTCGTTCCCGGCCTCCTGCTGCACGTCGAATGCGCGGGTCAGGTACGGTCCTGCGGTCTTCTCGAGCTTCTTGCCGACCACCGGGATCGAGATGGTGAACTCGCCGGTGTAGGTGACGACGCTGCCGGGGCCGCCGGCGACCAGGCTCGCATGGCCCACCGCCTTGGCGGGCATCCCCTTGGGGTTGATGATCAGTTCGCCGGTCCGGGAGCCGTCGGCTGCGGGCGCCTCCCAGGTGAGATCCTGGTGGGCGGCCAGCGTCTCACCGACGATCTTCTGGACCTGGTGGGGGGCCGGAAGAGCCAGATCCAGGGAGATGCCGTTCTCGGTCGGGGTGATGTTGCTCGTCGTGGCTCCGATGCGACGGTAGACGTCGACCCACCACTGCGGGTCGGTCATCATGGCAGCCACCCGGTCGGGGGCGGCTGCGAATTGAGCGGTCGTGTTGATGTCCATGACGACATAGTCTTGCACCTGCTCCGATATCTCCTCGAATCCCCTCCCCTCCTAGCCGTGCGGCCGTCTGCGGGCCGGTCAGGGGGTTCGCTCGCACGGGGCCGGGCGGGGGTGCGTAATCTTGGGAGCGTCGGCGACTGCTGATCGGCCGCCGACGCGACGCTTCACGTGGAGGTGAACCGTGCGGATCGACCTGCACACCCATTCAGCCGCCTCGGACGGCACCGACTCCCCGACCGGACTGGTGATGTCGGCGGCCGAGGCACGTCTGCAGGTCATCGCCCTGACCGACCACGACACCTTCGACGGGCTGTCCGAGGCCCTCGCGGCGGGACAGCGGTTCGGGGTGAGGGTGGTCCCCGGGGTCGAGGTCTCCTGCAACCAGGACGGCACCGAGGTGCACCTGCTCGGATACGGCTGCCGGACCTCGGACGAGTCCCTCGGCGCGGAGCTCGAACTCATCCGCAACGGTCGCAGCGGGCGGCTGTTCAGGATGGTCAAGGCACTGCAGAGGGCCGGCCTCGACATCACCGTCGAGGAGGTGCTGGCCCGAGGCGGATCGACGCCGAGCATCGGGCGTCCCCACGTCGCCGACGTCATGGTCGCCAAGGGCTATGTCGCCGACCGGGACGAGGCCTTCCGCGACTGGCTGGAGGAGGGCAGGCCCGGCTTCGTGCGCAGGTACTCCTGCGATCTGGCGCGCGCCGTCGACCTCATCCACGGAGCCGGGGGAGCGGCCGTGCTCGCCCATCCCTGGGGCCGGGGAGCCGAGCGCGTGCTCACCACCGACGTCATCACCGCGCTGACGAGGCGTCACCGTCTCGACGGCATCGAGGTGGACCACCAGGACCACACCGCCGAGCAGCGCGCGCTGCTGTTCGAGCTGGGAGGGCGGCTCGGGCTGATCCGCACAGGCTCCAGCGACTACCACGGCACCGGGAAGAAGAACCACCCGCTGGGCTGCAACACGACCCGTGAGACGGCCTATCGCGAACTGTGCACCCGGATCCAGCTCCGGGGCGGTGAGCTGAACCGGGTCTGAGGGGGATCGGATGGATCTGCACGAGATGGCCGGGGGCCGGCCCGGCGACGCCCAGGAACTGCCCGGCCTCGACAGCCTGTACACGGCGACGGTCGAGGGGCGGCCCTCCGACGAGCTGGAGGATCTGCGGGCAGTGCTGTGCCGTCTGCCGATGCTCGGCCCCTACAACGCCATGCTGGTCGAGGTGCAGCGCCCCGGTTCCCTGTACGTGGCCACCGCACCGGCCTGGCACCAGGATTTCGGACGTCGTCTGCGCCCGGGGGCCAGGCCCCTGGTGATCCTCAAGCCCTTCGGCCCCGTCGAATTCGTCTACGACGTCTCCGACACCGAAGGACCGGCCCTGCCGACGGATGTGCTGTCGCCCTTCCGGGTGCGCGGGCAGATCACCGAGGAGGGCCTGGTCCGATTCGCCGACCGGCTGCGCACCAGGGCGATCGGATATCGGCAGACCGCCGACCCGCAGGCCCCCGGGCGCACCGAGCGGGTGGGCACCTGGGACCCCTCCCGGCCGGCGAGCAAGGGGGAGATCCGCTACACCATCACCGTCGACGAGGCTCTGAACCCCGCCGCCCGCCTCGCCACGGTGTTCCACGAGCTCGGTCACATCTACTGCGACCACCTCCAGGGGCCGACCGCCACCCAGCGCCACCAGTACCGTCAACTCAGCGAGCGGCGCCGGGAGTTCGAGGCCGACATCGTCTCCTGGCTGGCCTGCGGACGCCTGCGCATCGACTCGGCGGCCGGCCGGGACCTGCGCGGATATGCCGAGGCCGACGGCTCCATGCCGCCGGTCTCGGTGCAGGCGATCGTGCACGCCCTGGGCAAGGTGGAGGCGATCGGCGGGGGACTGAGATCGCTGGCGGCGATGGTCTCCGGGCCCCCGGCGTCGGCCGCGGAGGAGGCCGAGTCCCAGGACATGCTCGACTTCGATCCCGGGCCGTGAGAGGCCGGCCCGCGGACGGGGAACCACCGCCGGGGCCGGGCTTGATAAGCTGTGCGCCATGACCGACGCGCCCTCGCCCCAGCTGTTCTGGTGGCGCCGCTGCGTGCGGCCCTGAACCACTCCATCCCGTCAACGGCCGCCCTGTGGCGGCCGTTCGTGCGTCATGCGCCGCAGGGAGCTCGAAAGGACACCATGACCGACAACTCCCCCGAGTCATCTGAGGGCTCCAACGAGGCCACACTGGCACGCTCCCAGGCGCGCAGCGACAAGGTCGAGGCCGACCTGGCCACGCACCCCGGGAAGTGGCGGATCCTCACCGGCGACCGTCCCACCGGGAAGCTGCACATCGGGCACTACTTCGGCTCGCTGGCCAACCGGGTGAGGCTGCAGAACCTGGGGGTGGAGTCCTTCCTGGTGATCGCCGACTACCAGGTGATCTACGACCGCGACGGGGTGGGCGATATTCAGGAGAATGTCCTGTCGGGGGTGGCCGACTACCTGGCGATCGGCATCGATCCGGCCCGGACCACCATCTTCACCCACTCGGCCCTGCCCGCCCTCAACCAGCTGCTGCTGCCCTTCCTGTCCCTGGTCACCGACGCCGAGCTGCGCCGCAACCCGACCGTCAAGGATGAGCTGGCCACCTCGCAGCGGCCCATGTCGGGGTTGATGCTTACCTTCCCGGTGCACCAGGCCGCCGACATCCTCTTCTGCAAGGCCAACCTGGTGCCGGTCGGCAAGGACCAGCTGCCGCACATCGAGCAGACCCGGGTCATCGCCCGCCGCTTCGACGAGAGGTACGGGCGGGTCGATCCCGAGCACCCGGTCTTCCCCGAGCCCGAGGCCCTGCTGTCGGCCACCCCTCACGTCCTCGGGCTGGACGGCACCAAGATGAGCAAGTCGCGCGGCAACACCATCGAGATCGGGATGACCGCGGACCAGACCGCCAAACTCATCAAGAAGGCGAAGACCGACGCCGAGCGTCACATCAGCTACGACCCGGACTCCCGCCCGGAGGTCTCGAACCTCGTGCTGCTCACCGCCCTGTGCGAGGGATCCGACCCGCTCACGGTCGCCGAGGAGATCGGCGACGGCGGGTCGGGCACCCTCAAGAAGAGGCTCACGGCGTCGATGAATGACTACTTCGCCCCGATCCGGGCCAGGCGTGCCGAGGTGGCCGCCGACGAGGGATACCTGCGGTCGGTGCTGCGCGACGGCAATGAGCGGGCCGGTGCGGTGGCCGACCAGACCCTCGACGAGGTCCGCCGGGCCATGAAGATGGTCTACTGAGGGGCCACAAGGCCCCGGAACCGTGAGGTTCCGGGGCCTTGCTGATTCAGCCGGTGCGGGGCGGGCTCAGCTCTCGTCGTCGTGGTGGCGGGCCCTGCGGCGGCGCCGCTGGGAGGGCGTGGTGCCCCGCTGCTCGGTGACCTCGGCGGGCTGCTGGACGACGACGGTGGGCGCGACGTCGTCGGCCGTGGTCTTCTTCGCCTTGCGGGCCCCCGTCCTGGCCACGTGCGCCTTCTTGGCGTCGGCCTTCCCGGAGCGGTCCTTGGCGCCGTCCTTCCGGGAGGCTGCGGCCTTCCTGGCCGGGGCGGCCTTCTTCGCGGTGTCGGGCCTGCGGGTCCTGCGGGACCCGGCCTCCTCCTCCAGACGCTCGGCCACGACCTGCTCGGTGGTCCGGGGAGCCTCCTGGGGGGCGGCCTGAGCCTCGGGCGCGGTCGAGCGGTCGGAGCGGGAGTCGTGCTCGACGACCTTGCCGTTGCGGCGGCGGGTGCGCTTGCGCTTCGGACGCTCCTCCCGGGTCTCCTCGCGCTCAGCCGCATCGTGCCGTGTGCGCCCGCGGTCCCGGTCGGAGTGGCGACCGCGGTCGTGCCTGTCCCGGTCGTGCCGGTCGCGGTCCTTGCGGTGCTCCGAGGGCGTGGCGCCGGGCAGCTGGCCCTTCGTGCCCTCGGGGATGTCGAGGTCGGTGAACAGATGGGGCGAGGTGGAGTACGTCTCCACCGGCTCCTCGATCCCCAGATCCAGCGCCTTGTTGATCATCTTCCACCGGGTGACGTCGGCCCAGTCGACCAGGGTGACGGCCACTCCCTTGGCGCCGGCCCGACCGGTGCGCCCGATCCGGTGCACGTAGGTCTTCTCGTCGTCGGGGCACTCGTGATTGATGACATGGGAGACGCCGGTGACGTCGATGCCGCGGGCGGCGACGTCGGTGGCGACCAGGATGGTGGCCTCACCGGCCCGGAACTTCTTGAGTGCCTTCTCCCGGGCCACCTGGGTGAGGTCGCCGTGGATGGCGCGCGCCTTGAATCCGCGGTCGTCGAGATCGTCCGCCAGACGCTGGCAGGCCCGCTTGGTGCGGCAGAAGATCATGACCTTCTCCACATCCCGGGCCTGCAGGATCCTGGCGATCACCTCGATCTTGTCCATCGGGTGGGACTGGTAGACGAACTGGGTCGTGTCGGGGACGGTGGCCTGGGCGTCGGCGCCCTCGGCGCGGATGTGGACCGGCTTGTTGAGGTGGGCCCTGGCCAGGCTCATGATCGCCGCGGGCATGGTGGCTGAGAAGAGCATCGACTGCCGGTTCTTCGGCGTCAGGGCCAGGAGCTTCTCGACGTCGGGAAGGAAGCCCAGATCCAGCATCTCGTCGGCCTCGTCGAGCACGGTGATGCGCGCGCCGGACAGGTCGAGATCCTTGCGATGGGCGAGGTCGAGGAGGCGGCCAGGGGTGCCGACGACGACGTCGACCCCGTTCTCAAGGGCCTCGATCTGGGGCTCGTAGCCGACCCCGCCGTAGACCGTGAGGACCCTGGCTCCGCGCACGGTGGCGGCGGTGGCGATGTCGCGGGAGACCTGGAGGGCGAGCTCGCGGGTGGGACAGGTCACCAGGGCCTGCGGCCTGCGCGGGGCGTCGTCGTCCCAGCCGTCGTCGCCGGGAAGGACGATGCGCTGCAGGATCGTCACCCCGAAGGCCAGGGTCTTCCCGGTTCCGGTGCGGGCCTGGCCGATCAGGTCGTTGCCCTCGACGGCGATCGGGATGCACATCGACTGGATGGGGAACGGGGAGATGATGCCGACGCCGGCGAGGGCCTGGCAGATGTCATCGCGGACGCCGAGATCGGCGAATGTCTCAGGGGATGAGGTTTCAGTGGACAGGATCGTGGCCTCTTCGTGAACGGGGCCCGGCAAAGGCCCGATGTCGTGGACTTCGGCCCTGGTGCAGATCGCGCTTGGCGCGCCGCGACCGGGCCCGGTGCGGATCAAGGATCGACACACCACCCGACATCCTATCGCGTTGCGGCGCGGATGCGTGTCCGCCGCGCGAGGCGGCTCGTCTCGATCTAGTCTTGGCGGGGTGAGCAACGATGACACCAAGCGAACCCCTGGCACGCCGGAGCCGTCCGCGGTGGCGACCTTCTGGGCCGTCGTCAGCGCCTCGGCGCTGCACGGCATCGGCTCGGTGGCGACGGGGATGCCGTTGGCCCCCGATGTCGCCCGCCGGCTCCTGCTGGCGGACCGGTCCCGGGAACTGTCCGACATCCTCAACGAGGCGCGCAATCATCTGGACAGTCTGGTCCAGCTCGACGAGGTGGAGCCGCTGATCGCCAGCATCTCGACCTATGTGCCCTGCTCCTCGTGGACGCAGGTGCTGTTGCGCGATCACATCGTGGTGGGGCTGTGCGCCGACTTCCTGGATGAGGTGGAGCCCCACCTGGGCAAGGAGTTCACCCCGCCGAGCGGTACCTACGGGCCGTGGCTGGGACGTGGCACCGGCACCAGGGTGCGCTGGGACGAGGAGCTGCGCGCCCAGCTGCAGGCGGAGTCCGACGACCGGTCTGCGGATTCCGTCTTCGCCCGGAAGCTGGTGGGGGAGATGCTCAGCGTGGTGCAGCGACTGGCTGCGGTGCACGCGGATCTCACCTCCGCGCTGACCGGTACCAGCGGGGGCGAGCTGGACGATCTCGCCGCCATCAACGAGGTCCTGGCCGCAGTGCTGTCGAAGCACGACGAGCGGGTCGCAGGGCTCGGTCTGGAGCCCTGACCCGCCCGAGGGCCAGCGAGCGTCACCCGACCCGCTCGGGGAGGCAGCTCTCAAATGCGGTCGCAGTCCTGCCCCGCAGCGCGAGGCCTGCGGTGATGACGTGATGGGAGCGCGAGTCGCCGCCACGAGGGGGTCAGCGAGCGCTTGCGCGAGCGAAGGGGGGAGTCGACTCCCCCTTCTTGATCACACAGTGCCGAATCCGACCGGCCTGGCGTTCGGCTGTCCGAGATCGACGTAGGCGATGGTCCGGGTCGGAACCAGGATGGTGCGGCCCTTCGGGTCGCTGAGGGTGAACACGCCGTCGGGCTGGCTCAATGACTCGCGCAGCTTCGACGCGACGTCCTCGGGTGATTCCTCAGACTCGATGGTCACCTCGCGAGGGACGTCCGTGATTCCGATCTTGATCTCCATGACGTCAAACCTACTCGACCGGAGCATCGGGGGAGGACGGACTGGCCTCAGGGCGAACGGGCACGTCGTCGGCGCGCCACAGGGCCACGGTGACGTTGTCGAAGCCGCCCTGGGCGTTCGCGAACTCGGTCAGCGCCGCCGCGACGGCGTCCGGATCGGGTCGTCCGTCGGCGCCGGGGGCCGCTGCGGCCGCATAGTGGCCCACCACCCCGGCCAGGTCCGTGGGATCGGGGACGTGGTTCCACAGGCCGTCGCTGCACACCATGACCCAGCCGGGCATGCGGGGTCGGATGGACAGGACGCGGGGCTCCAGGTCGGTGGCGCGGGCGCCGATCCACTTGGTGATGGCGTGCGCCCCGGCCCCGGCCTCGGCCTCCTCGCGGGACATCCCCATGTCGATCTGGGCCTGTGCCACCGAGTCGTCGACGGTGAGGCGCCGTGCGGCACCGTCGGCGGGGAACCAGTAGGCCCGAGTGTCTCCCACATTGGCGACGAGGATCCGGTCGACCGAGCAGATCGCGCTCACGAGTGTGCATGCGCCGGTGCCCTCGGGGGCCGGATTGTCCACCACGGCCTGATGGGCGCGCTGAACGGCGCGCCCGAACAGTGAGATCACGGCGTCATCGCTGACCGGGAGTCCCTGGGCCAGGGCGGCGGTGAGGTAGTCGCAGGCGGTGGTGGCTGCCGTCCGGGCCGCGTCCTCGGCCCCGTCGGTGGAGGACACCCCGTCGGCGACCACGAGCACGACATGGCATCCGTCGCGGTCGACGTCGACGGCCGCGAAGTCCTGATTGGTGGGGTGGCGCAGGCCGACGTCGGTGGCCACGCCGATATCGGCGCGGGCGCCGGCAGCCTGGGAGATCCGTATTCGGGCGGTGCCGTGCGGGGTTGCTGATCCGATGTCGGATGTGGTCATCAGCTGCCTTTCGCTGCTGTGCAGACTCTCGTTGCTGTACAGAACCGTCCCGCACCGGTTGCGGTGCGGGACGGTTCCGACGAAGTTCTCCGGTCAGGCGAGATGGACGTTCTCGGCCTGCTGGCCCTTGCGGCCCTCGGTGATGTCGAACTCGACCCGCTGGCCCTCATCGAGGGTCTTGAAGCCCTCGACCTCAATCGACTTCCAGTGGACGAAGACGTCCTCGGAAGCATTTCCGTCAACGGCGATGAAGCCGTACCCCTTCTCGGGGCTGAACCACTTGACGGTTCCCTGTGCCATGTGCACTCCTTGTCAGCGCTACGGGACACACCTCGTATCCCGAACTGCCGGTCCCAACCCCGGCGACGCCAGTGATGAGCAGCAAATGACGCAGGTCCATCCTGACGGACACCGCGTCTTGCCAGACAGCACGACCAGCTTCTCACAAAGTAGGGCGGTTTGGCCCATCGGGTCACGGAGTAATTCGCTGCCGCCCGTCGTGACCTGGCGCCGGACTGCCCGGGCCCCGGTGTCGGCCGGGCGTGATGAGATGGCCCCATGGTGTCGTCAGGGATCTCATCGGGATCGATGGAGCTGGAACCGGACAGCGACCAGCGGGCCGCCCTGGCCGACAGGCACGGCACGGTACTGGTGCTCGGCGGGCCGGGCACCGGACGCACCACGGTGTGTCTGGAGAGGGTGGCCGATCATCTGAGGGAGGGTGCCCCGCTCGGCTCGGTACTGATGACCGCCCACAGCCGCGGCGCGGCCCAGGACCTCCGCAATGCGCTACTGGCCCGGGTCGGCGGGGCGCACCTGGCTCCCCGGGTCACCACCGTCCACGCCCTGGCCGCCGCGATCGTCGCCCGATACTCCGACCAGCCACCCCGGCTGCTCACCGCCCCCGAGCAGGAGTTCCGGATCAGGGAGCTGCTGGACGGCACGGATCTGAGCGGCTGGCCGGATCATCTGAGGGCCGGCGCCTCGACGGCGCGGTTCGCATCGGACCTGCGGGTGTTGGCCGCGGCCCTGCGCCAGGAGGGTCGCGATCCCGCCGACCTGGCCGAGGCCGGGCGGCTCTACGCGGTGGAGTCGTGGCAGGTGCTGGGGCCCTTCCTGTCGACCTATCTCGACGTCCTGGATCTGGAGCAGACCGTCGACTACGCCGAAGCCGTGCACCGGGCGCGGATCCTGCTCACCGATCCCGAGGTCCTGCGATCGGTCACCGAGGGGGTCGAGCTGCTGGTCGTCGACGAGTTCGGAGAGTGCGATCCGTCGCAGGCCGCTCTGCTCGCAGCGATCACCGGCGCCGGGGTGCCGACCCTGCTCGCCCTGGATCCGGACCAGACGGCCTTCGAGTTCCGTGGGGCGGTGCCCGACAGGCTCGCCGAGTTGAGCGGTCTGTTCCCGGATCTGTCGGTCCACCACCTCACCACTGGTCATCGGTGCGCCGAGGCGGTGCACCGGGTCGTCGAGCAGGTGCGCCTGGGGATGCCGGTCATCCCGCCGGAGCAACGACTGCGCCGCCGCCCCGATCGCCCGTCGCGCGGCGGCGGGAGATTCGAGGGTCTCGTGTCGGGATCGACGGCGCGGGCCGCGCGCGCGGTGGCCGACGAGCTGCGACGGGAGCATCTGCGCCAGGGTGTGGGCTGGGACGAGATGGCCGTCATCACCCGGCACGGATCCGACATCGCTCCACTGGCCGCGGTGCTCTCCTCCGAGGGCGTGCCGGTGCACCGAAGCCGTGACGAGTCCGCCCTGTCCGGGGTTCATGCGGTGCAGGTCATGCTCAGCGCCCTGGATGCCGCCGCGGATCTCGCCGCGGATCTCGCCGCGGACTCCCGGCCCGGTCCGGGAGCCACCTCGGCCCTGCTGGGCGGCCCGCTGTCGGGACTGGACCGGGCGACCGTCGACCGCATCGGGGACTGGGCACGCCGCGCCGGGGTCAAGACCCTCGACTGGGAGCTGCTCACCGGCGGCCTGCTGGACGGAGGTGCGGAGATCCCGCCGGGCCTGGCGCGGGCCGCCGCACCGGCCCG
>OMJG01001257.1_pt1 | contig 15290 bp, 13 predicted proteins | sample 1646431 | NCBI WGS metagenome assembly OMJG01 (sample SAMN03771674, study PRJEB25209) | food metagenome | isolation source: Cotija cheese | place: Mexico:Jalisco,Michoacan | collected 2011-12-12
CGACTTCGGCGGCGAATGGGCCAACATTGACCTTTACACATCTATCTCTGAAGCAGTGGGCGAAGAGGTCACGGTGGAAACTCCGAAGGCCCGGCTCGAGGAACTGGCCGAGGATCACGGCATTTCGGTAGCCCCTTACTGGGTTGCCGGGAAGATCGCCGAGGAGCTGTTCGAGGAACTCGTAGGCTCAAAGCTTTGGGCGCCCACGTTCGTGCGCGATTTCCCAGAGGGCACTTCCCCGCTGACCCGCCCACATCGCAGCAAGCCTGGCCTCACCGAAAAGTGGGATCTTTACGTTCGCGGCATGGAGCTGGCAACGGCATACTCGGAGCTAGCCGATCCAGTCATCCAGCGGGAGCGCTTCGTGGCTCAGTCTCTGGAGGCCGCTAAGGGCGATCCCGAGGCGATGCAGCTGGATGAGGACTTCCTTGAGGCCATGGAGCAGGGCTTCCCGCCCGCCGGCGGCATGGGCATGGGTGTTGACCGCCTGCTCACAGCGATGACGGGACTCGGTATTCGCGAGACTATTACCTTCCCGTTCATTAAGCCGCAGTCCAAGTAGGCGCATTCATCTCCGTATGCCGTGCCGGGCCCCCATATACGGGGAACCGGGCCTGTAATTGGAGTTATATTCGTGCCGTAGCTGGCATCGTGCAATGAGCAGAGTTGTATAAATCCGCATACGGCGCTAGCCCCTCATATATGGATGGTTACTACCGCATACGGTGCTGAATCAGCCCAGACATACTTGAAACCGGTTGGCGCCCTACCGTGCCCGCGCCAGCAGATTGGTCAGCACCTCGTGGGCTTCTTCCCAGCTGACGAGGCGCAGGCCCTTGGAGACAAAGTATTCGTAGCGCGCGGGCTCGGCGAAGAAGTGCGCGATTCCGCGGCGCAGCAGGTTGATGGGTGGCTTGCGGGCCTCGTCCAGATCGCGCATGAGCCGGAACCAGAAGGTTTGGGCGCGTGGGCGCTTCAGCGCGATGGCATCGGCGAGGATTCCTTCGGCGCGCGCCCTATCCACGATCTCAGGAGCGAAAATCCCCTCAACCAGGACAAACCTAGCCCCGTCCAATTCCACGCGCCGTTCGCCCAAGCGCTTGCTGGCCGAAATGTCATAGATCGGCACCGTGGTTTCGCCGGTGGTACACAGCTCAACCAGCGCCGCGACGGCACCAATTCCATCCCAGGTGGCTGGCGAATCCCAATCCACCATGCCGTGGCGGTGAGGTAGGCCGGGGTGATCGCCATCGAAATAAAAGTCGTCCAGCGAGATGACGGGCAGGCCGGAACGCGTGGTGAAGCGGGTTTTACCGGAGCCGGATGGGCCAGCCACGATCACCACTTTGGCGAGCGGCCGCCGCTCGGCCGGATCAATTTGAAAGAGCGCGTCCACTACCCGCGGTACTCCCTCGTGGGCTGGCCAGCTACCTCGGCGCGCATGTGCCACACGGCACCTGCACCCGGAACATCCGCCATCTCCTTGGACGTGGTGATGAAGACGTCCTTGCCGTCGGCCCCGCCCAAGGTCACGGCGGTCACGCCGGGGCAGGGGAGCGTCCATTCGCCCAGGATCTCTGCGTCCGGCGAATACAGCCGCACGGCACCCACGCGGTTCAGCGCGCACCACACGTTACCTTCCGAATCCACCGCGAGCCCGTCCGGACTGGTTCCTTCGCCAGTGTGGAAAAACGTACGCCGGTTGGTGAGATCGCTTTCGGCAGTCACGTCGAAAACGTCCGTCCCGCGCGTAGCGGTATCGTTGTAGTACGCACGCGTCCCGTCCGCGGTGAACTCTATGCCGTTGGAGGTTGTGACGTTTTGTAGAACGACGACGACGTCACCTTCCCCATCAACCCTGTACAACTTGGCTGCACCGGGCGTCTTATCGTAGGGCATGGAGCCGGCGTACAGGCGCCCCAGCGGATCTACCCCGCCCTCGTTCATGCGAACGTTGGTATCAGACCACATCTCGGGGAGCGCGGTGGGCGCGGTGAAGGCGGAATCGGCCAATGCAATGCCGCGTTCGGTTCCCACAACATAGCCGCCCGTGGCGCGCGGGCGCACGAAGGCGGCTATGGGGGAGCCGGTGCTTAGGCGCGTGAGTTCGCCAGAGGGAGCGAGGGTCAGCAGATCGCCAGCCAGCATGTCCACGAATCGCAGACCGCCCCACGATTCGTGCCACACCGGGCCTTCCGCGTGGAAGGCTACAGAATCAGTTATTTGTTCAGGATGCATCATCCACGATGATAACCCGAAGTGTACGCGGGCCGTGTACACCGTCTACTCGGACCAGCTCGATGTCCGAGGTGGCTGAGGGCCCCGCGATCCAGGTGGTGGGCCGCTCGGGATGGGCCGAGAGCACCTCAACTGCCTCGGGAACCGTGGCGTAGATTGAGCTGGCTGGCAGCACGATCACGTGGCAATCGGGAACCAGAGTGATGGCACGGCGGCCCTGATCGGATTCACCGTCCAGCATGATCGTTCCCGAAAGGCTCACCCCGGCGCGTGCGCCCGTAACCACCGCTTCGGTCTTATCCAACGTGTCCTTGGAGAGTGGCGGATCGTCCACGCGGACCTCGCGGCCGTCCGCGCCGATCGCATCCACCCAGTCCTGTGGAAGGCCCGGAGGGATCACCACGGTGGTCTTATCGCTGAGCTGATCGGCGATCACCTGTGGAAGCGTGGCTGGGGTGGCGTGAGCGACTGTTGCCGTGTAATCAATCAGAGCCTGCTCCATCTCCGCTATTACTTCCTCGCGGGCGGCCGTGGTGCCTATCCGATAATCGCGGGGGATAGCAGGGGCGCTGATGGGGCCGGCTGCCCGGATACGGTTGAGGATCTCAGCCTTAGCGGCGTCACTCATTTCGTCTCTCCTTGAGTCGATTCAGCTTTTGGTCCGCCTGGAACTTCCGCTGGCTCTGTGGGCCCGTTTGCTGGATACGGGGTAGGCTTTGGCTTTCCTGTGCTGTCCTGCTCGCGATCCTTCCACCAATCTCGGAAGGTCTGGGTTGGTGGTGCGGGCACATCGCGCACGAACGTCCAGTTCGAAACCACGGGGAGCGGGATATGGCCGATCTTGTGGTCGGGGCCGGCGATGAAGTTACCGGCCGGCATCACCTTGCCCGCCGCTGCCATGGTTTTGCCGGAGGACATGGCCTTGGCGCTCGCCTTCATTCCAATGTCCCAGCCGCTGGGGACGCCGCCGCGATTTGCCTCGGTATAGCGATGCCGCAGGTGAACGAGGATCTCCGGGATATTGATCTTCACCGGGCAGGCGTCATAGCAGGCGCCGCACAGTGAGGAGGCGAAGGGAAGCGTGGAGGCCGGATCGTGGTGATCGAAGGCGCCCAGCAACTGTGGCGTGAGGATCGCGCCGATCGGGCCGGGGTACACCGAGTTGTAGGCGTGGCCGCCAACATGTTGATACACCGGGCAGATGTTCATGCATGCGCCGCAGCGGATGCACTTGAGGGCTTCGCGGCCAACCGGATCCTTGAGAACATTGGTGCGGCCATTGTCCAGAAGGATCAGGTGAAACTCTTGCGGGCCGTCCCCTGGGGTTACTCCGGTCCAGAACGAGGTGTAAGGGTTCATGCGCTCGCCCGTTGCCGATCGCGGCAGAAGCTGGCTGAACACCTCCACATCCCTGTAGGTGGGAACGATCTTCTCGATGCCCATCACGGTGATGAGCGTTTCCGGGAGCGTCAGGCACATGCGCCCGTTGCCCTCGGATTCGAACACGGAGAGAGTGCCCGATTCCGAGATGCCCATGTTGGCACCGGAAATGGCCACCTTGGCCGAAAGGAACTTCTTGCGAAGATGGGCGCGCGCCGCCATGGCAAGCTCGCGCGGCTCATTACCCATGTTTTCCGGAGCATCGCCCATCCGTGCCTCGAAGATGGCCTTGACCTCAGCTCGGTTGCGGTGAATGGCCGGAACTACGATGTGCGAGGGCATATCTTCGGAAAGCTGGACGATCATCTCGGCCAGATCGGTCTCCCACGCCTGGACGCCACGGGCCTTGAGATACTCGTTGAAGTTGATCTCCTGAGTGGCCATGGACTTGACCTTGACTACCTCGTCAACCTGCTTGGCCTTGATGATGTCAAAGGCAATCTTGTTGGCTTCTTCGCCATCGCGCGCCCAGTGCACAATGCCGCCGCGAGCCTTGACGTTCTCCTCGAACTGCTCGAGCAGTTCTACTTGATTGGCCGCGACATTGCGCTTGATGTTGGAGCCAGCTTCGCGCAGCTCCTCCCAATCGGGCATCTCATCCACGCGAGTGTTGCGCTTGGTCCGAATCTTGGTTGTGGCATACCCTAGATTCCTTCGCATCTGCGTCTTGCGAAGTGTCTTCTTAGCGCCATCGGGGAAGCGATCTCCCCACCGGAGTGGATCTTCGGGAATGGGGTGGCCCGGGCTCCAACCCAACTCGTTTTCCTCCTTCGAGGATTCCTGCCATGTGGCTGGGTTGAGGTTGAGCTTATCCGCGAGCTTTTCGATTGAATCGATCATCAGATGCCTACCTTCGTGGTTGTGGCCGGGGCATTCCACGGCTGATCCTTGGTTCCGGCCAGTACCTCAGCTAGATGCATCGCGCGAATCCCGGAACGGATGCGCTGGAGGCCGCCAGCAATGGACATCATGCAGGAGTAATCGCCAGCAACTAGAACCTCGGCGTCCGTTGAGAGAATGTTCTTCATCTTGTCCGAAAGCATCGATGCTGACGTCTCGGGATTCTTGAGGGAGAATGTTCCGCCAAAGCCGCAGCACACGTCTGCATCCGGAAGCGGCACATAATCGATACCGTCAACGGCCTGAAGGAGCCGGAGTGGACTATCGCCCACCCTTGCAACCCGGAGCGAGTGGCAAGTGGTGTGGTAGGTGACCCGATGGGGGAAGTAGGCACCAACGTCCGTCACACCCATTTCGTTGACCAAGAGTTCCGGCAGATCGAAGGTGCGCTTAGCCAGCGCGGCTGCCTCACGCGCCAACCGCATGTCCCCCTGATCCTCGGCCACCATCTCGGCCTGATGACGGAGCGAGCCAACGCACGAACCTGACGGCGCAACGATAGCGTCCCATTCGCCATCAAGCACGGGCCGGAAGGCCTCCACGTGATTGCGGATAATGGGCACGGCCTCGGGATAATACCCAGTATTAACGTGCATCTGGCCGCAGCACGCTTGGGATTCAGGGAAAACAACCTCGCATCCCAGGCGCTCGAGAAGGTGCACGGTGGCTTGTGGTGCCTGAGGGAACATCACGTCGCCGATGCACGTGGCAAACAAAGCGATTTTCATAATTATCTTTCCTATGATGCGATAACAAATCCGAGCGTACCGCGCGATGCTAGAAGCACGATAACACCAAGTATTACAACGAATGAGATGGAATAGGGGGCGGCTTTTCGAAGAAGCGTTGCCTCCGAGCCGGGTTCCTTGATTGCCGTTGCGGCAATCGCCAAGTTCTGCGGGCTCATAATCTTTCCGATACCGCCACCGATCTCATTGGCGGCCAGCAACAGCTGTGGGCTCAGATGCGCTGCGGAGGCTGCGGTTGCCTGCAGGTTAGCGAACAGTGCGGCTGCGGAGGTTGCTGAACCGGTGACGGCGGTACCGATCCACCCGAGAATTGGGGAGAGGAACGCGAAGGAAGCGCCGGTGCCAGCCAACCATGTCCCGATGGCCACGGTCTGGCCCGAAAAGTTCATCACATAGGCCAGTGCCATGATCACGGCAATCGTCAGGATGGTGATCCTGAGATCGTAGAACGTCCTGCCCAGGGTCCGAATACCTGCGCTGAAGGAGAAGGGGAACTTGCCGTCGCTATCAAAAACTCCGTACGCAATCGAAACCACTAACCCCGTGAGCAGAAGCATCGTCCCCGGAGAAGAGAGCCACTGGAGATTGAACACGGGGTTCTCTGATACTGCTCCGGATCCATCCAAGAGGTTGCCGTAGAGTCCGGGCCATTCAATGTGAATATCGGTTGAAGCTAGCCACGCCGGAACATCTACTCCGATCGTCCAGAGCTTGGCGATGCCGAAGATGACAATGACCAGCCAGTAGGGCATGAGGCCGAGGACGGTGCGGGAGACGGTGAGCTTTTCGGGTGCCTCCTCGGACTTTTGCGATTCGGGTGTGGTGGGGGACCAGATTTGCATGAAGAGCGCAACGAGAATGAAGGAGAGTAGCGAAGCGAACACTGCCGTGAGCGTATAGGACACGTAATTCGATGCGACGAAATGACCGCCCGCCATGCCAATGCCCGCAACAAGCGCTGGTGGCCAGCACTGCTTAACGCCGCGAATGCCGTCATAGATGGCCAGCAGAAGGATCGGGACCCACACCAAGAAGAAGGGGGTGATTCGGCCCATGGTGCTAGCGACGATCTCTGGGGTGGAATCGCCGAGCTGAGCCACAGTGGCCACCGGAATCGCCATGGCGCCAAAGCCCACGTTCAAGGCGTTACCCACCATGGCAATCAGTGCCGCTTTCACAGGTGGGATGCCGATGGCAAGGAGCATGGCGCAGGCGATGGCAACTGGCGCACCGAAACCTGCTAGGCCCTCGAGAAGGCCGCAGAAGCAAAAGCCGATGAGGAGGGCCTGTACTCGCTGATCTCCCTTGCCCATCACGGAGAATACCGTGCGAACATCCTCGGAACGCCCGCTGCGTTCGGTCAAGTTATAAATCCACACCGCCATGATGACGATGTACAAGATGGGAAGAAAGCCGAAAGCGGCTCCTTGAGTAGCTGACAAAAGGGAAAGATCTGCCGGCATATTGAAGCCGAAAACCGCAACCAACAACGCGGTGACCAAAGAGGCAACCGCGCACCAGTGTGTAGGGACCTTGAACACCCCAAGAAGTACAAAAAACAGAACCAGCGGCAGCAGCCCGAGCAAAGCGGTGAGCGGAAGACTAGACGCCACGGCTGTGGTTGATGGAACGTACCCGGCGGTCACAAACGGAACCACGGAGTCTCCTCCTTTGGAGATCGGTTTTCCTGCGCAAAAAAGCTTCAAGGTCCAAGGCCTTGAAGCTCGGTAGGTTTCTCCTACGCAATCGGGAGAAACATAAGCAGCTATTTACGATGTTACAACTGGTAAAAATCGTCCTCAAACTAACTCGATATATGTGAGGGAAATGTTCCGGAATGACATATCGCGACTGAGAATTCGTTCTTTGTGGTGTTTGGGCAGGTTTTCCGCAGTCTTGACGCAACCCCGGGTAAGGACCCCGAGAGTTGACACAACATTGGGGGATGGGGGAAACGGACAGCATGCAAAAAGGGGTGGCCCGGAGAATCTCCGGGCCACCCTGCGCTAGTGGGTTGGACGCTTAGTGCCACTGGCTAGTTGTGCGTCTGACACCTAGTGCTATTGCCTAGATGGCGGTGTCCTCATCAACCCAGTCGAGGGTCTTGGTGACTGCCTTCTTCCACTGGCGGACTAGGCGCTCGCGCTCGGTGCCGTCCATCTCCGGGGTCCAGCGCTTGGCCTCGTTCCAGTTATCGATAACGTCCTGCTCGCCCTCCCAGAAGCCAACGGCGATACCAGCGGCGTACGCAGCGCCGAGTGCGGTTGTTTCCGCAACCTCGGGCAGCACCACGCGGGTATCCAGAACGTCGGCCTGGAACTGCATGAGCAGGTTGTTTGCCGTCATGCCGCCGTCAACACGCAGCTCTTCGAGCTTCACGCCGGAATCAGCCTCCATGGCATCGAGTACCTCGCGGGTCTGGAAGGCTGTAGCCTCCAGCGCAGCGCGGGCAATGTGTGCCTTGGTGTTGTAACGGGTCATGCCAACGATCGCTCCGCGGGCGTCTCCACGCCAGTGCGGCGCGAACAGGCCGGAGAATGCGGGCACGAAGTAAACGCCACCGTTGCTATCAACGCTTGCTGCGAGTGCCTCAACATCAGGGGAGGTTGGGACGATCTCCAGATTGTCACGCAGCCACTGGATCAGAGAGCCGGTCACGGCGATGGAACCCTCAAGGGCGTAGACAGGTGCCTGATCGCCGATCCTGTAGCACACAGTGGTGATAAGACCGTTCTCAGACATCTGCGGCTCGGTGCCGGTGTTCATAAGCATGAAGCAGCCGGTTCCATAGGTGTTCTTGGCCATGCCGGGCTGGAAGCAGGCCTGGCCGAAGGTTGCGGCCTGCTGATCGCCAAGGATGCCTGCGATCGGGGTATCGATCAGGAGGCCTTCCTTGCGCCCGTATCCGTAAACCTCGGACGAGGACTTAATCTCAGGAAGCATGGACATCGGGATACCTGCAATCTCGCAGATATCTTCGCGCCACTCGAGGGTCTTCAGATCCATCAGCATGGTACGCGAAGCGTTGGTCACGTCGGTCACGTGAACGCCGCCCTTGACGCCACCGGTCATGTTCCATAGCAGCCATGTATCAGGATTACCGAACAGCAGATCGCCCGCTTCAGCGCGCTCGCGAACGCCTTCGACGTTCTCGAGAATCCACATGATCTTGGTGATGGAGGCGTAGGTAGAGAGGGTCTCACCAACGATGGGACGGAAGCGATCGGGGCCACCATCGGCAGCGAGACGATCCACGAGATCCTGTGAGCGGGTATCCTGCCACACGATCGCGTTGTATACGGCTTCGCCCGTGTTCTTATCCCAGATGATGGTTGTTTCGCGCTGGTTGGTGATGCCAACTGCTGCCACCTCGTGGCGGTTGATCTGAGCGTCTGCCAGAGCGATACCAACGGTCTGGCGTACGTTATCCCAGATCTCCGCAGGACTGTGCTCAACCCACCCGGCGTGCGGGAAGATCTGCTCGTGCTCCAGCTGGCCCGAAGCAACATTCTCTCCAGCGTGATTGAAGATAATGGTGCGGGAGGACGTGGTGCCCTGATCGATGGCTACAATGAACTTCTTCTCAGTCGTCATTGACTGTCCTTTCTTGAGGACGATCAACTGTTGGTTTTTCCAACAGGTCTTAACGGAGCACTGCGGGTGCAGTGCTGGTGCATAAGGACGCGCAGGACGTGTCCCTCGCCACAACTGTACCCGATAAAATGCCCAAGATAGAACTTTGGTCCCTGCGCAATTGCGCAGGGACCAAAGATTGTTTGAAATTATGTTCAGCGCTGCTTATCCGGTGACGGAAGCTCCCTCAGGAACAGTCGAAAGTCCAAGCGCGGCGTGAACCAATTCGATCGGATGAATAACTTCAGCATTCGTGCCCTTACGGATCTGCCAGCGGCAGGTCTCTGTCTCACACGTAGCCAGCTTCGGGTTGGTTTCCTTGATCATGTCGAACAGGGGCTTACCTACCTTCTGAGCGATGTCGAACTTCTCAGCCTTCAGGCCATAGGTTCCGGCGATGCCACAGCAGGGCTGCCCGGATTCGATGACCGTTACACCTGGGATAGACTCCATGACCTCGATGGCCGGCTTGCCAATACCCTGCGATTTCACCTGACACGGCTGGTGGTAGGGAATCGTAGTATCCATCCGGCGTAGCTCCTCAACGGGGAACTCGCCGTTTTGGATAAGTTCGGCAAGGAACTCCGAGGTCTCGACCATACGGGCACCCACGTCCTTGATCTCCGGATCTTCGAGGCCCATAATCTCGTGGGCTTCGTGGCGGAGCATTCCCGCGCACGATCCGGAAGAGGAGATGATCGTCAGGTCGCGATCCGCCTCGCGTAGCTGGTTAGCCAGTTTGCGAACAAGTTTCGAAGCTCCGTCAAACAAGCCGTTGGACTGCTGGGCTAGGCCGCAGCACCCCTGCTTGGGGACGATCACTTCGTAGCCCAAATACTCCAGCACCTCAACAGTTGCCTTTGATGTGGCCACCTCGAAGTATCCGCCAGCACAGCCGTGGAAGAACACGAGTGGCCCGCGGGATGGAACGTTTGGATTCGGCTTTGAACCGCCGCGCTTCTTGAACCAAGACATGAAGCTCTGCGTCGTAGCCTTAGGCATCGGGGCATCGGCGTGAACGCCAATCACGGCCTGGACGATCTTTCGAACGGGCTTGACACCAAGCGCCCAGTTAGCAACGGGCGCCACCGGTGTGAGCAGCATGCCTTCCATCGACGTCTGGGTAATGAGCCGATCGCGAAGCGGCACCCCGTTTTGTGCCTTCATCACGGCCCTTGCCTGACCGTTGATTTCGGCGATCTTCACTCCCTGAGGGCATACCGTGGTGCAGATAGCGCATCCTGAGCAATAGTCCAGAGTGTAATCAACACTTTCACCATCACGCAGACGCTCGGCCTGCGGCCCCACGTACTTCGGTCCGGGGAACAGTGGCGTTACTCGTGCCACTGGGCACTGCGTTTCACATATAGTGCACTTGACGCAGCTATCGAGGCTCGCGCGTGCTAGTGAGCCCTGTGCATGCTCTAAAGCGGTCATGCTTTCCTCCTGAGAATTGCGGCAACTGCCTGAGCGGCACTTCCGAGTGCGATGCCCTCGCCAGATTTCTCTTCGTGGCGATGAGCCCCACCGATTACTCCGCCAGCGGCATACAGGTTCGAGTACACGGGCCTGTCATCTTGACCCACCGGGCGCATATCGCTATCCACCTTGAGTCCCGCGGCAAATAGCGGCTGGGGAGCTCCCCAGTAATCGCCAGTCACCAAGTCCTCGTACTTAGTGGAAGGGAAAATCGGCAGATCAAAGACGGTATCGGAGAGCGTGCCGTAAGAATCGAGGACGAATGCGCCAGAATCTAAACCGCCGGCTGCATACACCACGGCATCGGCCTTCACGTGCTTGACGGCTCCGGCAACCTTTACTTGGATGCCGGTTACAACACCATCAGCAGCATCAACACCGAGTGCTTCAGCATTCAGCCACAGCCGAATTCGCCGATCTTCCGTATCCTGACGAAGCCGCTCGTTCATCTCCAGACCGGGAATGGAAGGCGGCGGAAGCGGAATCTGGAACACTGGAGCAGAGCAAGCACCTTGGATGCGTGCCCATACGTCCTCGCGCACAACCGCGGGAATTCCAACGTGCTCACCTTCGCGCGCCAACTTGCCCAACCGAGCGCCGAGTTCTTCAGCGGCGCCTGGCTCAGCGAGCGAACGCGAGTAGGCAAGAGCAGTATCCCCGGCGGCGGCGAGGTTAAGAACCTCGGCGCGCGCTTCGTAACCCTGATCAGCAAGGTTCTCTGCGGCGAGCTTCGGGTAGAAGTCCTTAAGGCCCGAGAATCCTACCAAGAGATACTTCGCACTCTTATCCATCGCACCGGCCGCAAACGAAGGCGGATAAAGCCCCGTGCGGCGTAGTGTGCCAAGCGCCGTGGTAATCATTGTGGATTCTTCGAGGTTGCCCTCTAAAGGAACAACCTTGTTGAAGGCCGCCAGGCCTTCACGCAGCGAATCGGCGCTGATCTTGTGATACGGATGCTCGGCTGGCAGGGCATCGAACGCTTTGAGAGGCATGGGAGCATCGAAAATATCGATCGTGCCCTGTCCAAGCTGCAGACCACCAAATCCCTTGGTGATGATCGTGACGTCTTGGCCCGCTTCCTTGAGCATAATTGCGGCGGTCAATCCGGCGATGCCGGAGCCGATAACTACGGTTCTCACTTGGCTGCCTCCTTTGCGGGATAGCGGGTTGCCGATGGAAGTTCGGCACCAGCGGGAAGCTCGGTAACAGGCAGCCCGTCAAGATCGAGCGTGCTTCGGTAGATCCAATCATCAAGTGAAGCTTCACGAGCCTGAGCTCCGTAGAGAATCGGGTAGATGCCGCCCCAGCGGTTCTTCATAAACAAACGCAGCAGTTCGTTCGTCTGAGCCGCAGTCCAGCATCCGTGTTCGTGAGCAATGCCGGCCGTACGGGAGGCGCAGAAGCCACCCTGACACGGCCCCATGCCGATACGCAGCTGGCGGCGGAGATCATCAAAGGTGGCGTCCGGCTGCTCATCAAGCAGATCGGTAATCATCTTCTTGGTGACGAACTCGCACTCGCAGATCACCGGATCGCGATCTGGCGCTCCGTGATCAGCCTTCTTGGCAGCCTCGACTTCTGCAAGGCGATGGGTCACCTTGTAGTTGCTCCCGGATGCAACGGGCTCTTCTGCGGTGCGGCACGGGCGGTTTTCGCCCAGTTCCTCGCACACAGCATCCACAACGCGCGCCGCCATGAGGCGATAGGTTGTGAGCTTGCCGCCAGCAACGGTAATCAGGCCCTGAACGTCGTGCCTGACCACGCTCATGTTACGAGACATGTGCCGGGTATCGTCCGCAGCCACTCGCTTATCCTGAAGCAGTGGGCGGGCTCCCACCCACACGTGCAGTGCGCGGGACTCCCGGAAGCCGGGAATCAGGTCCTCGCCGGCATCCAGCATCTGCTGGACTTCGTCACGTTCGATCACCAGATGATCTGGATCATCATCGCGAACGTCCGTTGTTCCAATGATGGACACGGTGTGAACGGGAACGATGATGTCACCGTCGGCAGGGTAGACGCAGCGGTTCACTACGGAGTTGACCAGCCGGTGGTTCATAGCCACCATGATGCCGCGTCCGGGCACAACCTGAACGTCGTGCTCTCCAGCCATAGCAGCGATGTGGCCGCCCCATGGGCCAGCCGCGTTCACTACTGCACGGCACTCGATGTACACATCCTCGCCAGTCTTATCGGCGTGGCACATAACGCCGCGAACGGCGCCGTCCTTGACGTCAATATCGGTGACGCGATGGTAAGTCAGGCATTCGGCCCCGTACTCCCGAGCGGATTCCACGGCGCCCCAGACCATGCGCCAGCCGTCAACGGTTCCGTCTTGGACTTCGAAGGCCCTCGCGAGCTTGGGGGTTAGGCGAGGCTCGCGTTTGCGGGCCTCGGCGATTGTGATTTCAGCTGCGGGCACGCCCGTTGCCTCGGCGCCTTTGATGAACCGGTCGGGGAATTCGTCGTCGTCCCCCGCAACCGAAACAAACAAACCACCGGTGGCTTCCACGGCATCGGGGTGAATCCGCTTGAGAATTGCGTTTTCTTCGGCACACTCAGTTGCCGATTCGGGATCGGACACAACGTAGCGCCCGCCCGAGTGTAGGAGGCCGTGATACCGGCCTGTGGTTCCTTGGGCAAGATCGACGCGCTCGACCAAGATGGCTTTCAATCCGCGCATGGCCGCATCTCGAAGGACACCAACACCGGTAGCCCCTCCGCCGATAATGACGACATCGCAGTTCAATTGTTTTGCTGACACGGTTCTACTCTACCGATGTGTTCTTGGTCTCGAATACCAAATGGCTGATGTGCATTCGTGCAAATAGGCACTGGGAGATTGTGCAGACATCGGGCACAATGGTGGTGTGGTAGATAGTTTGGAACGCAGGCGTTTGGCATACGAAGCTGCTCTGTTGTATTACATGGAGCAGCAAACCATGGAGTCCATTGCGAAAAAGATGGGGTTGTCGCGCTCAACAGTGTCGCGGCTTGTGGCCTCCGCTAGGGACGAGGGGCTGGTTCGCATCACTCTGCACGCCCCTCAGGAGCCGGCCGCCACTACGGCCTCACGATTGAGTCAGCTCTACGGCGTGTCGGTCACGATCGTTCCCGTGAGCCAGCCAACCAGCGAGATGCGCCGGCTCGAGCGCGTGGCGGCAATGGCCGGAGCGATGGTTTCGGACATTGTGGATGATGGGGCAACAATCGGTGTCGCGTGGGGCACCACCCTGTCGGCAGTGGCCGAGCGCCTAGTCCCCAAGCCGCTGGAGCGCGCCACCGTGGTCCAGCTCAACGGCGCCGCGAATCCCGGCACCACCGGCATCCCGTTCGTTGGCGAGCTGATGGGTCAGTTCAGCCGTGCCTATGGCGCGAAGGTGGCTTCTTTCCCAGTGCCGGCCTTTTTCGATTACGCCACCACGCGGGCCGCACTGTGGCGGGAGCGTTCCATCTCCGCAGTTAGGGAGATTGGCCGAAATGCGGATCTTGCGGTGTTTGGCGTAGGCGCATTCAGCGCTCCGGTGGCCTCACACGTGTACACGGCCGGCTACCTATCCAACAATGACGTGGCCTCCTTGCGTAACGACGGCGTGGTGGGGGACGTTTGCACCGTGTTCGTTCGCGCGGACGGCAGTTATGCCGATCTGGAGATCAACTCGAGAGCATCCGGGCCCACGCCCGCCGAACTCAAGAAGATCCCACGGCGCCTGTGCGTGGTTGCCGGGCCCGCGAAGGCCACAGCTCTGATCGGGGTGCTTCGCTCGGGGGCAGTGACCGACTTGGTGGTGGACGACGAGTGCGCCGCCCGGGTACTCGAAGAAAGTGAACATCCGTGGCGTTCAGGACCGCAAGGTGCTGGAATGGGCCTGTGACCGTCCAGCTCCGCCCTGCTAAACCACACGATGCCCGTGCCATTGCCGCTCTGATTTCACCGTATGCACGCGGGGGAATTCTGGTCCGCAAGCAGCTCATCAACTACTTCGAGGATATTCAAGAGTTTTTCGTTGCTTATCGGGGCGATTACATCGTTGGTTGCGGAGCACTTCACGTCTTGTGGGACGATATCGCCGAAATCCGCACGCTCGCCGTGGCCCCCGAGGCGCTCGGCACCGGGGTTGGGCACCTTCTGGTGACCCGGCTAGAGGAGCGGGCGCGCGAGTTGGAACTCCAGCGCCTTTTCTGCCTGACCTTCGAGGTGGATTTTTTCGCCAGTCACGGTTTCGCCCCGATTGACGGGACCCCGGTGGGAATTGACGTTTATGAGCACATGCTTGCTTCGCACGATGACGGCGTGGCCGAATTTCTGGACCTCGCCCGCATGAAACCCAACACTCTGGGAAACACGCGAATGCTCAAAGAGCTGGACTAACGTAGTGCACGGGACATCTGGCGCGTGAGCAGAAACATTGCAAACGGCCCTTGGATTCCCACAAGTGCGATAAGTAAAACCTGCGGCGTTGGCACGTCCGACCGAACCATGACGGCCGTAATAATCGTGGCAAAGAAACCAATGAGCGCGCCCGTCTCTAGACCAATAACCGATCGCTTGTAGGCGCCGCGCCAGTTGTCCGGCTCCGTCCGCAGCGCGAGCCACAACATATAGGCGGCAACGAGCACCATAACACCGCCCGGGATTACGAGGATCAGAGCTACGTGGGAGCTGGCTGCGTCCCCGAGCCAGCTCGTGAGAATCCCGACCGCGCCCATCACAACCGCACCAAGCGCAAGGATGATGGCGGATTGGGCGAGCCGTTGGACGCGGAGGTGAGGTTCCATAGATACATCCTACAAAGGGCTTGGCCAATGTTGGGGGCGTCTGGAGCGCGTATTTCTCGCGGCTCTTTTTTC
>OMJG01001258.1_pt1 | contig 15278 bp, 10 predicted proteins | sample 1646431 | NCBI WGS metagenome assembly OMJG01 (sample SAMN03771674, study PRJEB25209) | food metagenome | isolation source: Cotija cheese | place: Mexico:Jalisco,Michoacan | collected 2011-12-12
CGCCTCCGAAAGCGCGCCCCCATGTCCCGCACCGCCAGCACTCCCAGACCCTCCCTCCGGCAACGTTGGTCGGTGGCCGAGGTAAAGGTCTCGCCCTACCTCTACATCGCCCCCTTCTTCATCGTCTTCGCCATCGTCGGACTGTTCCCGCTGCTCTACACGGCCTGGGTGTCGACCCGCCACTGGGATCTCCTCGGCGGCGACATGGGCGGCTCGGGAGTCGCCAACTACTCCTACGTCCTCGCACAGCCGCGGTTCTGGAAGGCCCTCGGCAACACCTTCAGCATCTTCGTCCTGTCCTCGGTGCCGCAGGTGATCGCCGCCATCCTCATCGCCGCGGTGCTCAATGCGAATCTGCGGGCCCGGACCTTCTGGCGGATGGGCGTGCTGGTGCCCTATGTGGTGGCCCCGGTGGCCGTCTCGCTCATCTTCGGCCAGCTCTTCGCCGACCAGTCCGGGGCCGTCAACTCGGTCCTGACGGCGATCGGCCTCCCCGCGATCGCATGGCACGGCGCAGGGCTGTGGCCCCACGTCGCGATCGCCTCGATGGTGAACTTCCGATGGACCGGCTACAACGCCCTCATCTTCCTGGCGGCCATGCAGGCGATCCCCCAGGACCTCATCGAGGCCGCCGTCGTCGACGGGGCCGGACGCGTACAGACCTTCCTGCGCATCACAGTCCCGATGCTGCGCCCCACCATCATCTTCGTGGTCATCACCTCGACCATCGGGGGCCTGCAGATCTTCGACGAACCCAGGATGTTCGACACCGGCGGCATGGGAGGAGCAGACCGACAGTGGATGACCCTGTCGATGTACCTGTACGAACTCGGGTGGGGATCCCAGATGAACATGGGCCGCTCGGCCGCCGTGGCCTGGCTGCTGTTCCTCGTCATCGTCATCTTCGCCCTCATCAACTTCGCCGTCACGCGCCGGATCTCCAGCACGGGCACCGCGACACCGCGGCGGCGCAACCGGGCGGCACGACGCTCCGGCACCCGCACCACCGGAGGCAACCGATGACCACCATGTCCTCGCCCATGGCCCAGCAGCTGGCCGGGAAGGGCGCCGCCCGCCACATCCGCCGCGCCGAGAGGATGACCGGGGGGCGACGCCGCCCGGGGCCGGTCAGCTACGCGCTGCTCACCGTCATCCTCATCATCTCGGTCTTCCCGCTCTACTACGCCTTCCTGCTCTCGACGTCGACGGCCCAGAACATCGCCCGCAACCCGCTGCCCTCGCTGCTGCCCAAGGGGCACTTCATGGCCAACCTGTCCAGGGTGGCCGACTCCGGCATCCCGCTGTGGCAGTCCATGGGCAACTCGGTGATCGTCGCGGTCATCACCTCGGCATCGACGGTCTTCTTCGCGACCCTGGCCGGATTCGCCTTCTCCAAACTGCGGTTCCGAGGACGCAACGGTCTGCTGGCCTTCGTCGTGGGCACCATGGCAGTGCCCACGCAGCTCGGCGTCGTGCCGTTGTTCATCGTGATGTCCAAGCTCGAATGGACCGGGAAACTCGTGGCCGTCATCGTCCCCGCGCTGGTGACCGCTTTCGGGGTGTTCTGGATGACGCAGTACCTCTCCGAGGCCCTTCCCGTCGAGCTCATCGAGGCGGCCCGCATCGACGGGTGCTCGATGATCCGGACCTTCTACCACGTCGCGCTGCCCGCCGCCCGGCCGGCCGCCGCGATGCTCGCCCTGTTCACCTTCGTCGGATCCTGGACCAACTTCTTCTGGCCCTTCATCGTGCTGGGGGCCACGAACCCGACCCTGCCGGTCGCCCTGCAGCTGCTCCAGGCCAGCTACTTCAAGGACATGTCGCTCATCATGGCCGGCGTCGTCATCGCCACCGTGCCGCTGCTGGCCCTCTTCGCCGTCGCCGGACGCCATCTCGTGTCCGGCATCATGGCCGGGGCGGTGAAGGGATGAACGTCGCATTCGACCCCGGCTTCGCCTGGGGAGTCGCCACATCGGCCTACCAGGTCGAAGGGGCCACCGAGGCCGACGGCCGCCAGGAATCCATCTGGGACGCGTTCACGCGTGTCCCGGGCGCCATCGCCGGTGGCCAGGACGGCACCACCGCTGCCGACCACTACCACCGGATGGCCGAGGACGTCGCCATCATGGCCGATCTCGGCGTCGGCTATTACCGCTTCTCGGTGTCATGGCCCCGCGTCATGCATGCCGACGGGACCCTCAACACGGCCGGGGTCGGCTTCTACGACCGGCTCGTCGACACGCTGCTCGAGGCCGGGATCACCCCGTGGCTCACCCTGTACCACTGGGATCTTCCGACCAGCCTGCCGGGCGGCTGGCTGAACCGCGACACCGCCCGGGCGATGGCCGCCTACGCCGTCGCCGTCCACGGGGTGCTCGGCGACAGGGTGCGCATCTGGACCACGGTCAACGAGCCCTGGTGCTCGGCGGTGCTCGGCCACGGAACCGGCCAGCACGCCCCAGGCCACGCCGATCCGTGGGAGGCGTTCACCGCGACCCACCACCTTCTCCTGGCCCACGGCATGACCACCCGGGCCCTCCGCGAGATCGACTCGGACGCGAGGCTCGGGTTGACCCTCAACTTCACCCCGGCCCTGCCGGCCGATCCGGGGAATCCGGCCGACGTCGACGTGGCCTCCCGCATCGACGCCACCGCGCACCGCATGTGGCTCGATCCGCTCTTCCGGGGAGGCTATCCCGATGATGTCATCCGGGGCGCCGGGAGGGCGTGGCCCGCCGATGCCGTCCGGGACGGGGACCTGCCGATCATCGGCACGCCGGTGGACCTTCTCGGTGTCAACTTCTACACGACCGACAGCGTCCGCGCCCGGCTCCCCGGTGAGGCGGCGCCCGGCCCGCTGAGCATCCGCGGTCGGCGGATCCCCAGCGCCAATCTGCTGGCTCCCGACGCCGTCGTCGTGGACCGCGGACTGCCACGGACCGCCATGGGCTGGGAGATCGATCCGACCGGACTGCGGGACCTCCTACTGCGCCTGCACCGCGGGTGGACCGGACCGGCGGGGATACCGCTGTTCGTCACCGAGAACGGAGGGGCATTCCCCGATCACGTGGCCGACGACGCAGCGGTCCACGACGACGATCGCATCGACTACCTCCGCGGTCACCTCGCGGCCACCCGTGAGGCGATCGAGGAGGGCGCGGACGTCCGCGGGTACTTCCTCTGGTCCCTGGTCGACAACTTCGAATGGGCCGAGGGCTACGCACGCACCTTCGGCCTGTGCAGACTCGACGAGTCGGGGGGCCGCCACCTCAAGGATTCGGCCCGCTGGTACTCCTCGGTGTGCCGGTCGGGCGGATTCGAGGGGTAGACACTCAGCGTCATCCATTGCAACGCTCGTCAACATCGTGAGAAGGTCCACCAATGGCCACTGCACCAGTGGGCGGAGAGCGAGCCGCCGCCACCCTGGACGACGTCGCCCGACAGGCCGGCGTGTCCCGCGCCACCGTCTCCAGGGCCCTGTCCGGTCATTCAGCGGTACGGCCCGAGACCCGCAGGATCGTGCAGGCCGCCGCCAGACAGATCGGCTACGTCCTGAACCAGACGGCCCGCTCACTGGCCACCCGTCACGCCGGGGCGGTCGGCGTGCTCATCCCCGAGCCGGACGAGAGGGTCTTCACCGACCCCTTCTTCTCCCGGATCTTCCGCGGCGCCATGTCCGCCTTCGCCGGCACCGACACCCACGTCCTGCTGGGCATCACGAATTCATCGACGCCGGGATGGGGGCCCAGCGGTCAGAATCCCATGGATCTGCTGGGTTCGGGGCGTCTGGACGGGGCAGTGATCGTCTCCCACCACGAGGCCGCCACCTCCGCCCTCGCCGAGGTGGCCGCGCAGCCCGTTCCCGTCGTCTTCGTCGGAGATCCCCAGGTCCCCGGGGCCCCGTTCGTCGACCTGAGGAACCGGGAGGCGGCCCGTATCGCCACGCGGCGACTCATCGAGCAGGGACGCACGCGGCTGGCGATGGTCTGCGGGCCGGCGGACATGCACGCCGCCCGAGAGCGGCGCGCCGGATTCCTCGAGGAGCTCGCGGCCCACGGACTCGAACCGGTCGCCCAGGTCGTCGGAGACTTCACCATGCAGACGGGAAGGCGCGCCACCGCCGACTTCCTGGCGGGCCGGCCCGGGATCGACGGGATCTTCGCGGCATCCGACCTCACCGCCTGGGGAGCCCTGCAGGCCCTCTCCGAGGCGGGATTGCAGGTGCCCGAGGACGTCGCCCTCGTCGGCTTCGACGACTCCCCGGTGGCCGAGGCCGTCACACCGGCGCTGACCACCATGACGAATCCGGCCGAGACGCTGGCCCGGACGGCCGCCACGATGCTGCGCGACCTCATCGACGGCCGGGCACCGGCGCACCGCCAGGTCCTGGTGTCCAGCGACCTGGTGGTGCGCCGCAGCGCCTGAGGCTCAGACCATCAGCTGCCTGGTCGAGGGGTCGATCGGCCGGGGCAGCACCGAGCGGGTGCCCGACAGGTAGGCGTCGACCCCGTTGGCCGCCGAGCGGCCCTCGGCGATCGCCCACACGATGAGCGACTGGCCGCGCCCGGCGTCACCGCAGGCGAAGACACCCGGCACCGAGGTGGAGTAGTCGTTCTTGCGGGAGATGTTGCCGCGGGCGTCCAGGTCCAGCCCGAGCTCATTGACCAGGCCCTCCTGCTGAGGGCCGGTGAACCCCATCGCCAGGACCACCAGCTGGGCCGGCAGCTCCCGCTCGGTGCCGGGGACCGGCACGAAGGCACGGCCCTCGCGGCGCACCTCGGTGACCTTGAGGGCCCGAACGTTGCCGTTCCCGTCATCGAGGAGCTCGACGGTGTTGGTGGAGTACACCCTCTCGCCGCCCTCCTCGTTGGCGCTGGCCACCCGGTAGATCATCGGGTAGGTGGGCCAGGGCTGTCCAGCGGGCCGCTCGGCCGGCGGATGCGGCATGATCTCCAGCTGGGTCACCGATCGCGCCCCCTGGCGCAGCGCGGTGCCCAGACAGTCGTTGGAGGTGTCTCCGCCGCCGATGACGACGACGTCCTTGCCCCCGGCGACGATCTGGTCGGGAATCGTCGCACCGTGGACCACCTTGGTGGACTGGGTGAGGTACTCCACCGCCTGATGGATCCCACCGAGTTCGCGCCCGGGGGCCCCGAGCTCGCGGCCGACGGTGGATCCGATGGCCAGCACCACGGCGTCGAACCGCTCGCGCAGCTCCTCGCCGGTGATGTCGACGCCGATCTCGGTGTTGGTCTTGAAGACCGTGCCCTCCAGCGTCATCTGCTTGATCCGGCGGTCCAGGACCGCCTTCTCCATCTTGAACTCGGGGATGCCGTAGCGCATCAGCCCGCCGATGGCGTCGGCCCGCTCGTAGACGACCACCGTGTGGCCGGCCCGGGTGAGCTGCTGGGCGGCGGCCATCCCGGCCGGACCCGATCCGACCACCGCGACGGTCTTCAGGGAGTGCCAGTCGGGCACCTCGGGGATCACCCGGCGGTCCTCCCAGGCCTTGTCGATGATCGCGACCTCGATGTTCTTGATGGTGACCGGGTCGCGGTTGATCCCCTCGACGCAGGCCGTCTCGCAGGGGGCCGGGCAGAGCCGGCCGGTGAACTCGGGGAAGTTGTTGGTGGCGTGGAGCCGCTCCAGGGCCTCGCGCCACTCGTCGCGCCAGATGAGGTCGTTCCATTCCGGGATGAGGTTTCCCAGCGGACAGCCGGTGTGGCAGAACGGGATGCCGCAGTCCATGCACCGGCTGGCCTGCTCGGTGATGATCGGCAGCAGGGCGTGGCCGGGGGTTCCCGGGTACACCTCCTCCCAGTCCTGGAGCCGTTCCTCGACGGGGCGGCGCTCGGCCACCTCCCGGGGAACCTTGATGAATCCGCGTGGATCAGCCATGGGAGACCTCCATCAGCAGTTCGGTCGTGGCGTTGTCGTCCAGGTGCTTGTCCTCCGCGTCGGCCACGGCGGCCAGGATCCGTGCGTAGTCGCGCGGCAGCACCTTCGTGAAGCGGGAGGCCAGGGCGGCGTCGTCGAGAGCTCGCAGCCCGGCGGCGACCGTCGATCCGGTGGCCCGCTCATGCTCGTCGAGAAGCTCCCTGATCCGGGCGATGTCGGCCGCCTCCAGGGGCAGGGCGTCGACCATCTCGGGGTTCAGCCGCCTGGGATCCAGGTCGATCACCCATGCGACCCCGCCCGACATGCCGGCGGCGAAGTTGCGGCCGGTGCGTCCGAGGACCAGCGCCTCTCCCCCGGTCATGTACTCGCAGCCGTGGTCGCCGACCCCCTCGACCACCGCGGTGGCCCCGGAGTTCCGCACGCAGAAGCGCTCGCCGACCACTCCTCGGAGGAAGATCTGACCGCTGGTGGCGCCGTATCCGATGACATTGCCGGCGATGATCTGCTCCTCGGGCCGGAAGGCGACATCGGCCGGCGGGGTGACGACGACCCGTCCTCCCGACAGCCCCTTCGCGACGTAGTCGTTGGCGTCGCCGATGAGCCGCAGGGTGATGCCGCGCGGCAGGAAGGCCCCGAAGCTCTGGCCGGCGGTGCCGTCGAGGGTGAACTCGATGGTGCCGTCGGGCAGTCCCTCGCCGTCGGTGGCCAGCGTGACGCGGTTGCCGAGCAGGGTGCCCACGGTCCGGTCGACGTTGCGCACCGCGAGCCGCCCGGAGACCTTCTCGCCCCGTTCCAGGGCCGGCTCGGCGATCTCGATGAGCTTCACGTCCAGGCAGTCCTCCAGTCCGTGGTCCTGGCTCTTCGAGTGGTGCAGGGTCTGTCCGAAAGGCACCTCGACCTGCTCCAGGATCGGAGACAGATCCAGTCCGCGGGCCTTCCAATGGGTGACGGCCTTGCGGGTGTCGAGAGCCTCCGAGTGGCCGACGGCCTCCTCAACCGACCGGAATCCCAGCTCGGCGAGGATCTCGCGCACCTGGCGGGCCATGAACATGAAGAAGGTCACGACATGGTCCGGGTCCCCGGAGAACTTCTTGCGCAGCTCCGGGTTCTGGGTGGCGACACCCACCGGGCAGGTGTCCATGTGGCACTTGCGCATCATGATGCAGCCCTCGACCACCAGGGCGGTGGTGGCGCAGCCGAACTCCTCGGCGCCCAGCAGGGCCGCGATGACGACGTCGCGGCCGGTCTTGAGCTGGCCGTCGCACTGGACGACGATGCGGTCGCGCAGCCCGTTGATGAGCAGGGTCTGCTGGGTCTCGGCCAGACCGAGCTCCCAGGGACCGCCGGCGTGCTTGATCGAGGTGAGCGGGGCAGCGCCTGTCCCGCCGTCGTGGCCCGAGATGAGCACGACGTCGGCCTTGGCCTTGGAGACTCCGGCGGCGACCGTTCCCACCCCGGCCTCCGCCACCAGCTTGACGTGCACGCGGGCACGCGGGTTGGCGCACTTGAGGTCGTGGATGAGCTGCTTGATGTCCTCGATCGAGTAGATGTCGTGGTGCGGAGGCGGGGAGATGAGCCCGACGCCGGGGGTGGAGTGCCGGGTCCGGGCGATCCACGGGTAGACCTTCGTGCCGGGCAGCTGGCCGCCCTCGCCGGGCTTGGCGCCCTGGGCCATCTTGATCTGCAGATCGTCGGCGTTGACCAGGTAGTCGCTGGTCACTCCGAAGCGTCCCGAGGCCACCTGCTTGATGGCCGACCGGCGGGCCGGGTCATGGAGACGCTCGGGATCCTCGCCGCCCTCGCCGGTGTTCGACTTGGCGCCGATCCGGTTCATCGCGATGGCCAGGGTCTGGTGGGCCTCCATGGAGATCGACCCGTAGCTCATCGCACCGGTGGCGAAACGCTTGACGATCTCGGTCTCCGGCTCGACCTCCTCGATCGGCACCGACGGGCGGTCGTGCTTGAACTCCAGCAGCGAGCGCAGCGTCATGAGCCGCTTCGAGTTGTCATTGACCAGGTCGGTGTACTTGGTGAACTGGTCGTAGTCCTCGGTGCGGGTGGACTGCTGGAGACGGAAGACCGTCTCGGGGTTGAAGAGATGGTCCTCGCCCTCGCGCCGCCACTGGTAGTGGCCGCCCACCGGCAGGGTGCGGTGCGGCAGCCGGACCCCGGTCTCGGGGTAGGCGCGCAGGTGGCGGGCCTTGATCTCTGCGGCGATCTCGTCCAGCCCGATGCCCTCCAGACGGGAGGTGGTGCCGGTGAAGTACTCGTCGACGAAGTCGGAACGCAGGCCAGTGGCCTCGAAGATCTGCGCGCCGGTGTAGGAGGAGATGGTGGAGACGCCCATCTTGCTCATCACCTTGAGCACGCCCTTGCCCAGCGCCTTGTAGACGTTGTGGATGGCAGTCTCGGGGTCCACCTTGACGAAGGTCTCGTGGCGGGCCATGTCCTCGGCGGTCTCGAAGGCCAGGTAGGGGTTCACGGCGGTGGCGCCGTAACCGATGAGCAGCGAGACGTGATGCACCTCGCGGACATCGCCGGCCTCCACCACCAGGCCCACCTGGGTGCGGGTCTTCTGGCGCACCAGATGATGGTGCACCGCGGAGGTGAGCAGCAGGGACGGGATCGGCGCGAGCTCCTTGGTGGCGTGCCGGTCGGACAGCACGATGATCCGCGCGCCGTCCTCGATCGCCTGGGACACCTCGGCGCGGATCTCCTCAAGACGGTCATGCAGACCCTGTCCGCCCTGCTCGACGGGGAACAGACCCCGGACCACATGGGTCTGGTGGCCCGGGTGGGACCCGTCGGCGTTGATGTGGACGATCTTGGCGAGCTGGTCGGAGTCCAGGATCGGGAAGTTGAGCACCAGCTGGCGACAGGAGTCGGGGCCCGGGTCCAGGAGGTTGCCCTCGGGGCCGATGGATCCGGTCAGGGAGGTCACCAGTTCCTCGCGGATGGAGTCCAGCGGCGGGTTGGTGACCTGGGCGAAGAGCTGGGAGAAGTAGTCCCACAGCATCCTCGACCGGTTGGACAGTACGGCCAGCGGCGTGTCAGAGCCCATCGAGCCGATCGCCTCGGCGCCGTTGTTGGCCATCGGCGCGATGAGCACCGTCTGCTCCTCGGTGGTGTAGCCGAAGAGCTGCTGGCGCCGCGTGACCGAGGAGTGGGAGTGGACGATGTGGGGCCGCTCGGGCATCTCGTCGAGATTGATGGTGCCCTGCTTGAGCCACTCGCCGTAGGGCGCGCCGTCGGCCAGGGTCGACTTGATCTCGGCGTCGTCGACGATTCGGTGCTGGTCCAGATCGACCAGGAACATCCTGCCGGGCTGAAGGCGGCCCTTCTGGACGACGTGATCGGCCGGGATGTCGAGGACGCCGGCCTCGGAGGCGAAGACGACCAGGTCGTCGGAGGTGACCCAGAAGCGGGCCGGGCGCAGACCGTTGCGGTCCAGCACCGCACCGATCTGGTTGCCGTCGGTGAAGGTGACGCAGGCCGGCCCGTCCCAGGGCTCCATGAGGAAGGAGTGGAAGGCGTAGAAGTCGCGCAGCTTCTGGTCCATGTGCTCGGACTTCTGCCACGCCTCCGGGATCATCATGAGCACGGCGTGGGGCAGCGAGCGCCCGCCCAGATGGAGCAGCTCCAGCACCTCGTCGAAGGAGGCCGAGTCCGAGCCCCCGGGGGTGCAGATCGGATAGAGCCGCGACAGCTCCCCGGGGATGAGGTCGGAGGCCAGCAGCGCCTCGCGGGCCCGCATCCAGTTCCGGTTGCCTGCCACCGTGTTGATCTCGCCGTTGTGGGCGATCATCCGGAACGGGTGGGCCAGCTCCCAGGCCGGGAAGGTGTTGGTGGAGAACCGCGAGTGGACCAGCGCCAGGGCGCTGGTGAGGTCCTCGTCGTGCAGCTCGGGGAAGACCTCCTCGAGCTGATTGGTGGTGAGCATGCCCTTGTACACGAGGGTGCGGGCGGACAGGGAGGCGAAGTAGACGCCGGCCTCGTTCTGGGCGCGGCGGCGCAGCACGAAGGCCAGCCGCTCGAGGGCCAGGCCCAGGCGCCCGTCCCTGGCCCGGATGATCATCTGCTCGAAATGCGGCATCGTCGACAGGGAGATCGGCGAGAGGGTCTCGGTGTTGACCGGCACCTCGCGCCAGCCGAGCACCTCGATGCCCTCGTCCGCGGCGATCAGCTCGATGGCGGCCCGGGAGCGGGCGCGACTCGCCTCGTCGACCGGCATGAATGCCAGGCCGACGGCATAGGAGCCGGGGGCCGGCAGACGCAGCCCGGTGGACTTTCGCAGGAAGGCGTCGGGGACCTGGATGAGTATTCCCGCACCGTCCCCGGCAGCCGGATCGGCTCCGGTCGCGCCACGGTGATCGAGGTTGCGCAGCACCTCGAGGGCCTGCTCCACGATCTTGTGGCTGGCCACACCGGTCATGGTGGCGACGAATGCGACGCCACAGGCATCGTGCTCAAGGGAGGGGTCGTACAGCCCCTGCTTGGGATGATGGCCAAAAATCATCCGGGTCTCCTTTCAGGTACGCCCTGCGGTGCAGACCGCGTACTTCGGCACAGCCAAGCATGCAGACCGTGTGTAAACGGCGTGTTACGACCGATCGTCACGGTAGCGGGAGCCGAGGGCAGGCCAAGAGTTGCACACCTTGCCCGACAGGCGAAACGGCGGTCCACAATGAGAGACACCCGTCTGGGAGCGGGAGACGTTGTCACCCCTCGGTGCCGGCGTCTCCGGCGTCCTTCGGATCGTCGTCCCTGTCCTCATCGGCATCGGAGTCCTGCTCCTCGGCGGCGGGGACCTTCTCCGGGGTTCCAGGAGGGGTCTGGCCGGGCTTGTTGCGCAGCATCCAGATCAGGAGCACTAGGCCGGCCGCGAAGACCAGCAGGGAGGTGTAGGAGTTGATCCGCCAGCCGCCGACGTGGTTGGCGGGGTCGATGCGCAGCCGCTCGACCCAGAACCGGCCGAAGGTGTAGGTGACGACGTAGAGGGCGAAGAGTTTTCCGCGCCCCAGCCGCCAGTGGCGGTCGGCCCACAGCAGGAAGCAGGCCCCGGCGACGTTCCAGATGAGTTCGTAGAGGAAGGTCGGGTGGAAGGTGGCGTACTGCAGGTAGCCCAGGGGTCGGTGCTGGGGGGCGATCTCCAGGCCCCAGGGCAGCGTGGTGGGCCTGCCGAAGAGCTCCTGGTTGAACCAGTTCCCCAGCCTCCCGATCCCCTGGGCGAGCAGGATGCCCGGCGCCAGGGAGTCGGCCAGGTCGCAGAACCGCAGATCCTTGGAGCGGCACACCAGCCACACCGCGAGAGCACCTCCGGCGATCGATCCCCAGATCCCCAGCCCGCCCTGCCAGATGAAGAACATGTGGTACCAGGTGCGGCCCGGGCCGAAGTACAGCTCGTGGTCGGTGATGACGTGGTAGATCCGGGCCCCGATGATGCCGCCGACCACCGCCCAGATGGTGACGGTCTCGAAGTCCTCCTGGCGTCCGCCCCTGGCACGGTACCGGCGCCCGCCGATGAGGTAGGCGACGACGATCCCGGCCAGGATGCAGAGCGCGTAGAAGTGGATGGTCACCGGCCCGATGTGGAAGCCGCTGACCGAGGGGCTGGGGATCGACAGTGCGATGAGCGCCCCGGGAGTCACTGCGCCTGCCTCACCGGGCGGGCGCGGCGCACCCCGTCGACCAGGTCGTCGACGATGCCGCGCATCCTCTCGATGCCGGCCGCGGCGCCGGCCCCCGACTCGTCGGCCTCCACCAGCGCCCGGACCAGTGCGGATCCGACAATGACGCCGTCGGCGAAGGCGCCGAGTTCGGCGGCCTGATCGCCGTTGGAGACCCCCAGGCCCACGCCCACCGGGATCTCGGGGTCGACGGCCTTGACCCGGGCGACCAGCTCGGGGGCGGCGCTGGAGGTGTGCGCCCTGGCGCCGGTGACCCCCATCACGCTGGTGGCGTAGACCCAACCGCGGCAGGCGCTCACGGTCCGCGCCAGTCGCTCGTCGGTCGAGGAGGGGGCGACCAGGAAGATGCGGTCAAGGCCGTACCTGTCGGAGGCCTCGAACCACTCGTCGGCCTCGTCGGGGGTGAGATCGGGGGTGATGAGCCCGGACCCGCCGGCCGCGGCGAGATCACGGGCGAAGGCGTCGACGCCGTAGTGCTCGACGAGATTCCAGTAGGTCATCACGACGCAGTGCGTGCCGGTGGCGGCGACCGTCTCGGCGGCGCGCAGGGCGTCACGGGTGTGGACGCCGAGCTCCAGGGCCTTCGTGGTGGCGTGCTGGATGACCGTGCCGTCCATCATCGGGTCGGAGTAGGGAAGGCCGATCTCCACGAGGTCGACGCCGGTGCCGGTGGTGCCCTCGGTGAGGGCCCGCATCGCCGCCAGGGAGTCGTCGACGGTGGGGTGGCCCACGGGCAGGTAGCCCACCAGGGCGGGCCGGCCCTGCTCGCGCGCCTTCTGGTACGCCTCGCCGCTGCTGCTCACTTCATGCCTCCTGTCGTGGCGTCGACGCTGCCGTCGAGGCCGAACCACCGCAGGGCGGTGTCGACGTCCTTGTCCCCGCGTCCCGAGATGGTGATGATGATGACCGGCTTCTCGCCGTCGTCGCGTCTCAGCTGCGGTGCGATCTTCATCGCCCCGGCGACCGCGTGGGCCGACTCGATGGCGGGCATGATGCCCTCGGTGCGGGTGAGCAGCCGCAGCGCATCCATGGCCTCGTCGTCGTCGATCGGCAGGTAGGTGGCCCGTCCGGTCTCGGCGAGCCAGGAGTGCTCGGGGCCGACCCCCGGGTAGTCCAGGCCGGCGGAGATGGAGTGCGACTCGACGGTCTGGCCGTCGGCGTCCTGAAGGATGAAGGTGCGGGTGCCGTGCAGCACGCCCACCGAGCCCCCGGTGATGGAGGCGGCGTGGCGTCCGGTGGAGACCCCCTCTCCGCCGGCCTCGAAGCCGTAGAGGGCGACCTCGGGGTCGCGGATGTACTCGGCGAAGGAGCCGATGGCGTTGGAGCCGCCGCCGACGCAGGCGCAGACGGCGTCGGGCAGACGGCCGGTGACGGCCAGGATCTGCTCGCGGGACTCGGTGGAGATGACCCGCTGGAACTCGCGCACCACCTTGGGGAAGGGGGCGGGGCCCGAGGCGGTGCCGATGAGGTAGTGGGTGTCGTCGACATTGGCCACCCAGTCGCGCATCGCCTCGTTCATGGCGTCCTTGAGGGTCCTGGACCCGGCCTGGACGGCCACCACCTCGGTGCCCAGCAGCTGCATCCGGGCCACATTGAGGGCCTGCCGGTCGGTGTCGACCTCGCCCATGTAGACCCTGCACTCCATGCCGAGCATGGCGGCGACGGTGGCGGTGGCCACCCCGTGCTGTCCGGCCCCGGTCTCGGCGATGAGCCGGTGCTTGCCCATCCGCCGGGCCAGCAGAGCCTGGCCGAGCACATTGTTGATCTTGTGGGAGCCGGTGTGATTGAGGTCCTCCCGCTTGAGGAAGACGCGGGCACCGGGACAGTGCTCGGCGAAGCGGTGGGCCTCGGTGAGCGGGCTGGGACGCCCGGCGTAGTCGCGTCGCAGGGAGTCGAGCTCATCGAGGAAGTCCTGATCGGCCATCGCCTCGGTGAAGACCTCGTCGAGCTGATTCAGCGCGGCCTGGAGGGCCTCGGGCACAAAGCGGCCGCCGAACTGGTCGAAGTGGCCGCGGTCGTCGGGCAGGGTCTGCTCCCTGCGTGCCGCCTCCTGTGCGGTGCCGGATGACATGGATGTGGGTGACATTGATTCTCGCGTTCTGTTGGAGTTCAGGAGGAGGTCGCAGGGCTGATCATGAGGCTGTCGCCTCGCGGATGGCGGAGATGAAGGCCGCCGGATCTCCGGAGCGGACGAGGGCCTCGCCGACCAGGATCGCGTCGGCCCCGGCACGATGGGCGGCGACGGCGTCGTCGACGGTGAGGATCCCCGACTCGGCGATCTTGACCGCCTGGTCCGGCAGCTGGGAGACCAGCGCGGAGAAGTTGCCGGGATCCACCTCGAGGGTCTTGAGGTTGCGGGCGTTGACGCCGACCACCGACGCCCCCAGGCCGGCGGCACGACGGGCCTCCTCGGGGGTGTGGACCTCCACCAGGGCCGTCATGCCGAGACGGCGGGTCAACCGGTAGAGGGTCTCCAGTTCGGGGTCGTCCAGGGCGGCGACGATGAGCAGGACCAGGTCGGCGCCGTGTGCCCGGGCCTCCAGCACCTGGTATTCGGTGACGACGAAATCCTTGCGCAGCACCGGGACGGAGACGTCCTTGCGCACCGCGTCGAGATCGGCCAGGGAGCCGTGGAAACGGCGCTGCTCGGTGAGCACGCTGATCGCGGTCGCCCCGCCCGCCTCGTACTGCCGGGCGAGCACGGCGGGGTCGGGGATCTCGGCGAGGTGGCCTTTGGAGGGGCTGGCTCGCTTGACCTCGGCGATGACCGACAGGCCTTCGGCGCGCAGCGCCCGCTGGGGGTCCAGCGGCGGATCGATGAGCTCGACGGCCTCCCGCAGGCTCGCCTCCTCGACCAGCTCCTGACGTTCCCGCAGGTCGGTCAGCACCCCGGCGATGATCTCGTCCAGCACGGTTCCGGTCTGTCTGGGTGTGACGGACATGCTCCTCCTCAGTGGCTCTGTCCCAGGCCCGCGGCCTTCATGATCCCGGTCACGATCAGGGCGACGACCACGACCGCGGCGCCGACGATGATGACCGTCCAGTTCGGGCCGGCCATCGCGCCGACCGTGGCCACGATGAAGCCGACGGCGGCGATGATGACGCCGGTCCATGCGGCGGGGCTCTTGCCGTCCTCGTACTCGCGGACCTGTCGCGCCCGGCTGGGGGCGGGCTCTGCCGGACTGCTCATGGCTCCTCCTGGTATGCCTCATGCGGCGCTCATCGGCGCTGACGGGTGGGGTCCGGGCCGCGAACGGCCCGTAAGGCGCACCCTACCGCGCCTGACGGCCCCGCCCGGGCCCTCTCAGGCAGTGATCAGGACGTCTGCCCGGGCTCCTCCGACTCGACTGCTGGCGGTTCGGCCGTGGGGTCCTCCCCGCGGTCCATGGCCGCCCAGATGTCGCGGGCGCCCTGCGGCGCATCGGCCTGCGCGGGACGCCGGGTGAACCTGGATCTCCGTTGCGGCCATCGCCGGCCGAGCACGGCCAGCGCCGCACCGCCCAGGATGAGCAGGACGGCGGCTCCGAGGGCCAGCCAGGCCGGCGTCCGCAGGGGTGCCGAGGCGAGGGACGCGGCCGTGATGCCGTGGTCCTCCTGAAGGACTGCGGGCAGGGCATCGGATGTGGCGACCACGACGATCAGCCCGGCGCCGATGAGGGCCTCGAGGATCCCGACGACGAGGCGTCCGGTGCC
>OMJG01001259.1_pt1 | contig 15275 bp, 14 predicted proteins | sample 1646431 | NCBI WGS metagenome assembly OMJG01 (sample SAMN03771674, study PRJEB25209) | food metagenome | isolation source: Cotija cheese | place: Mexico:Jalisco,Michoacan | collected 2011-12-12
TAGGTTTTGTGATACTGTCATGGCTATTGCAACCCTATTTTATGGTGGCCTCGATACCAACAGCAGTATTTGCTAGTTTTCTTTTAGCATTGATGAATGTGACCGTAAAACCGTTACTCCATATCTTTGCTTTACCACTGACAATTATCACGTTTGGGATCTTTAGTTTCGTGATTAATGCCATAGTGTTGACTATTGTTAGTAGTTTGATGGGGCCACAATTTTCATTCTCATCATTTTGGGCAGCGTTTATCGTAAGTATTTTATTAACGATGATCCAACAATTCGCAGAAAGACTATTTTATGGTAAATAGACGTCAAGAAGGTGTTGCCTTGAATTCGTTCAATCCGCAACTATCATTTATGAAAGAGTTGAGTTGATTTCTCAGCTCTTTTTTGATTTTTATAGCATTTCAAGTGTGTTAAAATAAGAATGATCAATGACTAAAATGGAGGTAAGTTATGGCCGATTTTGTAACGGTTCAACAACTTGTCGATAATGGTGGACTAACTGTGTATCAAGGGGAAGACTACCTAGATCGGCATATCACAACAAGTGAGATTGCACGTCCTGGTTTAGCATTAACGGGATTTTTCAAATTTTATCCTCATGACCGAATCCAATTGTTTGGGAAAACGGAATGGACTTACTTGAGGGGTATCACTGTGGCAGAGCGTCAGAATATATATGACCATATGGCACAAGAGGATACGCCATGTTTTATTGTAGCTCGTAATCTTGATATCGATGATGAAATAATTGCAGCAGCCGAAAAAGCGCATATTCCAATTTTGCGGAGTAGTCATCGGACGACACGTGTGTTAGGGAATATGACTAACTTTTTGGAAAGCCAATTGGCACAACGGTTATCACGGCATGGTGTGTTAGTAGATGTTTTTGGGATTGGTGTGCTGATCACTGGTGAAAGTGGTGTCGGAAAATCCGAAACAGCGCTTGAACTTGTGCAAAAGGGACATCAATTAGTGGCGGATGACCGCGTAGAATTATATCAAAAAGATGAAGTAAGCATCGTGGGAGAGCCACCCGCTATTTTGGCTCATCTCATGGAAATTAGAGGCATCGGAATCGTAGACGTCATGACGTTATTTGGTGCCGGAGCTATCAGGGAAAACAAGCAAATTGACTTGTTGATTCATTTAGAAAATTGGAATAAAGATAAGAACTATGATCGTTTGGGCGGACAGGGGGAAGTTGAACGTATTTTTGATATTGATATCAAAAAACTGACGATTCCTGTTAAACCTGGTCGAAATATTGCCATCATCATCGAAGTGGCGGCAATGAATTTCCGATCGAACCTGTTGGGATACGATTCTTCAGTAACGTTCAATAATAATTTGACGAAACTAATTGAAACCAATACGGAATCTGATCGACCATCTGAAGAGAAAGCCACTAAACAGGCTGATAAACAATCTGAACCACAGTCTAAAAAATCATCATGGAGGTAAGGATATGTTAGGAGTAATTAATCCAATTGCCTTCCGAATTTTTGGATGGCCAGTCCATTGGTACGGTATCATTATCGCAATAGCGATATTGGTTGCTGTTCATCTGTGTGATGTTGAGGCAAAAAAAAGGGGGTATAGAGATGACTTCATTGTAAATTTAGTTTACTGGGTCATTCCTTTTGGATTTATAGGGGCACGATTTTATTACGTGCTTTTTGAACTACCTTACTATTTGGAGCATCCCACTGAAATATTAGCCATCTGGCAAGGTGGCATCGCTATTTATGGTGGACTGATAGCCGGGGCTCTCGTTTTTTGGCTTTACTGCAGAAGACATAATGTTTCCATGCTTGTCTTGTTAGATATTGCAGCTCCGGCTGTGTTGTTGGCACAAGCAATTGGTCGTTGGGGTAACTTTATTAATCAAGAGGCACATGGTGGAGAGACGACACGTGCGTTTTTGGAAAGTCTACACTTGCCACAATTTATTATCCAACAAATGAATATTGATGGTGCGTACTACCACCCCACTTTTCTATATGAATCATTATGGAGCTTGCTAGGAGTTATACTCTTATTGATAGCTCGGTATTCCAGTATGAAACTAAGGGTCGGCGACCAAATCTCATTTTACTTGATTTGGTATGGCCTCGGTCGTTTCTTTATTGAAGGGCTAAGGACAGATAGTCTGTATTTCTTCTCTACGGGCTTAAGAGTTTCACAAATCGTATCACTCATTATCCTTTTTGTAGGTATCATCAGCTTTATATACAGATACAAGAAAAAGAATACATATATTTACTATCAAGCAGTTGATAATCCATATAATATAGCGATATTATAAAGAGGGTCATCACTACTATACTATTATAGGAGGAAGTAAATGCCTAAGAAAATAGCGGTATTGGGGGCTGGCTCCTGGGGGACTGCATTGGCAAAAGTCTTGGACGAGAACGGCCACGAAGTCGTGCTTTGGGGTAATAAACCTGAGCAAGTCAAAGAAATCAATCAGTTGCACACCAACCACCATTATTTGGGAGATACGCTACTGCCAGAGACACTCTCAGCAACAACTGATCTAAAAGAAGCTTTAGATCGGGCTGATTTTGTGTTGTTTGTTTTACCAACTAAAGCTATACGTCTTGTTGCAAAAGCTGTTGCACCGTTACTAACAAGTGACCCAATCATCATTCATGCTAGTAAGGGGCTGGAGTTACATACACATGAACGGATATCGGTTGTTTTGGAGGAGGAATTAGAGCCTTCATCATATAAAGCCATCGTTGTTTTGAGTGGCCCGAGTCATGCGGAAGAAGTAGCTGTCAAAGATTTAACCACAATCACAGCTGCTAGCTCAAATCTAGAGGCGGCAAAAGAGGTTCAACACTTATTGATGAACGACTATTTCCGTATCTATACTAATCCGGATGTCATCGGTGTAGAGATTGGAGCAGCTGCCAAAAACGTTATTGCGGTTGCAGCAGGTGTTTTGGCCGGTCTCAAATATGGCGATAATGCCAAAGCTGCATTGATTACCAGAGGTTTATCTGAAATCAATGACTTTGGTAGTGCATTGGGTGCTGATCCGCTGACCTTTATTGGACTCAGTGGCGTTGGCGATTTGATTGTGACTTGTACGAGTCATCACTCTAGAAATTGGCGTGCTGGTTACGCTATAGGTCAGGGGGAACCTCTTGACCAAGTCTTAAAAAATATGGGGATGGTCGTTGAAGGAGTATCGACTACTAAGGCAGTTTACGAATTATCCAAAGAAGTCGGTGTAGAAATGCCCATCACTAACGCTTTATATCACGTCCTTTATGAAGGAGGAGATATTAAGGCGGGTATTGCAAAATTGATGAATCGTGATCCAAAATCAGAGCAAACATTAAAAGAAGGATAGGTGTAAATAAAAATGGCAAAAGTAAGAAAAGCAGTGATCCCAGCAGCAGGTTTAGGAACAAGATTTTTACCAGCGACAAAGGCGATGGCAAAAGAAATGCTTCCTATCGTGGACAAACCAACAATCCAATTTATCGTTGAAGAGGCATTGAAATCGGGTATAGAAGATATTTTAATCGTTACTGGGAAATCAAAGAGACCAATCGAAGACCATTTTGATTCAAATATTGAACTAGAATCAAACTTGAAGGAAAAAGGAAAAACCGGGTTATTAAAACTGGTTGAAGATACAACTAATATTGGTATCAATCTTTTCTTCGTTCGTCAATCTTATCCTAAGGGATTGGGAGACGCTGTTTTACATGCAAAAGCTTTTGTTGGCAATGACCCTTTCGTGGTAATGCTTGGTGATGATTTGATGGATTCGCCAGTACCATTGACAAAACAATTGATCAATGGTTATGAAAAAACACATGCCTCCAATATCGCAGTTATGGAGGTGCCTCAAGAAGAAACGTCTAAGTATGGCATTATTGATCCTGAATCACATGTTGGAGACAATATGTATAGCGTTAAAAAGTTTGTTGAAAAGCCTGATCCAAAAGAGGCACCAAGCAATTTAGCCATCATTGGGCGCTACTTATTAACACCAGAAATTTTTGAATTACTAGAAAAACAAGAACCAGGTGCTGGTGGTGAAATCCAATTAACAGATGCTATCGACAAATTGAACCAAACACAACGTGTCTTTGCGACAGAGTTCAAAGGACAACGGTACGATGTTGGCGATAAATTTGGCTATATGAAGACAAGCATCCAATATGGATTAACCCATCCAGAAGTAAAAGATAGATTAAGAGATTACATCAAAGAATTAGCCGTCGATTTGACAGCTCAAGATAAAAAAACTGAACCAAAGAGCAAAAAATAGTGACCTGTTTAGTGACCTGTTGAAGTATAAGTCATTCGGCAAGCTAAAAATGACGTTTTCTGGTAGTATAGACTATTACTAAAGAGTGTTAGAGAGTGAAAGGAAGTTGAGAATCGAATGACTGTAACAGATTATGATGTCATTATTATTGGATCTGGTCCCGGAGGTATGACTGCTGCACTTTATGCCTCGCGCGCCAACTTGAAAACCCTGATTTTGGAAAAGGGTGTTCCAGGTGGAGAATTGCTCAATACAGCTGAGGTAGAAAACTATCCAGGTTTTGCGAGTATCGACGGGCCGGACTTGGCTGAAAAGATGTATGAAGGTGCCATGCAATTTGGCGCCGAACATCAATTCGGTGAGGTAAAAACAGTAATTGACCATGGCGACTATAAAGAAGTCAAAACACGGAAAAAAGATTTCACGACAAAGGTAGTCATCATTGCAACCGGATCTGTCCATCGTAAATTAGGAATCCCTGGCGAAGAAGAATATGCAGGTCGCGGTGTTTCCTACTGTGCTGTATGTGACGGGGCATTCTTTAAAGGTCAACCAATTGTTGTAATTGGTGGTGGCGATTCAGCAGTTGAGGAAGGAACATACTTGACGCAATTTGGTGAGTCTGTCAAAATTGTCCATCGCCGTGATGAATTAAGAGCCCAAAAAATCTTACAAGACAGAGCTTTTAGAAATGAAAAGATTGATTTCGTTTGGGATACGATACCACTTGAAGTGTTGGGTGATGGTCAAAAAGTGACTGGAATTCGCCTGAAACATAAAAAAACGGGAGAAGAATCAGTAGTCGATACTGCTGCCGTTTTCATTTATGTGGGATTATTGCCAGTTACTGAACCGTTTAAAGAACTAGGTATTACTGATGATGAAGGCTGGATTATTACGGACGATAACATGGCAACTAAAATCCCTGGTATATTTGCTGTGGGTGATGTTCGCCAAAAAACACTAAGACAAATTGCAACAGCAGTAGGTGATGGAGGCCAAGCTGGTCAAGAAGCCTATAATTATATTGAAGCATTAGCAGACTAGTGATTAGTTTGATTGTTACTTAGTTTGATTGTTACTTAGTTTGATTGTTGGTTGGTTTGGATGAAGAGTGGGTTGTTTAAAGAAGTAGTAAGAAGTAGTAATAAGTAGTAAGAAATGAATCATGAGAAAGTGGGGATAGAGATGGTATGGCAAGAAAGTGTCAAAGTTTGGGAAAGTAAATTGCCCGCAGATTCAGACCTTTCAGCAGAGTTGGTAACGCTGAAGGAGAATGAAAAAAACTTAGCAGAGGCTTTTAGTAGTCCTTTGAGCTTCGGTACAGCTGGTATGCGTGGTGTGATGGGACCTGGTATTAACAGAATGAATGTTTATACAGTCCGTCAGGCTACTGCTGGATTAGCTACTTTGATCGTTGGACGAGGCGAAGCCGCTAAACAACGAGGCGTCGTGATTTCATATGATTCTAGGCACCATTCACGAGAATTTGCATTAGAATCTGCCAAGGTGTTAGTAGCACAAGGAATCAAAGCTTATGTCTTTAGTAGTTTGAGACCAACTCCTGAGTTAAGCTTTGCGGTTAGAGAAATAAAAACAGAAGCAGGTATCATGATCACTGCGAGTCATAACCCACCAATGTACAATGGGTATAAGTGTTATGGGGCAGATGGTGGTCAATTACCACCTGAAGCAGCAGATATCGTAACGGAAGCAGCTCGCAAGGTCGATTTGTTTGATGTGCCAGTTGTGGAAGATGCAACACTTGCTGAAAGCTCTCTATTCCGATTTATCGATGACGAGATTGATTCAGCCTACTTAGATAAACTAAAAACAGTCACCGTGAATAAAGACGTGGTCAAAGAACACCACGATATCAAAATCGTATATACGCCCCTTCATGGGACTGGACAATACTTGATGGAAAAAGTCTTTGCCAATGCAGGATTTACTGGTGTTCATTATGTTGCTAGTCAAAAAGATCCAGATGGTGATTTTACAACTGTTAAATCACCAAACCCAGAAGACGCACCAGCTTTTGTAGAAGCTGAAAAGGTTGGGACTGAAGTCAATGCAGATGTTTTGATTGCTACTGATCCTGATGCTGACCGTATGGGTGTAGCGATTCGTAAACCAGATGGGGCTTACCAATTACTAACAGGAAACCAAATCGGTGCTATTTTGTTAGACTATTTGTTACGTGCTAAAAAAGAACAACATGACTTGCCAGCAAATGGTGCAGTAGTCAAATCAGTCGTATCAAGCGAATTAGCAACAGCAGTTGCGGAATCGTACGGTGTAGAAATGTTCAATGTCTTAACTGGATTTAAATTCATTGCAGAAAAAATCCATCAATTTGAAACAGAACATGACCATGAGTTTCTATTTGGTTATGAAGAGAGTTATGGCTTCTTGATCAAACCATTTGTGAGAGATAAAGATGCGTTACAAGCTAGTTTACTCTTAGCTGAAGTAGCCGCAGGTCAAAAAGCAAAGGGTAAGACATTAGCTGATGCTCTTGATAATCTATATGATCGTTTTGGGGTACATTTAGAAAAAACCATTGCGAAGACATTCCCAGGTAGTGAAGGTCTTGTCAAAATGAAAGAATTGATGGCTAGCTTCCATGAAGCACCACTGACTGAAATTAACGGGGTTGAAGTTGAAAGTGTTAGTGACATCTTACATTCTGTTAGCATAGAGAAATCTGGTAAAACGACACCACTATCGTTACCAAAATCAGATGTCTTGAAATATCACCTTGCAAACGGTGATTGGGTTGCATTAAGGCCTAGTGGCACTGAGCCTAAAATGAAGCTCTATATTGGTGTCACAGCTGATACCAAAGAAAAAGCAACTGAGAAACTGCAAGCTTATGAAGCTTCTCTTAGCGAGCTATTCAATTAATTGTAGCACCTTGCTTGAAGCTCTAGACAGAGAATCATGTATGAAATCAGTGCTGTGGCCAATAGAATTATCATGTAACACTAAAGAACCTTTATCTGGAAAGGCAGTTGCCTTAACTGATAAAGGTTCTTTAATTATGGTATGAAAGACTATTCGTTAACTGTCAGCATTGGCGTAAGTCGCCGAATTTTTATTAATTAGTTGCTCGTGTCACCAGTTTGGTATATTGATGGGATGTGAGCCAATAGACGACCATATAAATTAAGAAGAAAGTGCCAATGGTACCCATGATACTCAGTTGTAGAATTGTGACATCGGTTACCATCAACAGCTGAGATATTTTATGTAGCATCGGGTAAGCAAAGGCTGTATGGATCATCGCTGTAATGACTGGCAAAAAGAACATGAGTAATACTTGTAAGCGAACACTTGTCTTAATATCCTTATCGCTGATTCCGACTTTTTGTAGGATAGAGAAGTTTGCACGATCTTCGTAGCCTTCGCTGATTTGTTTGTAGTAGATCACTAGAATTAGGCAACTCGTAAAGATGATACTGAGTAAGATTCCAATGAAGAATATCCCACCGTTGAAGCTTAGGTATTGTCTAGATGAGTCGTACTTGCTGGAAATGACGACGTCATCACCATGTATCTTCGTAGCTTTTTCATAGAGTTCAATTTGCTTATCTTCTGGTAGATTGCTATTAAAACCAGTGTAGAATTGATTATCTACCATCCGATTTGGTAGTTTCTTAAAGAAGGCATCGGTATTATTGACGACTATGGCGACAGAATATTGACTGATGCTGGCTGTTTCATCCGGGATCAAGGTCATTGGATCTTTAGAAACGGCTGTGGTTGTAAAGCTTTGGTCATCGATTGTAAGATTCCCAACATTTTCAGCTTGATCTTGTCCATTGACCCAGTAGCCTATTTGGTCATCATTTAACTGAATCGATTGATGGTAAAGATTATTGTATGTTTCTTGGTCGAGCACGTAAGTGACCGAAAATGGCTTACGATAGATTTCTTGGAGGTCATCTTCTGCTGAGTAGAATGATAATTGTGTTAAGGCATTACTTGCTTTGTTGCTCTCTTCGGTCATGACTGTATTATAATGGGCCTCAATTTTATCAGTTGGCTCAAAGTCATAAGTCGAGAGTAGTTTTTCTTGAAAGGCGCGGCTACCATCTGGCGGTGCAATTGCGGTGACTATTTCACCATTCTCGTCTGTACTGGCAAGTGTCGAAGGTTGAATCAAGAAATCAGTAGGATACAGTTTTTCCATATAACTCCCTGTTCCAAAGTAGAGTGATATGACCATCGACATCGTGATGATTGTCATCGTACTCAAAATACAGATGCTGGCTAGACCAGCAGCATTCTTCTTCATACGAAAAAGGAGGTTGCTGATGGCTATCATCGATTGAGGACGATAGTAAAAGTTTTTATGCCGTTTCGCGCTAGTCAAGAAGGCTATCGTCCCACTAGTAAAGAGACAGTAGGTAGCTAAGATAACGAGCAAGACGGCGATAAAAAAGGTCATAACGGCTGTAATTGGATCTTTGATGGTAACAGCAATGTAGTAACCAATGCTAATGCTGATTAAACCAATCGCTAAAATGATCCAAGAGAACTTCGGCCGTTTTTCACCCGCTTGCGATTCGTTCAGTAGGGTCAGCGGTTTGGTCTTAGCGAGTGAGACTAAGTTAAAGAGCCAAAGAACAAAGAAGAACCCTAAGAAAATAACTGCTGTGATAATGACAGGTAGAAACGAAAAATGACTGGAGAGTTGTGGTTGTAATCCGACTATTGCAAGCAACGAACTGTAGAAGAGTTGTTGTAGCAAAGCCCCGATTCCTGTTGATAAGATTGCAATAGTGATATAGACCATTGTCAGTTCGTTAAATGTCATCAGTAGTAAGTGATGGTTTTCAAGTCCTAAGACACGATAGAGTCCGATTTCCTTTTGACGATTTTTCATAATAATACTATCGCCGTAAAGTAAAATAATGAGAGAAATGATACCAACAACAATGATGCCTAGACTTAATGTTGTTGCGATCGTTTCGCCACCCCGCAATGAGGTAATATCTTTATTAGTGACTAAGGTCAAAAAGAGATAGAAGCTCACATATAAAAGGCTACTGATCAGTAGAAATGGTAAATAGAACAATTTATTTTGAATGAGATTCCTATAGGCAAGTTTAAAAGTCAGTTTAGAGAACATGTGCCGCGCCTCCTGCCATCACAGAAAGCGTTTGAGTTATCTTTTGATAAAAGACAGGTTGCTTGTCGTCTCCTTGGTATAATTGGTGGTAGATCGCACCGTCCTTAATGAAGAGGACACGATTAGCATAGCTAGCCGCTTCTGTACTGTGAGTGACCATTACGATTGTTTGTCCATTCTTATGGAGGTCGCTAAACAGTTGAAGCAAGGTCATAGACGACTTAGAATCTAAGGCACCAGTTGGTTCGTCTGCTAAAATCAGTGATGGCTTTGTGATCAACGACCGTGCAACTGCGACACGTTGTTGTTGCCCACCAGAAATTTCGTAAGGGTATTGCTTTAGGAAATTTGCTATCCCCAATTTTTGAGCAATGATGCGGACATGTTTCAAAATCTCGTTCGCCGGTCTCTTGGCTAGAACAAGAGGTAAAGCAATATTATCTTCAACTGTCAAAGTTGGTAATAAATTGAACTGTTGGAAGACAAATCCGAGTTGTTCTCTTCTAAATCGGGTTCTTTCTTTTGGCTTAATAGCTTCAATATCTTGCCCGTCTAAGTAAACATGTCCTTTTGTAGGACGGTCGAGGGTGGCGAGAATATTCAAGAGGGTACTTTTACCAGAACCCGATTCTCCCATGATGGCGACATACTCACCTTTTTCCACTTCAAAATTGATATCTTTCAGTGCCGTAACTTTCTGGGTTCCTAAACGAGATTGATAGGTTTTTGCTAAGTGTTTTACTGTCAATAGTGACATCATAATCATCCTTTCGTTTTTAACAGCTTTAGAATCGATAGGGATAGCTTAGGTCTTATAAGAGGCTAAGCCAACGATCATAACCACTGTTACGCTACTTTTATTAACTATGCTTCTATTATAAGAAGACCGAAAACGACTTACCTTAACTTAAGGTGTCATTTTCGGCAGATAAACTTACATTTTTGTCACATTGGACATGATCTGATTTAGCATAAACCTTCTCACAACTCTACTCACAACCCTGTCGTAATCATTTTAGAGTGAGAGCCACTGTGGTTCCTGATCCGATGGTTGATGAGATGCTGAGATGATGTTCTAATTGTTGGCAGATTTCAAAACAGAGATAGAGTCCTAGTCCAGAAGCCTTATCCTTTTCACGGGTTGAATACCCACGTTCAAAGATTCGTGGGAGATCGGCTGCTGAGATACCAATACCCGTATCAGATAAGAGAAGTTGATTATTGGACCATGAAATCGTTATTTTGCCATTTTTAGGCGTATATTTAGTGGCGTTGCTCAAAAGCTGATCAATCACAAATTGTAACCATTTTCGGTCACTAACAACTTGCTGATGACTAGGTTCAAATACGAGTGTCAATTGTTTTTTAGAAAAGAAGGTGCGATACCGTTTCAGTGCTTGGCGAATAATACTGTCTAATTCAATCACTTCAAAGTGGAGGTCATGGTTAAAGGACAAAGTCCTTTGGTAGGTCAAAATGAATTGCGTGTAATCCTCTATCCGAATCAGTTCGTTCATAATGGAACGTTTAACCGAGTCATTTGGAAGGTCATCCAATAGAAGCTGGATGGCTGCGATTGGGGTCTTGATCTGATGGATCCAATTAGTATAGTAGAGTTCTTCTTCTTGCCTGATATCTTGATGCTCTTCTTCATTTTTTTCAGCCTCATTATAGAGTTGGCGATATTGTGTGAGAAGAAATCGTTCGCTGGTGGTGAGAGTTAAGTCATCAGTCACTATATGCTGGTCTTCTTCATTAAAGTGAGTGGTCAGTTTGTGTTGACGACGGCGTTCTATTAGAGCAACACCTCCTAACAGAAACAGGAGAAATACGGATCCAAGTAATAATACGTATCCGATAGCATTTGCCTGAAAGTTGTAGAAATAAACTAGCGTGAAGACCGTCAAAGCAACAGTAACCCAACAGATTAGAGTGGTAACGATCATTTTAGTCATAGTGATCCCAGGCCGTAGCCTATTCCTTTCTTGGTTCTGATCAAACCACTAAGGCCAATGCTACTGAGTTTTTTTCGGAGCCTTCCGACGTTGACGGTTAGTGTATTGTCATCGATGAAGTAATCACTGTCCCATAGAGCTTCCATTAATGATTCGCGTGATACCAGGTGACCAGGGTCCAAAAATAGTGTTTTCAGAATGCAAAAATCATTTTTAGTCAATACGAGTTGTTTTTGTTGGTAAGAAAGTGTCATATCAAGTAAATTGAGGACCACGGAGCCATAGACTAATTCATTGGTCTGTTCAGGTGCTAGATCATAACTTCTCCGCATGACAGCTTGAATCTTGGCAATCAAAACTGCCATCTTGAAAGGCTTTGTTATGTAGTCGTCTGCGCCAAGATTGACTGCCATTACAATGTCTTTGGCTTCAGATTGCGAGGATAAGAAAATAATGGGGACTGTGGATTTCTTCCGAATTTCTTGACACCAATAGTACCCATCGTAAAAAGGAAGCTTGATGTCGATCAGGACTAAATCTGGCTTAAAGGCGACAAGACTTGGCATGATATCTGTAAAGACTGTTGGACTGCCAACGGTGTAATCCCACTTCTGTAGACCCTTGATGATACTATCCAAGATGCTTTCATCGTCTTCTATCACAAAAACACGTGTCATAATCCGTTACCCCTTTTTCTCAGAAGAGCCTATCTTATCAGAAAGAGTGCTCTTAATGCTACAGTCTGTTAGCTGATGGTAATCTGTCTGTTATCGGTTTAAGTCTAGCAAAACCCGCAATTAATGTCACTAGGGTAAACTGTCTATAAACACATCCGCCATAAGACCTAAAAACTACCATGGTATGCTATAATGGGTCTGATACGGTATTCTGGGAAAAAGAAAGTAGCTGATGAAGCTTAGGCGATGTCTTGTAATAAAGAGTGAGAAAGAGTGATGATCAAATGGTAGAAACATTAGAATTAGTAGTGATCACCGGTATGAGCGGTGCTGGTAAGACCGTCGCAATGCAAAGTTTTGAGGACATGGGATATTTTTGTGTTGATAATATGCCACCGTCCTTACTACCTAAATTTTGGGAATTGATCAAGGAATCAGGGAAGGTCACTAAGATTTGTTTGGTCATTGACCTTCGTTCTCGGGCCTTCTTCGATGAGATTTTGTCAGTGATCCCTAATCTAGATAATACATCCTTTGTCACAACTAAAATATTGTTCTTAGAAGCCAGCAATGATAAACTCGTTTCTCGTTATAAAGAAACGCGTCGTAGTCATCCACTATCCAAGGGTGGTGGTTTGATGAGTGGTATTATGGCAGAACGTGAAGCCTTGAAAGAAATCAAATCAAGAGCTCAAAAAATCATTGATACAACTGAAATGACGCCCCGTGAATTACGGCAAGAGATTATGACGGAATATAATCGCGATGAAGAGGAATTATTTACGGTTAATGTCATGTCTTTCGGTTTCAAATATGGTTTACCAATTGACGCCGATATCGTAATGGATGTGCGTTTTTTGCCAAATCCTTACTACATTGATGCACTGCGCCCTAAAACAGGGTTAGACCAAGATGTCTATGACTATGTGATGAAGCAGCCTGAAACAGAGCAGTTCTATCGTAAATTTATCCAACTACTTTGGGTTTGTTTACCAGGCTACAAAAAAGAAGGAAAATCTGGTGTCGTTATTGCGATAGGCTGTACTGGTGGTAAACACCGTTCAATCGCATTGACTGAGAGGATCGGACATGAGTTGATGGATAATGGCTATCGTGTCAAGATCACTCACAGAGATCATGAAAGACGTTTGAAGGAGGCCGCATTACGTGGAGAATAATCACTTGAGGAAACGCCCGAAAGTCACCGTTATTGGTGGGGGAACAGGTATACCGGTCATATTGAAACAGCTGAAGCAAGTCGCAGATGTCACGGCCATTGTCACGGTCGCTGACGATGGCGGCAGTAGCGGCATCATTAGGGACTACATCAATGTTGTGCCTCCTGGTGATATCAGGAATTGCCTGACGGCTTTATCAGAACTCGATCATTTAATGAAGGATATCTTCCAGTATCGTTTTGATTCAGAAGACCAATTCTTTGCAGGGCACGCCATCGGTAATTTGATTATTGCAGCATTGACCGAAATGAAGGGCAATATCTTTGAAGCCGTGTTGCTGTTGAACAAGATGATGAAAATAAAGGGCCACGTCTTCCCGGCCGCAGATGATCCGTTGACACTGTTTGCTGAATTCAAGGATGGTTCAATCGGTGAGGGCGAATCGAAAATCGCTACTTTCCACAAACCCATCAAACGAGTGTGGGTGAAAGACCGTCAAAATAATAGTGACCCTGTTGCCAATGATGATGTGATTAAAGCCATTATGGCATCCGATATGGTCGTTTTAGGACCAGGAAGTTTATATACGTCGATCTTGCCTAACTTGATGATTTCAAATCTTGGAAAGGCAGTCTGTGAAACATCAGCTGAAGTCGTGTATATTTGTAATATCATGACCCAATGGGGAGAAACAGAACATTTTACAGATGCAGACCATGTGAGAGTCTTGCACAAACATTTGGGGCAAAAATTCATTGATACCGTGCTGGTCAATACTGAAACAGTACCAGATGCCTATATTAATCCTGTTGAAAATGGTGAATACCTCTATCAAGTCACCTATGAGTTTGAGGGATTAAGACAAGAAGGTTGTCGCGTTATTTCTGCTGACTTCTTAGATATCAATAATGGTGGGGTTTACCACGACGGGCAAAAAGTCATTGATGAATTGATGCGGATTATCCAAAGTGCTAAGAATAAGTAGTAACGAAATAAGTAGTAACAATTAGAAACGTGATAAAGGGGGTGACGGCTATTTCTTTTGCATCTGAAACAAAAGTTGAATTGACACATTTAGAAGTCCATCCAGCTCATGCTAAGGCTGAGTTAGCAGCAATCATCCGTATGAACGGCGCAATCAGCTTGTATCAAGGACAGATGATACTAAACATCCAAACAGAGAATGCAGCGATTGCAAGACGGATCTATACCTTACTACGGGATGTTTATCAGGTAGATAGTAAATTACTGGTCAGACGCAAGATGAAGTTAAAAAAGAATAATGTGTATATCGTTCGAATTACCAAGAGAGCACAGGAAATTTTGAACGATCTTTCCATCATGGATAACATGAGTATCAACCCACACATTCCCAAACGACTGATTGATGATAAGGAACTTCGTCGTTCTTATCTTAGAGGGGCTTTTTTAGCAACAGGTTCGATTAATAATCCTGAGAGCAGTCGCTATCACTTAGAGATCTATTCCAATTATGAAGAACATAATGAAGATCTCGAGAAGATCCTCAATAACAATCATTTTGCAGCTAAGAGTATCGAACGGCGTAGTGGCTACATCGTTTACATCAAAGAAGCAGAAAAAATCGCAGATTTCTTAGCTTTTATAGGCGCAACGAGTGCTAGACTCAAGTTTGAGAATATCCGTATTGTTAGAGATCTGAGGAATTCAGCTAATCGTTTGGTCAACTGTGAAATGGCTAACCTCAATAAAATAGCTAAAGCAGCTGCTAAGCAAATCCAAAATATCCAATATATCGACCAAGAAGTAGGGATTGATTCAATGCCAGAAAAGTTGGCTGATATGGCTAGAGCAAGAGTAGAGCGGCCCGATGTGAGTTTGAGCGAACTAGGACAGTATGTTAGTGATGGCCCTATTTCGAAATCTGGTGTCAATCATCGTCTTAGAAAGATAAACGAGTTTGCTGAGAAACTCCAATCGAAAGCAATCGAAAAGAAGAGTAGCTCTGACTTTAACAAAAATGCGAAAAATGGGTAGATAAAT
>OMJG01001262.1_pt1 | contig 15246 bp, 14 predicted proteins | sample 1646431 | NCBI WGS metagenome assembly OMJG01 (sample SAMN03771674, study PRJEB25209) | food metagenome | isolation source: Cotija cheese | place: Mexico:Jalisco,Michoacan | collected 2011-12-12
AAAAAGCACTCCCTTTTTCCACAACTTTGTGGTTGTATTGATCAGGCAGTTGATTGATAAAACGGTCGGCATGAACAAATTCAGCCGCATCTTTCACTTGTTCAAAGGTCATCGTCGGGTGATACAGTTTGATATTCGTGAATATCGTTCCATAGAAAATAAAGGGATCTTGCAATACTAAACCAACTTTACGTTTCAAATCTTCTTTTGGAATCGTCTTGATAGAGTGACCATCCACACAGATTTCTCCATGCTGAAATTCATAGAAACGCATAAATAAGTTGATAATCGTACTTTTCCCAGAGCCGGTATGACCGACTAAGGCTACTGTTTCTCCTGGATTAGCAGTGAACGTAATATGTTTCAATACGTCATGTTCACCGTCATAACTGAAAGTGACATCTTTAAATTCTATTTTACCGTTTGTAATGAGATGGTCTGCCACCGCTTCTTGTTTCGGCTCTAAGGTATCATTATCCAATAGCGCAAACACCCGGTTCGCTGCTACTAAGGCTTGTTGGAAGATATTTAAATTCTGGCTGACCTGATTGATTGGTTCAAAGAAACGTTGCATATACTGTACAAAGGCATAAACTACCCCTGCAGTTACAGTTGATGAAAAGCTTAATAAGCCGAAATAACTCAGAATCATCACTGTCGCAAAGATGCTTAACATTCCGATGGCAGGTCGTAATAATAATCCGTCCAAGCGAATGGTCTTCAGATTATATTGGTAGTACTCCTCATTAATTTCTGCAAACTCTTCCTGCAGTCTTTTTTCCTGGTTAAAGACTTGAATCATCCGAATGCCTTCGATAGATTCGGCCAGTTTCGCATTCAAGCTAGAAAGCCGTTCTCTCGCTTCCGCAAAAAAGAGGGAAGCGTATTTACGGTAGAGTGCGAGTACTAAGATGATAATCGGCATAAATAACAGCGCCATGAGGGCCAGTCTGACATCTAAAATGAACATCATGATGAAACTAGAAATCACGGTGAAAAGGGCCATCAAGAATGAGGCAAATACGCCTGTAAACATGTCGACAATGGCTTCGGTATCATTAGTCAGACGCGAAACGATACTGCCGCTCGGTACCTCATCGAAGTATTTCATACCGAGATTGCCGATTTTATCGAAAGCATCAATTCTGAGCTGTTGAATAATCTTGAAGGCAAAGTTTTGGAACATGTAGATATTAATATAGGTCGTAATCGCTCCTACAAGTTCAATGGCGATAAAGATGACTACGAGCCAAATAATTTCGTGTTGCGGAAAGTGTCTCGGTGTCAAATAATCGTCGATGAATACTTTCACGATATAAGGCGTGGCTACACTCGCTGCTGTAGAAATCGCCAGCATGCCGAAAGCTGCCGCAATCATCCATTTGAATGGGAAGGTATAACGGATTAAGCGCATTAAGACGCGCCATTGATCTCGAGCGCTTAATTGGTAATCGTAATGCGCTTTATTATGTCTCGGCATTAGAGTCATCCCCTTCCTCTTGCGTGATATCATCGAGGTTGCGTGTCAGTTCATCACGTAATTGCTGTGATTGGTAAGTTTGAGCATACCAACCTTGATTGTGCAGCAGTTCTTCATGTGTTCCTTTTTCAGCAACAGTACCTTCATCCATCACGATAATCAAATCAGCATGACTCACTGCACTCATACGATGTGCAGTTATAATATTCGTCTTGCCTTGACGTTCATTCTGCATGTTGTCTAGAATATGTTCCTCGGTATCCGCATCGACTGCAGATAAAGAATCATCAAATATCAGGACGGGCGGGTTCTGTATGACCGCACGCGCAATAGAAACACGTTGTTTTTGACCGCCGGATAAAGAAACGCCACGCTCGCCGACAATCGTGTCATACCCTTTCGGGAAGTCTAAAATATCATGATGAATATAACTTAATTGAGCAGCGCTTGCAACGTTCTCTTCTTCCATGGCAGGGTCCGCAAAGGCAATATTCTCCTTAATAGTGGTAGAGAATAAGAAATTATCTTGCGGGACATAACCGAACATTGCACGCAAATGACGAATTTCATAATCGCGAATCGGAATACCGCCATAAGTAATGTCTTCTGGACGCTTCGTATCAAATTCACGAACCAACAAACGTAACAACGTACTCTTACCTGAACTTGTTCTGCCGACAATGCCCACCGTACTGCCTTCTTTGATGGTAAAATGAACATCTTTGAGCGCAGGATGTTCTGCATCTGGGAAACTGAAGCTTTCAATATTGAAAGTAATATCTCCAGAAGGATAACCTTCCACTGTATAGGAGGTATCAATTTCATTTTGCGTATTCACAATATCGTCAATACGTTCGTAAGAGGCGTTGCCACGTTGAATAATGTTGAAGAAAAAGCCGAGTGCGAGCAATGGCCATACCAGCATACCTAAATAAGTCGTTGCAGTAATCAGCTGTCCAAGCGAAATTGTGTCATGGAAGATCATAAATGAACCGCAAACAATGGCTAAGAAATAACTTGTACCAATCACCAGCATAATGGTCGGATCAAATAACGCATCAATTTGCGCGACCTTCAAATTCTTCTGCACTACATCATCACTGATATGTTTGAAATCTTTCTGGTCACTCTTTTCATAACCCATCGTTTTCGTTACTTTAATGCCGGCAATACTTTCTTGCGTCTTATCATTTAAACGACTAAATGCCGCTTGCGCTTTCTTGAATCCTTTACTCATTAAACGTCCATAGTAACTCGTTAAGATAACTAAAATCGGCATCGGCAGCATGATAATCAAAGTCAGCTTCCAATTGACCGTAATCGCCATCGTGATCAGGATCGATGTTCCAGTAATCAATGAATCACTGATCATCAATATACCTGGCCCTGCTGCACCTTGCACGGCATTAATATCATTAGTAGCATGTGCCATCAAATCTCCTGTACGTCTCTGCTGGAAAAATGAAGGACTCATCGAAGTATATTTCTCATATAAACGATTACGCAGAATTTTGCCCAATTTATTACTCGTACCGAAAATCAACACACGCCATGTATATCTTAAGACATAAGTCATAATCGCAGCACCACTTAATAACAGCATATAAATCAGCAAATCATGGCCTGTCAATTTCTTAGTGCCAATCAAATCGATGGTCTTACCAATAATTTGAGGCGGTACCAATTGTACAAGTGCGATGCCTAATAAGACTAATAATCCTAATAAATACCTAGCCTTTTCCTGTTTAAAAAACCACTTTAGATTGATAAATACTTTCACGTAGCACGTCCCCCCTTTTTATCTCATATTGGTGTAACGTATAAACTATCTTATTTAATTAATACGGAATTCAGAATCGCCCGTATTTAAGACTTCCAGCGTACTATTTAAACCGCCCTCTGTTAAATTTTTAACCGCTTCACCTGTAAAGAATGCAATATGTGGCGACACTAATACATCATCTCGCTCAATCAGATGCAACAACACTTCATCTTGAATTACTTTACCAGAATAATCTCTTCTATAATATTCCGCTTCATTTTCATACGTATCAATCACCGCGCCCGCAATTTTCTCACTATCTAAAGCTTTTAAGAAAGCTTGAGTGTCCACGACCATACCACGTGCCGCATTAACGAAAATCGTTTGCGCTTTAAAATGACGGAAGACTTCATCATCAAATAAATGATACGTCTCTTTATTGCCCGGAATATGTAACGTCACAATATCCGCTTGCGTAATTGCATCCAGCATACTCTCTTTATAATCCACAATATCTTCCATTTCAGGACGGCGCTCCAAATCATAACCCACTACATGGCATCCGAAACTATGGAATAAACGTGCTGAGATACTACCGATACGACCAACGCCGATAACCGCAACCGTCAAATCTTTGACTGTACGTGACATAATATCGCCTTTCCATCTGAAATCATGCGCCTGCACACGTTGTTGCACTAACGGAACTTGTCTGACAAAATACAGCGCACCCATCACAGCATATTCAGCAATCGAACTTGGAGAATAACTAGGGACCGTTGTAATCAAGATGCCATTTGCCTTCGCTTTTTCCAAATCATACATATCAAAGCCTGCACTGCGTTGAGCAATCTGCTTAATGCCATAAGACGCTAATATCTCAAACAAGTCAGAGTCGAACGGACCATTATGACTTAAAGAAATGCCATCATAGCCCTTCACTTCTTCAACATTCTCTTTCGTTAATGGGCCATGCTCATAATCCACTTCCACATCATGTGCCTGAACCCAATCCTTAATAAATTGTTCCTCATACGTTTCTACATCATACATTTTAATCTTAAACATCATAACCTCTCCCTTACTATGTATACCTCTTACTTGCAACCCACTATCTATCTCTTCAGAAAAAAAGGCTTATAACCTTAATTATAACATTCAAATTATAAGAGCAGACACAAAATTCAGATAATTTTTCTGTAAAAAAGAGACCTCTTGAAAGGTCAGCAATCAAAAGAGTACCTCTCAAAAAGTCTCAGACAAACTATGTGATACGACTTACATTACCCATTCCACAACTTCATCTTGTGATTGACGTGTTTTACCACGTTTAGGATCTTCTTTACGATAACCGAATGCGACCATTACAGAAGGTAAGAAGTATTCTGAGTTCATGACACCTTCATCTTCAAGGAATTTTGTCAATTCTTTCATTTTAAACCCTTCCATTGGACATGAATCTACACCTAATAATGCTGCTGCAGTCATCATATTACCTAAAGCAATGTACGTTTGCTTGCTGGCCCAATCCCATAATGAACGCTCGCTTTCGTAAAGATTCAAGTTGTCATTTTGGAAAGAAGTAAAGCCTTTAACCATATCTTCAAGCTTTTCATCTGGTACTTTCTGAATATCAGTCAACATATGTCTGAAATATTCAGAGTCAGCTTTAACATTTCTACGTGCAAGAAGAATCACGAAATGACTTGCTGTTTCTAATTTGCCGATTGCACCTGGTGCAACTTCTCTTAATTTTTCACGCATCTCTTCATTTTGTACAACGACAAAACGCCATGGCTCAGAGCCGATAGAACTTGGTGACAAACGACCCGCTTCTAAAATTGTTTGGAAATCAGCATCGCTCACCTTTTTATCAGGATTAAATTGCTTTGTTGCGTGTCTGAAATTAAAAGCATCAATAATAATTTGACGCATCTCTTTGTTATCCATGAAAACTCTCCTTAATTAGTGATATTCATAGTATAGAATACACCTCTCTTAGTTGAAAGAGATGTGTTTCGCTTATTGCTCAGCAAATTTCTCGACAAATCTAATATATGCGTCTGCATTGTCAGCAATAGCAGCAAAGTTTTCGATATCATCAGTATTATAGATAGCGTGTATTCCATAATAATGGCCGCCTACTAAATTAATAACTGCTTTCAACGGTATCACTACTTCATCAATTGAATAACCAATCGGACCAGAATGTTGATAGTGGTCTTCTGGCTGACCGCATGAAATAGCTAAAGCAAAATGTTTACCTTTTAAAGCATCGCCGCCATCGAAAGCAAATCCATGTGTATATACTTCATCGAACCATTTTTGCAATAATGGAGGATAATTCATCCAGAACATTGGATATTGAAATACGATATGATCATGTGCGGATAATAATTGCTGCTCTTTCTCTATATCGATTTCTCCATTTGGATAAGTTTCATATAAATCATGAACTGTAACTAAGTCCGAGCGCGACTGCAAGGTTTCTTTCCACGTTTGATTGACATGGGCAGATTGTATCTCCGGATGTGCAATAATCACTAGTGTAGACATACTCAATCATCCTTTCTTTTTTTAAGCAAAATAAAATGAGATGCTTCCCCAAGCCATCTCATTTTGTATTTGTTATTTTATTATTCCCTTTTTAATTCAATCATTAACTTTGCGTAGTAAAAAATAAAGACGAGAATCATACTGATAGACATTGATTTCAAAAAGTTTTGTACAACTTTACCAAATAATAAGTCAGTGTAGTGTTTGCAACAAAAGCAATTAAAATTAAAACTAATCTAAGTATCATATCTCATCAACCCCTTTTGACTAGTTTACCCATTAATATCACAATTTTCAATCAATTTTTACGAATTATTTGAAATATTTGATAATTCTTTCTAGAATACAAAAAAGAACCAAGACAAAATAATGTCTCAGTTCTTTGAATAGCTTGTATCAAATTGAATACATCGTTTTATGATTTAACTTCAGCATCGCCGAAGATTTTACGTTTAATAGCTTCGCCAGTTGGAGTACCTGCTAATCCGCCTAAACCAGTTTCACGTAATTCTGCTGGTAAGTTGCGGCCGATTTTGCCCATTGCTTCGATAACTTCATCAACTGGAATTCTGCTTTCTACACCTGCTAATGCTAAGTCAGCAGAAATCAATGCGTTGCCTGAACCGATTGCATTACGCATAACACATGGGATTTCAACTAAACCGGCTACCGGGTCACATACAAGTCCAAGCAAGTTACTTAATGAAATTGCTAATGCATGACCAGAAGCTTCTGGTGAGCCTCCGAAAATTTGAACAGCTGATGCTGCTGCAATCGCTGATGCTGAACCAACTTCAGCTTGGCAACCACCTGTTGCGCCTGCAACACTTGCGTTGTTTGCAACAACACGGCCGCAAATTGAAGCTGAGAATAAGAAGTCGACCATTTGATCTTCAGTAAGACCGTGTGTGTCTTCTAATTTAAACAATGTTCCAGGAATTGTACCTGAAGAACCAGCTGTAGGAGTAGCACAAATGATACCCATCGCTGCATTCACTTCGTTAGTTGCAACTGCGCCCATAACCGCTTGCATCATTTCATTACCTGAAAGTGAATGATTGTTTTCATTATAGTTTTTAATTTTAATTGCATCTTGACCAGTATACCCTGTTACACTTTTAACGCCTTCGCCAGTTGTCCCTTTTTTAACTGCGTCGCGCATTACTTCTAAGTTTTGTTTCATTTGTTCACGAACTTCTTCTCTTGATTGTCCGCTTCGTTCCATCTCATCTTGGATCATAATTTCTGCGAAACTCATGTCATGTTTATTCGAGTAATCAATGATTTCTTGAATAGTATCAAACATAATTACACCTCTTTATTTAATATATGCAAAGTTTAAGTCGCTATATTTTTCTCTCATTTTGTCTAACACATCTTCGCTAAGTGCTTTGTTTAGGTGCATTGCGATTAAGCAACCTTCTTGGTTAATCGTCTTAATTTCTTCGTTAATGTCTGCACCGTTTTCGATTAAATCATTAATCAAATGATTAATTGTAGCATTATCCGTTGGCCCATCTACTTCTAAGATAGGTAAACCATGGTTCATTAAGATACATTGTCCATTTACGTTAATACTTTTAATTTTAATTGTTCCGCCACCAATTGAAATACCGTTCACTTCGATGTGACGATCGCCGCTATCTGCTTTAATTAGCGCACAGTTAGGGTGTTCACCTAAGCTTTTACCTGATTCTTCGATAAATTTGATTTTAATACCTTCATCTTTAGCAATTTCAACTGAATTTTTAATACGTTCATCAAAGGTACTATAACCTAATAATCCACCAATGATAGCTACATCAGTACCATGACCTAAATGTGTTTTTGCGAAAGATTCATAGTAATGAATTTCAATGTTTTCTGGTTCGCCTTGCAGTACTGTTCGTCCTGCGTTACCAATTTTTACTGCGCCTGCTGTATGTGAACTAGAAGGTCCCATCATTACAGGTCCGATGATATCAAATGCGCTCTGGAAATCCTTTTTTCTTGCCATAGCGTAGAGTCATCTCCTTATCTATTTGTTAGAAATGAAATATTAGTTTGCTTGAGTTGATGTTTTACGTCCTGGTAATTTTTCACTAAGTTTATTGAAATTGATTTTATTGATAAGTTTAGCCAAGATCCAACCAAGTATAATACTTGTAATGGCAACAGCAACAATACCGATAATACTAGGCACTGGTTTGTTGAAACCGAATAATACAACTGCACCAGCTATTGGTGTAGCCATACCCGTTACGTTGATTACTAAACCAACCGCAGTAACGATGATAGCGTTAAATACACCTATAATCGCATTGGCACCATAAAGCTGTATTGGATATTGGGCGATAGTATCGATTTGAGTAAGGGGTTCAATTGCAACGGCAAACGCTTTACCAAGATTACCGATTTTCAATCCTCTGAATAACATGAAGTTCGCGAATGAAGCACCTGTACATGTCAATGCACCGATTGCCATTGGAACGCCAGTTAATCCTAGCAAGCTTGTTAATACCATTGAACTTAAAGGAGTCATACCTACCACTGGAATGATCAATCCTAAAATAACCGCTAATGCATATGGGTTATTGTCTCCAACTGCTGTAATCGCACCACCGATTTGTTTTAAGACACCCATAACTGCTGGAGAAATAAGTCCTGCAATACCGAATGTTAATGCTGGGGCAACCAAGATTACCACAATCAAGTCTAACCCTTCTGGAACTTTTTCTCGATAAATTTAATTACATAAGCAACAAGATATGCTGCGATGAAAGCTGGCAATAATTTAGAATCATGTAATACAAGTCCTACAATTACTGCAAAGACTGGTGAAACACCCATATTTAAGCAAGTCAGAATACCTACAGCAATACCGCTTAAACTTCCTGCTAAATCACCAATCTTTTGGAAAAATTCAATGTGGAATACCCCACCAATTGCGTAACTTAAAAATGCTTGAGGCAAGAATGTCGCACAAGCAGCACCCGAAAGCGCTTGCAAACCTTTCTTACCGTAAGGAGCAAATTTTAAAAATAAAGACATTGCAATGAGGACAAGTATTAAAGTCCCTGCTCCCAAGATAATATCCATGTCAAATGACCTCTTTTCCTTTTATATATTTAATTTTCCTACCACCGACATAATACAACCATTAGTAAAGCGTTTTCAATAGCATTCTAAAATTATTAATTGGCAATTTGCGAATAAATTCACAATCTTTTTATTACGTGTAAAATTGCTTTTTTAAGTTAAATTTATTTTGTAATTTTAGCCTATTTAGCAATAAAGTTGTCACAATTAGTTCGCAAAAGTGCCATAGTTTCAAAATACTATTAATAGATAAAAATAAACGTATTATAACCCTTTTAATGTTCAAAGACTCCCTTTAGACTTTTTCCATTAAATTACCAACGATTTATTTTCCGTTGACTACTATAACACTTTGCAAATCATGTTTAAACCAACTATTTGCATTAATTTGTTGGGAAAAATGAGTATATCCCTTGGCATTGTAAGCGTTTGTCTTGTACAGACATCTAAAAAGTTCTAATATACTGAAATTTACGAACTTTATCCTATTTTTAACTCACCTTAAATACTTCTTAACATTACTGTGTAATGCTAAGAGTGAAGAGATTATTTGATAAGTTATTATCTTAATCACTATCTTCATTTATAGGTTGATATTTTTTGTCTACCTCATCCTGCCGATCCAACATACCGAAATTACAACAATGGATGACCAGACACTTTCATTTTGGAATAGGAGTGTTGTTCGCATGGTAATGAAGTTAAGTACAAAGAAATGCTTGCTTCATGTTTCTACAATCGCATTAAGCGGTTTATTATTTACTAATACGTCTGGAGTGATGAATGCTGCTGAAAGCAATAATATCTCAAACCAACAATCCGCTGAACAATCCGCTTTGGTTACAAACACTGATACGGCAAAGCAAAACACTGATTACGCAAATTCAGCTCACATGGCTGATGTTAATACAGATGAACCCGCTTCGTCTCCTCTCAATCAAACTGCAAACCCTAATGCAGGAACCCATTCAAATACAGAGGGAAGCATTTCAACAAATGCTGATCAGTCAACCAACAGCCAGCAAGCGAATCAAAAGAAAGAGATACAGCAACCAGCAGCAACTAATGAAAATCAAGCAGGGAAAGATGATAGCACAAAATCTCAAAACGAAACCTCATCATACTCTGACTTGCCAGAAGCAGGACACGTTGACCATCCAGAACAGGGTGCTGTCATAGCCATTATTATCGGTATCGTAGTTTCAACTATTGCGTTGATTAAAACACGCAGACAAAGTCTTAAGAAATAACCTCTGATTTAAGATTTGAGCATTATTTCTACATTAACGGTATATTTTATTCTTTATATCACCCAAAACCCTTAACATTAAAAAGGAACCGAAACGTTTAACTTCCCTTTCATCAAACGTTTCGGTTCTATTCTTATTTTAAGTATTTATTGGCTTGAATCTCTGATTATCACTTGAGAAGCCAACCAATCTGATTTTATTTTTGTAGTTTCGCCTTTGAAAAATCTTTGCAACTGTTTGAAAATAGATGCTCCGATTTCATTTGAAGCTATACCAACAGCTGTCAATTGAGGTTGATTTGCTGTATTCCAAGTGTTTTCTTCTAATGTCACAATTGCAATATCTTCTGGCACTTTTAATCCTTTATGATGCAACGCTTGCAAAACACCGTTTAATAAAGCGTGATTTGCAGTAATAAGAGCAGTCGGCATTTTACCGTTATTGAATACTTGTTCGACAGCTGCACTGCCGTAGTTCTCAGTCGCATTCATACTTAAATCTGTATATTGATACGTAATTAAACGTTCATCCATGCTTAAATCATAATCTTCCAAAGCAGCTTTATACCCCATTCTGCTATCAGCAGCTGTGCTGGTTTCTGGATTGCCTAATAGTAGACCAATCACTTTATGCTGTTGTCTTAATAAGTGCTCTGCTGCCTTGTATGCTGAATCCTCATGATTTAACCCAATATAGGGTAAAGATTCATCTTCTATATGGTTATCAATAATCAACATCGGAATATCACGCCATCTCTGTGCAATACGCATCTGTGCAGACACTGGAGAAACAATGATACCATCTACTTGCTGGGAAACAAACCAATCAATCAATTCATCTTGACGTGCTGCATTTTCATTTGAAGCCATTGCAATAATGCGAATAGATTCGGATCCTTCTTGATGTTCAATTGCATCAATAATAGAAGCGTAATAAGCATCATGTCTTGGAATAATAAATGCTATTGTCTTGGTCTGCTCTCCTCTCAGAGATTGTATATAACGACTCGGTTCATAGCCGAGCATTTCTAATGCTTCTACTACTTTATCTCTGGCACTATCACTAGCTACATGTCGCTTATCTTCCAAGATCTTGTTAACCGTTGCGATAGATAAACCTGAAATTCTAGCAATATCATGTAATGTAGGTTGTGATTTTTTCATTTTAAAACTTCCTCACTTTATTTTACTAAAAATTAACTTTTAAGACTGCCCGCACTCTTAAATTTTTACTTTTTATTCATTATCTTGTTCTACGCAAGACAATTCGAACTCTAACCAATTGACAATATCTGAGAGTAACATACCACGATAGGAGGTTACATTCAGTAACTCATGATTCAAGCCATCATAAATACGTAAAGATTTGTGTGTAGTATCTGCTTCTTTATAAAATTGAATGGCATCATCTGAGCTGACTACTTTGTCATCCCCACCATGCATAATCAACACACGATCAGTAAATTGCTTATAATCAATATTAATTTCATGCAGACGTTGGCGGAAATTTTGAATCATCCGTTGTTTTTGTACACTTTCCATTCCCTTATCTTCTTCCTCATTAGAAGATTCATCTCCAGCATCATCTCTCAATAAAGGTTGTCCAGTCGGAGATAAACCTCCGCAAGATACAAAGCCTAATACTTCATCCGGATGCTTAATACCGAACATCGCTGCAATAGAGCCTCCGACACCGTGGCCTAATATAAACACTTCACCCGTCAATTGCTTTTTCACATAATCTACTACGGCTTTTAAATCTTCCACTAAAATATCTATACGCTCATGTAATTCTTTAATTCCTGAAGTATTAGAATGGCTACGTTGGTCATACCGTATCACATTAAAATCATATTCATTAAAGAAAGCTGTTACTTCATCGTAATCATCCAACTCTTCAGTCAAGCCATGCACCACTATCAAATTCGCAATTGGACTTTCCCCTAAACTGATTTTGGCATATAAATTTGTAGAGTCGAATGATGAAATATAATTAATATCAGACACAAATAACAACCTCTCTCTCAATTTTGTCGTTTATACTTTATTTACCCCAACCTAATATAGAAAATACACACATTTGCTTATTAACTCCAAAGGTCATCGTAATTATTTTACATTACCTTCATTGGAGGATTAAAATAAGAAAGTCATCTACAAAAAAACTACTTTTGTTGTTTAATTAATAAAGTTTAATAAATGGATTGATATTAGGTACATTATTAGAATTCAAAAATAACATCAAGGATTTAACCTAATAATCGTGAAAGAAGGAATAATGTGAACACTAAATTTTCACAATGGAGTTGGCTGCCATATGTCAGTATTGTCTGCCTACTTCATATTATCGGCTTTGTATGCTTGTGGATTGCTGCTAAAGATGCTCATATTCTGTTAGGAATGGGGTTACTTGCTTATACGCTAGGCCTGAGACACGCGTTTGATGCAGACCATATAGCGGCTATTGATAATACAGTTCGAAAATTATTGCAGCAAAGAAAGGATCCCGCTGGCGTAGGTTTTTATTTTTCTATCGGACATTCTACTGTGGTCTTTATCATGGCAGTTTTACTTGGAATTTCCGTCCACTGGGCAAAAAGTCAATTGCCTCATTTCCAAGAAATCGGCGGCACAATCGGTACGATAGTCTCTGGAGTCTTCCTGTTATTAATCGGTATCTTAAATCTAATTATTTTAGTGTCACTCGTTAAATTATTTACAAAACTTAAAGAGCAGAAAGTCAGCCATCAAGAGTTAGATCAGTTGTTAGATTCAAGAGGATTCTTTACCCGCTTCATTGGTCCATATTTCAAATTAATCAATCAAAGTTGGCATGTTTTACCGCTTGGCTTTTTATTCGGATTAGGATTTGATACTGCAAGCGAGATTGCTTTACTAGCATTGTCTTCAGGCGCTTCTCAGCATGCCATTTCCTTTATAGGCATCATTTCCTTACCTATTCTATTTGCAGCAGGCATGAGTCTACTAGACACCTTAGATGGCATCTTAATGAAGTCTGCCTACAATTGGGCATTTCTAAATCCAGTCCGCAAGATTTACTATAATATCACAATCACTGCAGTATCAGTTATCGCTGCCCTTATAATCGGTATGATTGAATTGTTGCAAATTATGGGTGATAAGTTCCACTTCCAAGGTGCATTCTGGCAACTTGTTCAGTCTATGAAATTTGACTATATTGGCTATATTCTCGTAGCCGTCTTTATTTTAACTTGGTTCATATCAACTTTGATTTGGAAACTAAATCACTTTGATGAAAAAAGTTCCTGATAGAGCCCTAGCTGCTTAAAATACTAATTGCACTAGCAACATATAGACAATAGTACCTCCAGCAATAGAAATCAGCATATTACGCTTGATCAGATGCAAGCCGACCAGCACACCTATAGCAATCAATTCTGGAATTCCATGACTGCCTGACATAATCGGAGTCTTGCGTAAAGCATAGACGACTAAGAAACCAAATACAGCTGCTGGCAAAACTGCACCTAAATATTGCACATATTTAGGTGTTTCTTTATTTTTAGAAAAAATCATGAAGGGTAGAAATCGTGTTAGCATTGTACCTAATACGACGACCCCGATTGTGATGATTTGTTGTGTCAATGTCATCTTAAGCCACACCCTTTCTAGCAAAATAACCTCTTAAAAGCGAGAGTGCAATCACGATTAAAATCATAGAAGGCAAGATAAATTGATTAGGCCCGAATAGAATCAAACAAATAATAGGAATAGCTAATCCGATTAATGAACTTACATGATTCTTTTCTTTCAACCAAGATTCTAAAAAGATAACGACAAAGAGTGCTACCATCACAAAATCTAATCCCTTGGTATCGAACTTAATCATGACACCGAACAAACTGCCTACAGTAGTTCCGAAAAACCAATACAATTGGTTCAATAATGTGACATAGAACATAAACAAACCGCGGTCCACATTCTTCGGTATGTTCACCATACTATTAATTACAAATGTTTCATCGCACATTCCAAATATCAAATAAGGTTTTTTAGCGCCTGTCCCTTTAAACTTATCCAACATAGAAATACCATAAAACAGGTGTCTAGAGTTCAACATTAAAGTTAAGAAGAAAGCACTGAATGGATTAAACGGCGCAAGTAATAAACTGCCCGCTACAAATTCCATAGAGCCCGCGAATATCAACAAACTCATTAACATGGCATAAATAGGAGGAAATCCTAAAGAATGCATATAAATACCATAAGCCATACCTATAAAGGTAAATCCAGCAAAGATAGGAATCGTTTGAGGAAAAGCCGCTTTTAAAGCGGTGATATGTGAATGTTGCTTCTGTGTCATTTCTATCATGCCTCTTTTCTGCTATGTAAAAAAAGAGCTGAGACATATATACCTAAAATGTCTCAACCTATATTATAAGAAATGTGAAATGAAGAGTAGCGACTCAGAGTGTTCGCTCGTATAGCTGTCTCTCTTCATATCCGCTCATTATTATCGAAATAAAATAATAACTAAATATTTCTAAAAATTTCTGGGACTGGAGCAATTTTCTGTTCTCGAATATTATAGAAACCGCCATACTGTGTTCCAGTAGCATGTACTTTATCACCAGAGACGATTTCAAATTCAAATGTCCATTTTAAACGGCTCATCTTAGTCACCCAACACTTACCGACAGGACGATCATGAATAGTAATCGGTACTTTGTAATCTATTTCAGTGTGCATGAGAATCGGCGAAATATCCTCTTTCAACATGCCAGAGGCATTCATATGTTTATTGACAAATATTGTTCTCAAATCTTCAAACCAACGCACATACACGATATTGCTCACTATTCCCATAGCGTCAATATCATATCCGTTTACTTCAATTTCAGCTTCAGCTGCAAGTTTGCGCTCTTCCATTTTTCAACCTCTCCCTTTTTATCTTTACTTTTCTATTATAGCAAAATTTAAAGTGATGGTTGATAGGGAGTAATCTTAGAATTTATGGTGTAGTCATTTGAAATTCTCTTTTTAATAACGCATAGCGTGCAAAGTCTTCAAAATGACCACGTTCAAATAATTCATCTTTGTCTGTTCCTACATATGTAGGAACAGACAAAGATGAATTAT
>OMJG01001267.1_pt1 | contig 15183 bp, 16 predicted proteins | sample 1646431 | NCBI WGS metagenome assembly OMJG01 (sample SAMN03771674, study PRJEB25209) | food metagenome | isolation source: Cotija cheese | place: Mexico:Jalisco,Michoacan | collected 2011-12-12
GCGGCGGGAGGCGCAGCGTCGCCCCACCCGACGGCGCGCGGGCAGCTCCTCTGCCCCGCGATCCCCCCGCGCGCCGCGCGCCCAGAAGGGCCCGAATCAGCGGATCGGCTGGCTGATCGGGGTCCTGGGGGCGCTGGTGCTGCTGGCCGGTGTGGTCCTGCTGTTCGTCCGCCCGGTCCTGGGCATCCTGGGGCTGCTGCTGGGCGGCTCCCTGGCCTTCTGCGGGCTGTACCTGGCCAGGCTGGACGGTGCCGGCCAGCCGGTGCCCGCCCGGCACCCGGCCCTGGACCAGGACCCCGCCCCGCTCGAGGAGTCGGCTCCTCTCGAGGACTCCCAGCCCCGCCCGGCGTCGTCGGACGCGCGGGCCCAGGATCCCGAGCCGGAGGCCGCGGCGGATGCCGCAGGGCCGGACTCCCCCGGCGAGGGCTACGACTGGGCCCCGCAGCGCGCCCCCCGTCGTGCGGCCCGGGAGACCGAGGGCTCCTGATGCTGGAGCGCGCCCGCACCCGCACCGACCGCTTCCTGCAGATCGGCGAAGTCCTGATCAAGCACGGCCTGGGGTCCCTGCTGGGCGGGATGCTCTCCGCCCCGTGGGCGGCTCCCCTGCGGAAGGTGCGCCAGCTGGACCCGCAGCATCGGCACACCCAGGCGGAGCACCTGCGCCTGGCGCTGGAGGAGCTGGGACCCACCTTCGTCAAGCTCGGCCAGCTCGCCTCGACCCGGCAGGATCTGCTGCCGGAGGATTACACGCGGGAGCTGGCCCGGCTGCAGGACTCCTCCCCGCCGGTCTCCTTCCAGCGCCTGATCGGGCAGTTCGAGGGTCAGCCGGAGGAGCAGCTGCTCGCCTCCTTCGAGAGCATCGATCCGCGGCCGCTGGCCACCGGCTCCATCGGCCAGGTCCACGCCGCCGTGCTGGATGGCCGCGACGTCGTCGTGAAGATCCGGCGCCCAGGGGTGCTCGAGGGCGTGCACCAGGACCTGGACATCCTCACCGAGCTGTCCAAGATGCTCTCCCGCTACGTCGGGATCGCCCGCGGCTACGACGTCGTGGAGCTGACCCGACAGTTCGCCCAGCGCATCGGCGAGGAGCTGGACTACACGATCGAAGGCGAGCACTGCGATCGCTTCGCGGAGTTCTTCGCCGAGGACCCCTGGATCCGCATCCCCCGCATCTACTGGGAGGCCAGCAGCGGCGCGCTGCTCACCCAGGATCGGGTGCGGGGGCTGAAGATCAGCGACATCCCCGCGCTGGACGCCGCCGGGGTGGACCGGCACCTGCTCGCGGTCACGGCCACGCAGGCCCTGTGCCGCATGGTCTTCCAGCTGGGCCTGTTCCACGCCGACCCGCATCCCGGCAACCTCTTCGTGCAGCCGGACGGCTCGATCACCGTCATCGACTTCGGGATGGTCGGGGAGCTCTCGGAGCGGTTCCGGGATCGCCTGGTCCCGCTGCTGGTCGGGATCACCACGGGCAATGCCCGCCAGGCCGCCCGCGCGACGGTGCGCCTGACGGCCCGCCCGGAGCAGGAGGTGCGGGCCGCGGACCTGGAACCGGACATGGAGCGGATCATCTCCGGGTACACCGGGCGCAGCCTGCAGGAGCTGAACCTGGCCCAGCTGCTCTCGGACGTGCTGCGGATGCTGCACCGGCACCACCTGGTGCTGCCCCCCGAGGCGGCGATGCTGGTGAAGATGATCGCCACCGCCGAGGCGCTGGGCACCACCTTGGACCCGGGCTTCGACATCGTGGCCGTCCTGACCCCCTATGCGCAGCAGTACGTGCGCTCCCGGCTCAGCCCGGAGATGCTCCTGCGTCGGGCCCGCGAGGCCGCCAAGGAGGCCGTCTCCCTGGGCATGGACGCCCCCGAGTCGGTGCGCCGGGTCCTGGGGGTGCTGGAGAGCGGCGGCTTCGACGTGCACCTGCGCGCCGATGAGCTGGAGGAGCTCATGGGCAAGGTCGAGAAGCTGGGCACCCGGGTCGTGGCCGGGGCCGTGCTGGCGGCGGTGATCAACGGGTCCGCGCACATCGTCGCCTCGGACCCGGGCCGGTTCAAGTCCTGGTACCCGGCGCTGGTCGGGGCGGGGGCCGGCAGCGCCGGGATGATCGGCGGGTACCTGGCCTGGTCCCTGCGCCCGCGCCGACGCCGCTGATCCCCCGGCCCCTTGAAGCTCCGCCCCGGGGCGGGCTCAGTCCGTCGGGATGGTCTTGACGTAGTCGGCCATGGTCCCGTTCTCCAGGGCCTGGGAGAGCCGGTGGATCGCGTCCTCATCCGGGATGACGATGGACTGCCCGTCCTCGGACCACCCGGTGCCTGAGTTGGGCAGGGTGAACATGGTCATGTTCCGCAGCCCGCTGGGTCCGGCCTTCATGCCCATCGCGACGATCTCGCGGGCCGTGAGGTCCTCGTCCACGGAGACGTACGGGGAGAACTTCTCCACGGCGTCGCTGAGCTTGGTGGGGCTGGAGAGGGTCTCGGGGCTGAGGATCTTCTTCAGGAGTCCGCGCAGGTAGATCCGCTGGTCGCGCACCCGCTGGTAGTCCCCGTCCTGGAAGCTGTACCGGTCGCGCACGAAAGCCAGCGCCTCGTCGCCGTTGAGGGTCTGCTCGCCCTTGCGGAACTCGTGCCCGTCGGCGGTGAAGTCCATGGGCACATCCACCGGCACCCCGCCGACGGCGTTCGTCAGGTCGCGGAAGCCCTGGAAGTCGATCTCTGCGACGTGGTCGATGCGCGTGCCCAGGAGCTGCTCGATCGTCCGCACCTCCAGGGGGATCCCGCCGTAGTTCAGCCCGGCGTTGATCTTGGCCTTGCCGTGACCGGGGATGTCCACCCACGTGTCGCGCATGATGGACACCACGTAGGCGGCGCCGCCGTCGGCCGGGATGTGCACGAGCATGATCGTGTCCGAGCGCTGACCGCTCACGACCTTCTCGTCCGCCTCTCCTTTGCGGGAGTCGCTGCCCAGGAGCAGGACGTTGTAGGAGCCATCCTCCTTGGGCCGGCCGGCGTCATCCGAGGGCAGCGCCTGGGAGAGCTTGGGCGAGTCGGCGTCGAAGTCGTGGCCGAGCTTGTACAGGAAGCCGCCGACGATCAGCACCGGGATCAGCAGCAGCACCAGCAGAACACCGAGCAGGGTCAGCACCTTGCGCCGGCGCGACCAGGGCCTGCGGCGCGATGGGGTCTCGGGAAGGGCGGATTCCGGGGTGGTGGACATGGGTGCTCCGGTGGCTCGGGCTTGGCGGGGATCGGATCGATCCCACTGTAGCGGCTCGGGGCTCACCCCGAGATCACCGGCACGGGCCCACCCGGTCGACCGCAGACGCCTCGGGCCGGGGCGCGCTCACCGATCCGGTGAGCGCGCCCCGGCCCGAGCCGGTGGTGGCAGTCGCCGCCTACTTGGCGGACTTGCCGAAGTTCTTGAACCGGGCGTTGAAGCGCTCGACGCGCCCGGCGGAGTCCATGATCCGCTGCTTGCCGGTGTAGAAGGGGTGGGACTCGGAGGAGATCTCGACCTCGACGAGCGGGTACTCGTTGCCGTCTTCCCAGGTGTCGGTCTTGGAGCTGGTGACGGTCGAACGCGTCAGGAAGGACTTGCCGGAGGCGAGGTCGCGGAAGATGACCTCGTGGTAATCCGGGTGGATATCGGTCTGCATGGTGTCTACCTCTCGCGGACTGGATTTTGCCAGGCCTGGGGACGCGGTGTCCCGCCCGGTCATCCGGGCGGGCGCCGTCGGAGTCGACGGCGACTCCCCAGGCTACCACGCGACGGCCCCCGCGGTCAGGGGCGCGCGCCGTCTTCCTCGGCGGACTCCCGCGGGCGGGTCTCCCAGAAGGCGACGGCCGAGGCCGCGGCCACGTTGAGGGAGTCCACGGCGTGGCTCATGGGGATGATCACGTGCTCATCCACCGCCGCCAGGGTCTCCGAGCGCAGGCCGTGACCCTCGGTGCCCAGCACCAGGGCCAGTCGCTGCGGGGCGGTGTGCCCGAGCCGGTCCAGGGTCACCGCGTCGTCGCTGAGGGCCAGGGCGGCCGTGGTGAATCCGCGCTCGCGCAGCAGGGACAGGTCCGCGGGCCAGGAGTCCAGCCGGGCCCAGGGGACCTGGAAGACGGTGCCCATCGAGACGCGGATGGAGCGTCGGTACAGGGGGTCGGCGCAGCGCGGGGTGATCAGCACGGCGTCCACGTCCAGGGCGGCGGCGCTGCGGAAGATCCCCCCGACGTTGGTGTGGTCCACCACGTCCTCCAGGATCGCGACCCGCCGGGCGCCGTCGAGCACCCGCTCGACCGGGACGGGGGCGGGGCGGCGCATCACCGCGAGGGCGCCGCGGTGCAGGTGGAAGCCGGTCAGACCCTCCAGCACGGCGTCCTCCGCGACGTACGCGGGGGTCTGCGGATGACTGCGCAGCACGTCCGCCAGGTCCTCGGCCCATTTGTCCGACATGAGGAAGGAGAGCGGCTCGTGCCCGGCCGCCAGGGCGCGGCGGACCACCTTGGAGGATTCCGCGAGGTAGACGCCCCACTCGGCTTCCCGGGAGGTGCGCAGGCGCACGTCCGTCAGCCCCCGGTAGAAGCGCAGGTCTCGCAGCACCGGGTCCGCGGCTCGCCCGTCGGCGGCCTCCACCTGCTCGGCGTCGATCCGACGCACCGAGGGGATCGCATCGACCAGCGCCCGCCGGGCAGCCAGCTGGGCGGGGCCGTTCTGCGGGGTGCTCACGGGCGCGCGGCGAAGGCCGTGTGCCGCCCGTCGACGGTGCGCAGCCGCAGCGGGGTCTGGTAGGCGCGGGAGAAGCTGCGGTCCGTGAGGACCTCCTCCAACGGGCCCTGGGCGATGACCCGCCCGTGGCTGAGCAGCAGCAGGTGGGTGATGCCCTGCGGCAGCTCCTCGAGGTGGTGGGTCACCAGGACGCTCGCGGGCGCGTCCGGGTCGGCGTTGAGCGCGGACAGACGCTGCACGAGGTCCTCGCGCCCGCCGATGTCCATGCCCGCGGCGGGCTCATCGAGGATCAGCAGCTCGGGATCCGTCATCAGGGCGCGGGCGATCAGGGTGCGCTTGCGCTCCCCGTCGGACAGCGTGCCGAAGGTCCGCTCGGCCAGGCGGGAGATGCCCCAGTCGACCAGCAGCTGCTCGGCGCGGTCGTGGTCGGCGGCGTCGTAGGCTTCGCGCCATCGGCCAGTCACCCCGTAGGCGGCGGTGACGACGACGTCGCGCACCGTCTCCCCCGCCGGGATCTGGGCGGCCACGGCGGCGGAAGTCAGCCCGATGCGCGGGCGCAGCTCGAAGACATCCACGGCCCCGAGGATCTCATCGAGGATGTCCGCCGAGCCGCGCGTGGGATGCAGCCGTGCCGAGGCGACGTTCATCAGCGTGGACTTTCCGGCCCCGTTGGGGCCCATCACGGCCCAGCGCTGCCCGGCCTCCACCCGCCAGGTCACTCCGTCCAGGAGGGCGCGGCCGCCGCGCACGACCGAGACGTCGACCAGATCCAGTACAGTGCTCATGCCTCGACCCTAAGCCACGGCGCGCGCACCGGCCCAACCGATCCCCGGTTCCTGTCGGCCGCGCACGGAAGGACTTCTCTGCGATCCCGCCGAGGCATCAGCAGCCCCAGGCGCGGGGGTTCGCGGAGCAGCCGTCCTTCACCCACCCGGACTTGGTCCGCCACACGCTCACCGTCTGCGGTTGCGACGGGAGGGTCGCGGTACCCTCGACCGGCTGCCACTGCCCGTCCCCCACCCGGTACTCCCCGCGGAACTCGGTGGAGATGACGATGGCGTAATCCCCGGTCTCCCGGTACTGGTGGGAGGTGGAGGTGGGGGTGTCCCAGCTGTTCTCCGGCAGGGCCCGACCGGGGTCCGTGGTGGGTCCGGTGGTGGTGCCGTCGCCGTAGTCGAAGGTGTAGGAGACCGGGGTGGCCCGCACCCGCACCGACTGCCCCAGCAGGGTGACCTCCAGTTCCTGGGGCCGGCTGTCGGCGTAGACATTGGTGTGGTAGTTCTTCAGCGTGTTGGGGCCGGGCTGGATGCTCACGGTCCCCGGCTGGATGGGCATCTTCTGCAGATCTTCGGCGGTGACGGTCGGGTTCGGCGGTGCGGTGACTCTTTCGGCGGCGTCTTCGGGGGACTGGGAGCCGGGAGACGCGCAGTATTGCGTTCCCGTGGACTCCCATTCGCCACCTGATTTGAGGCGACGAAAGACTCGATGCAAAACGCCACGACCTCCATCGGGTCTAGCGCAGGATGGATTCAGGTTGCATGCGTCTCCGGGCACGTCCTCCCCGGGCCTCGGGCATCCGTAGTGTGCGAAGTATTCATAAGGGTCCTCCGGGATCTCATCGACAGAACCTCCTCCTTGGTCACCGCCGGATGGAGGCTGGCTCCCTGGTTCGGTCGGCCGTCCTCCGGGTTGGGTCTTCTGCCTCTTGATGATGAGGGAGCCGTTTCCATCGATCCACCCATCATCAGCGGACTTCTCTGCGAAGCTCGGGGGCAACGCGAACGATGAATATAAAAGGAGCGCCATTGCGATCAAGCACAGCCTTTTCCACTTACTCCGGATCGCCATAATCAACATCCTGGATGTGGTTGAATCCGCGGAACTTCCATTGGTCCTTCTCCCACGAGAGGACGGCAGTCATGGGTTGATTGTTGAAGTCTCTCCCGGGAGTGTCATGCTCGTGTCCTGATGGGGAGTACACCCCACCACTGAGTCGGTTGAGACGCACGTAGAGTTCCTGGTAGTGGGGGTCGACCTTCTCCAGGGGCTGCGGCTCCAGGTAGATCTGCTGCTCCGTGCCCACGCTCCACTTGCCCTCGCGGTAGTACCGCTCGTAGTTCTCCATGACCTTGGTGAACTGGTCGTTGTCCGCCGACATCGCCTCGCGGACGTACTGCGGGTCCCCGGTCTGCAGGAGGTAGTTCAGGGAGTCCGCCCAGTACTGGAGGAACGCCCTCGCCCCGGCGTCGGTCTCCTCCTTGCCCACGTCCGGCAGACTCGGCACTGGCACATTGCGGGCCGGGTGCTCCGGCGTCGCCTTCTCGTACTCGGTCGAGGACGCCGACGCAGAGGCGCTGGCGGAAACCGAGGCGCTGGCCGACGCCCTCGGATCCGCGGTGCCGACCACCTCACCGCTGCTCTCACCCCCGCAGCCGGACAGCAGGAGGGCGCCGGCCAGGACCAGCGGCGCCAGGGATGATGTGGGACGGTGCGAACGGGCCACGGGAGCCTCCGGGGTGCTCGAGGGTCAGACGGTGATCATGCGAGGTGAATCACTCAGGTCCCCCGAGACTAGCCCATCCCGCACCCGGCCCGGAAGGTTTTCCACATCCCGGGATCGGCAGACCCGCATCCCCGGCCCGTCACGTCGCCTCAGTCCTGTCTCAGTCCAGCCGCGTCGGGTCCTCCGGGTCGAAGCTGCCGTAGCGACCGAGCAGCTCCCGCTCCCGCTCGCTCAGGGCCGTGGGCTCACCGGTCTCGGCATCGACCATGACCATCACCGTCAGGCCGTCGAAGGCCACCCGGCCGTCCTGGATGCCGCGGCAGGTGATCGTGTACGAGCTGCGGCCCACGCGCCCGACGCCGAGCTCCACGCTCAGCTGCGGCCCGTACACGACGGGGCGGCGGTAGTTCAGCTCCATCCGCGCCACGAGCGTCGGGCGATCCCGCACATCGGTCCGGTCCCAGGCGTCACGCAGCCACTGGATGCGGGCCTCCTCGATCAGGGTGATCACCCGGGCGTTGTTCACGTGCCCCAGCAGATCCTGATCCGACCAGCGCACCTCGGGGGTGCACACGTACGCGGGATATTCGGCCATGACGTCCTCTTCCGACGAAACACCCGCGGGCATCCGAGGACGCCGGCGGCTTTCGATCACCGTACCGCCGCCCGGACGCCAGCCGCACCCGCGACCGCTCTCCGATCCTCCACCGACGGTCCCTCTCGGCACGGCACCTACCATGGGGACATGTCCGCCGCACGACGTCTCATCGCGTTCTCCCCCGATCCCCCGGCCGAGGAGAACCGGCCCCCCTCCGCCCCGACTGCGCAACCGCAGGGGCAACCGCCCGCACCGGCACCCGCGGCCGGGCCGGAGGCCGTGCCCGGGCTGCTCGGGTCCCGTTCCCGGCCCTCGACGCTGCCGCAGCGGGCGGCCGCCGCGGGAAACAGCCTCCCGCCGGGTCTCGAGGAGATCCACGTGCCGCCCCTTCCCGCGGACAAGGGGGACGCCGCGCCCCACCGGCAACCCCGCCAGGCTGCAGGGCCCGGGTTCCGCGTGCTGCGCTGGCCCGCGGGTTCCGCAGCCGATGCGGCGTCTGCCGCTCGCGGGGACGCCTCCGGGAAGGAGACGGACCTGGACCGGCCGGTCCCGGACCCCGGCGTCGAACGGGTGCAGAGCGTCCTGGACGCCCTGGATCCGCAGGCGCGCTGGCAGGTCATGGCCGTGCCCGCGCTGCCGGAGGGCACCCCCCGACTGGTGGTCACCGACGTGGATTCCACGCTGATCGGCCAGGAGGTCATCGATGAGCTGGCCGCCCGGGCCGGGGCCCGCGAGCGGATCGCGGCGATCACCGAGCGGGCCATGCGGGGGGAGCTGGATTTCGCGGCCTCCCTGCGCGAACGGGTCGCCGCCCTGGCGGGCCTGTCGGCCAGCGTGCTGGAGGAGGTGCGCGAGGACCTCGTCCTGAATCCGGGGGCGCGCGAGCTGGTGGCGCGGCTGCACGCCCGGGGGGATCGGATCGGCGCCGTCTCCGGCGGCTTCTGTGCGATCCTGGATCCCCTGGGGGCGAGCCTCGGGCTGGATCGGACCCTGGCCAACGGCCTGGAGATCGCCGACGACGGGTCCGGGCCCCGCCTGACCGGTCGGGTGCTCGGGCCCGTGGTGGATGCCGCGGCCAAGCGCCGCGCCCTGACCGCCTGGGCCGGGGAGCTCGGCGTCGCCGAAGAGGCGACGACGGCGATGGGCGACGGCGCCAACGACCTGCTCATGGTCGAGGCCGCCGGACTGGGCGTCGCCTACTGCGCCAAGCCGACCCTGGACGCGGCAGCCGCGGCACGGATCCCCGTGCCGCGGCTGGATGCGCTGCTGGCGCTGCTGGGCTGAGCGCGACGGCGCGGGTGCCGCCGGTCCGGGACCGGCGGCACCGAGGCGGCGTCGATCAGTCCACGAATCCCTTGGCCCCGCCGACCAGCTCCACGTGGCCGGTGGGAACATCGGCCGTGACCATCGCGGCGACCTCGGCGGCGAACTCCTCGACCGAGTACAGCTTCCCGGCCTCCGCCCGGCGGGCCTCCAGGGCCCCGGGGCGAGCCCGGTTGAGCAGGGTCGCGGTGACGGTGCCCTCGATCATGTCCCCCGAGACGACGACGAAGTCGATGCCCCGCTCGGACAGCTGCGGGATCTCCTCCGTGAGGGCGTCCTCCCCGGCGCGCTTGGAGCGGGCGACGGCCTCGTACTCGGGCATCGTCTCCACCTCGCGGATGAAGTGGGCCTGGTGGCTGGTCACGTACACGACCCGGCCCCCGGGGCGCATCACGGCGGCGGCGGTGCGCAGCACATCCAGCTGGGCGTCGCGGTTCAGCCGCAGCGCGTAGTCCTCCCCCAGATCGGTCTCCATGCCGCCGGAGGCGTTGAGCACCAGCACGTCCAGGCCGCCGTAGGTCTGCACCGCCGTATCCACCAGGGCCTGCACGTCCTCGTGCTTCGTGACATCCGCCCCCACGGCGACGGCGCGGCCCCCGGCCTCCTCGATCGCCTGGACCACCTTCTTGGCCCGCGGCGCCTTCTGCCGGTAATTCACCACGACGCCGGCGCCCTCGGCGGCCAGCAGCTTGGCCGTGTCTGCCCCGACCCCTCGCGAGGAGCCGGTGATGATCGCGGACTTCCCGTCCAACTGTCCCATTGCTTCGTGTCCTTTCCTCGATGCCGCACCCGGGCCCGCCTGGTTCAGGCGGGCCCGGCGCGCGGCGGATGATCGGTGCGCGGGTCACCCGGAGGGGATTCCCGCGGGGTGTCTCAGTGGCCCATGCCGAGCCCGCCGTCGACGGGGATCACGGCCCCGGAGATGTACCCGGCGTCCTCCCCGGCCAGCCACCGGACCACGCGCGCGACCTCCTCGGCCTGCCCGTAGCGCTTGGCGGGGATCGCCTCGAGGTACTTCTGCTGCGTCTCCTCTGGCAGGGCGTCGGTCATCTCGGTCTGGATGTACCCGGGGGCCACGACGTTGGCCGTGACGTTGCGCGAGCCCAGCTCGCGGGTCAGGGAGCGGGCGATGCCCACCAGCCCGGCCTTGGATGCCGCGTAGTTCAGCTGGCCCGGGGAGCCGTAGAGCCCGACGACGGAGGAGATCAGGATGACGCGACCGAACTTCTTCCGCAGGAACCCCTTGGCCGCCCGCTGCACCACCCGGAAGGCGCCGGTGAGGTTGGTGTCGATGACCGCGGAGAAGTCCTCCTCCTTCATCCGCAGCAGGAGGGTGTCGCGGGTGATCCCGGCGTTGGCGACGAGGACCTCGACCGGACCGAACTCGGCCTCGATCTCGGAGAAGGCCCGGTCCACGGAGGCGGCGTCGGTCACATCGGCCTGCACCGCGAAGAAGCCCTCCGGGGCCTCACCCGAGCGGTAGGTCACGCAGACCCGGTGCCCCTGCTCGCGGAACGCCTCGGCGATGCTGCGTCCGATGCCCCGATTGCCCCCGGTCACCAGCACGGTGCGGGGGGTCGTGGCGGGTTCGGCGGGGTGCTCGATGCTCATCGGGGTCCTTCCCGGGATGCGGCGGATGACGTCGCCCCCAATCCTAGCCGAGCTCCCTCCCCGGCCAGGCTCTCGGTGGGATCCCGGACACCGGCCCCTGCCGATCGGAGCCGGAGGTGACACAATGGGCACGGTCATCAACCCAGCGGGTCCCCCTCTCCATGAGCAGCGGGCGGGCGCCGCGATCATCCGGTGAGGAGGGCGGTGTCCCATGTCCGAGGCCACGACGTCGCGCTCCCGCGCATCCCGCCGGGAGGAGCCCGAGGCGTACTCCATCACCGGGGCGCAGGCCCCGCACAGCCAGGGCGTCGAGACGCGGATGCGCCGCTACGCACTGAAGATGGCCCTGCGCCTGGTGTGCATCGTCCTGGCGCTGGTCACCGACGGCTGGATCCGCTGGACCTGCGTGGGCGCGGCCATGGTGCTGCCGTGGGTGGCGGTGGTCCTGGCCAACGGCAGCGATCGCGCGGAGGTGCGCGACGTCTCCGCCTACACCGATCCCGCGCCGCGCCCCCTGCCCTCGCCCGATCTCTCCGGGGATCACGCGAGCACGCCGCGGGAGGACGTCATCGAGGGCGAGTTCCGCGAGGGCCCGGGCGCCTCGCCGACGCGCGGGCCCGGCGGGGACGAGCCCCATCCGGGCGAGGGGCGGTCATGGACCTGACCGACCTGCTCGGCGTCGGCCGGGAACCGCCCGCACCGGAGCAACCCGTGTGCTCCCGCCGCGGGTGCACCGCCCCGGCCGGCTGGCGCCTGGAATGGAACAACCCGAAGATCCATGCCCCCGAGCGGCGCAAGACCTGGCTGGCCTGCGACGAGCACCGGGAGCACCTGGCCCGATTCCTGCAGGCCCGCGGGTTCCTGCGCGACATCCGCCCGATGGACGCCCCCGACGACTGACGGCCTCCCTTCCCCTCCCTCCGTTCCCGACCCGAGAGGAGCCCCTGGCTTCCGTGTACCGATTCCTCGTCAGCGGCCGGTGGATCGCGGGCTTCCTCGTCTGCGTGCTGTTCTCCCTGCTGTGCGTGTACCTGGCCGGCTGGCAGATGGACCGCAAGGAGGCCCTGGATCACCGCAACAGCCTGATCAGCGAGAACTACGACGCCCGGCCGCTGGAGGGTCGGGCCGCGCTGGCGCAGTTCGAGCGCTTCGACCCGGACCAGCAGTGGACGCCCGCCCGCGTGCAGGGGCAGTACCTGCCCGAGCACCAGGTGCTGGTGCGCAACCGCCCGCACGAGGGCGCCGTCGGCTTCGAGGTGCTGGTGCCGCTGCGCACCACCGATGGCGAGATCGTGGTGATCGACCGCGGTTGGGTGCCCGCCGGGGACTCCAACGCGGCCCCCGCCCAGGCGGTGCCCGCCCCGCCGTCGGGGACGGTGCAGGTCACGGCCCGGCTGCACGCGGGCGAGCCCTCCACGGACCGCTCCGCCCCGGCCGGGCAGATCCAGTCCGTGGACCTGCCGGACTACGCCCGGCAGACCGGACTGGACCTGGCCGAGGCCGCCTACGGGATCATGGCCTCGGAGGATCCCGCCCCCGCCCAGCGGCCCCAGCAGCTGTCCGCCCCGGAGCAGAGCGCCGGACCCAACCTGTCCTACTCCCTGCAGTGGTACTCCTTCGCCGTGCTGGTGTACGTGGCCTACGGCTGGTGCGCCCGGCAGAAGGTGCGCAACGATCGCCTGGACGCCCAGCTGGCCGAGGAGCTGCAGCGCCGCTTCCGCAGCTACTACGCCGAGGACGGCACCTACATCGGCACCGAGGACGAGGCGGTGGTGCGCCGTCAGATGGAGATGATCGACGACATGCCCCCGCACATGAAGTCGATCGTGCGCCCCAAGCTCGCCAAGGCCCGCAGCCGTCCGACGGACGCCGAGGAGGAGGACGCCCTGCTGGACGCGATGGCCCGCTCCCGCGACGCGGACCCGGCGGATCGCGACTGAGCCGACAGAGCCGACGGCCCCGACGCCGACCCGGGACCGCCCCGGCCCACCGGCTCAGGCGAGGCTGATGAGGTCCTGGTACTCCTGGGACCAGTGGTCCTCCACCGCGTCGGGCAGCATGAGCACCCGCTCCGGGTTCAGCGCCTCCACCGCGCCCTCGTCGTGGGAGACCATGACGATCGCGCCCTCGTAGGTCTTCAGCGCGTTGAGGATCTCCTCGCGGCTGGCCGGATCCAGGTTGTTGGTCGGCTCATCCAGCAGCAGCACGTTGGCCGATGAGGCCACCAGGGTCGCCAGGGCCAGGCGGGTCTTCTCCCCGCCGGAGAGCACCCCGGCGGGCTTGGCGACGTCGTCCCCGGAGAACAGGAAGGACCCGAGGATGGTGCGCACCTGCGTGTCCTGCAGATCCGGTGCGGCGGTGCGCATGTTCTCCAGCACGGTGCGGTTCCCGTCCAGGGTGTCGTGCTCCTGGGCGAAGTAGCCCAGCTTCAGCCCGTGCCCGGGCTGCACCTCCCCGGAATCGGGAGCGGACACCCCGGCGAGCATGCGCAGCAGGGTCGTCTTGCCGGCCCCGTTCAGGCCCAGCACCACCACGCGCGAGCCGCGGTCGATGGCCAGATCCACGTTGGTGAAGATCTCCAGGGACCCGTAGGACTTCGACAGCCCCTGGGCCCGCAGCGGGGTCTTCCCGCACGGGGCCGGCGCCGGGAAGCGGATCGCGGCCACCCGATCCTGGGCCTGCTCCGGCTCCACCTCGCGCATCAGCCGCTCGGCCCGCTTGATCATCTGCTGGGCGGCCACCGCCTTGGTCGCCTTGGCGCGCATCTTCTCCGCCTGGGCCATCAGGGCCCCGGCCTTCTTCTGCGCGTTGGCCCGCTCCCGCTTGCGCCGGGCCTCGTCCTGCTCCCGCTGGGCCAGGTAGTGCTTCCAGTCCATGTTGTACTCGTCGACCACGCATCGCATGGCGTCCAGGTACAGCACCTTGTTGACCACCAGCTCCATCAGGGCGACGTCGTGGCTGATCACCAGCAGGCCGCCGGAGTAGGTGCGCAGGAACTCCCGCAGCCACTCGATCGAATCGGCGTCGAGGTGGTTGGTCGGCTCGTCCAGCAGCATGGTGTCAGCGCCCTGGAAGAGGATGCGGGCCAGCTCCACACGACGCCGCTGCCCGCCGGAGAGGGTGGACAGGGGCTGGTCCAGGACGCGATCGGGCAGATCCAGGTTGTGGGTGATGGTCGCGGCCTCGGATTCGGCCGCGTACCCGCCGCCGGCGATGAACTCGGCCTCCAGCCGGTCGTAGCGGCGCAGGGCCTTGGCCCGCACGGACTCGTCCTCGCTGGCCATCTCCTCCTGGGTGCGCCGCATCCGGGAGACGACCCCGGCGAGGTTGCGGGCGGAGAAGATGCGGTCCCGGGCGGACTGGGTCATGTCCTCGACCTTCGGGTCCTGCGGGAGGTAGCCGATGGACCCGGAGCGGGTGACCTCGCCGTCGGCGGGCAGGGTCTGCCCCGCCAGGACCTTGGTCATCGTGGTCTTGCCGGCGCCGTTGCGTCCGACCAGCCCGATCTTGTCCCCGCGGTTGATGCGGAAGCTCACATCCTCCATGAGCAGTCGGGCGCCGGCGCGCAGTTCGAGGTGGGAGACGGTCAGCAAGGGCTTACGGCCAGCCTTTCGGTTGCGGGAGTGTGGTCGGACGGGACGAGGGGCCGGCGGGCGCACGGGCGCCCGCCGACCCCTCATCCTAGCGGCGCGCGATGGGCCGCGTCGGGTCGGTGCTGCGGGATCAGATGTTGAAGCCGAGGGCGCGCATCTGGTCCCGGCCCTCCTCGGTGATCCGCTCGGGACCCCACGGCGGCATCCACACCCAGTTCACGTGCCACTGGTCGATCAGCGGCTCGAGGTTCTGGGCGACCTGCTCCTCGATGACGTCCTGCAGCGGGCAGGCGGCGGTGGTCAGGGTCATGTCCATGACCAGGGCGCCGTCCTCCTCGTTCCAGCGGGTCCCGTACAGCAGGCCCAGGTCCACGATGTTGACCCCGAGCTCCGGGTCGATGACGTTGGCCAGGGCGTCCTCGATCTCCTGGTCGGAGGGCCGCCCGGCGGGTGCGGTCTCGGTCATGCCTGGGTGGCCTCTCGGTTCTGGAGGTAGTTGACGTAGCCCTCCTCCTCCAGGCGCTCGGCCAGCTCGGGCCCGCCCTGGTCGGCCATCTTGCCGTCCACGAACACGTGGACGAAGTCGGGCTTGATGTAGCGCAGGATGCGCGTGTAGTGGGTGATCAGCATGACGCCCATGTCGTTGGCGTCGTGGGCGCGGTTCACGCCCTCGGAGACCACCTGCAGGGCGTCGATGTCCAGCCCGGAGTCGGTCTCGTCCAGGATCGCGAACTTGGGCTTGAGCAGCTCCAGCTGCAGGATCTCGTGGCGCTTCTTCTCACCGCCGGAGAAGCCCTCGTTGACGTTGCGGGTCACGAAGTCCGGGTCGATCTTCAGCTGGC
>OMJG01001268.1_pt1 | contig 15178 bp, 20 predicted proteins | sample 1646431 | NCBI WGS metagenome assembly OMJG01 (sample SAMN03771674, study PRJEB25209) | food metagenome | isolation source: Cotija cheese | place: Mexico:Jalisco,Michoacan | collected 2011-12-12
TTTTTGGATTGTCTGAGGAATTTGCCGGATACGTCGATGCTCACATTGATGGCCTCGCTCGACGTCATGCTGTAGATCAACGTATCGTCGGGTTTGCTGCACCATGATTCGACTGAGACGGCCGCCTGACTTATCCGGAATGTCTCGGAGGCGATGGCCCTAGCGAGATCCAGACGTCATATTATGCCGTTACGTTTGCCCGAGGGGCCGAATAATGGATTCGAGCCGTTCCGAACGGTTCGAACATCTGCTCGTCCCTTTCCTGTAGGGTGGTTTCCCCGATGATTCACGTCGCAGCCGCGTAGTCGTCGCGGAACACTGCCTGTCTGTCGGCCGTGACGATCTTCGGTGTCAGTGCCGCGGTCTCCTCATGCGGATAGCCGGACCATAACGTGTCATCATTGAGATATAGCACGTCCGTTTCGGGTTCGGAGCACAGAACCGCTCCCATTCGGCCGTTGCCGAGCGGGATGCCTTCCTCCCAGTGTGATGAGGTTCCATGGAATACAAGCTTCATGACAGCTCCTTTATGCGCGCGGCGGCCACGCGACTGATCATCGGTCGCATCCTTGCGCCATCCAGATAAATCGTTATGGCCGATACTTCAGTGTCCCTGAATCGAACGTTTAAAGGAATTCCGTGTCTATCCTGGCAATCCTTCGGAATTACTTGCAGGGCGATCTATTTCGGATATTTGCCGCGTCTGTCCGAGCTGCATGTGGCTTCATCATCGATGATCCCGGAACGATACACAAACAGTGCTGCCAGAGATGGAGATATTCACGGCGCCTTTCCATTCCTGTGATGTGTTCCACTGTCTGGGTTCTCAACCATCATACGGTGTCGCTCATTTTGGAAATGATCGGCTTCTTGGCCGTGTGACCCATGTTGCTTTGGATATCTGCAATCGTAGCGAATTTAAATATGTTAGCGCTTACATATTTATGCCAAGCAGATATGAATTGGGCCCTTGCAGACAGGCAAAACCATGTTAAAGAATCATATAATCACTGGATTATTGGATAACGTCCGGTTTTTTGCGCAAATTGGTGGGTGCTTTTTGAGGTGGTGGAGCATGGCTTGTCACCTGTGTACGATTTCAGTCGCCAGACCATTAACCGCTCTAGAAAAGCAGGCGACAGAACCATGCCCGATACAATCATACAAGTCAACCAAGCCATGTTCGAGACCCAATTGGATCGCATGGTCACCCAGAAGGTCACCGAGATCCGTGGGCCGGATGCTGGACGCTTCAGGCCGACGAGATCACCGGTGCCGCACGCTACGAGCGCTCCGGTTCCAGGAAGGCGTATCGTGCCGGCCATTACGAGCGGGACCTGACACTCAAAGGCCGGGAAAATGGCGGTGAGGGTGCCCAAGCTCAAGGGGGCGGTCTTCGAGTCGGCGGTCATTGAACGCTACCGTCGCCGCGAGGAGTCGGTCGAGGAGGCGCTCATCGACATGTATCTGGCGGGCGTCTCCACCCGTCGGGTCGACGACATCAGCCAGGCCCTGTGGGGTGAAAGGATGCCGTCCCAGACCCTGTCGGACAAGCTCAAGAAGGTCTACGAGGACATCGACGCCTGGCGGCAGCGCCCGCTGACGCAGTCCTACCCGTACGTGTTCATGGACGGGGTCTGGCATAAACGCTCATGGGGCGGCGCCGTGGAGAACGTCAGTGTGCTCGTGGCGATCGGCATCGGTATGGATGGGCATCGGGAGGTGATCGGGGTGGCCGAGGGCATGGAGGAAGACACGCAATCTTGGCGCTCCTTCGTCTCCTCGCTCATCTCGCGCGGGCTTACCGGCGTGCGCATGGTGACCGGCGACCGGTGCGCCGGACTCGTCTCAGCCATCGGTGAGCTGCTGCCGGAGGCCCGTTACCAGCGGTGCATGGTCCACTTCATGCGCAACGTGCTGGCCAGGGTCAGTCCGCGTCACACCCGATGGGCCGGCGACGCGCTCAAAGCGATCTTCGCGATGGAGTCGCGCGAGGCGGCTCTGGCCAAGGCCGAGACGGTGGCCACCGAAATGGAAGCGAGGAAGCTCAATGAGGCCGCCAGGTGTCTGCGGGAGGGCATCGGCGAGACCACCACCTACCTGCTGGCCGACTACCCCAGAGAGCACCGCCGGCGCCTCCGCACGAACAACATGATTCGGGCGACTCAACCGGGAGATCCGCCGCAGGACCCGCGTGGTGGGTGCGTTCCCGGATGGCAGATCGGCGTTGATGCTCATCAGCGCGAGAATCAGATACGTCACCGGCAACGACTGGTCCACCCGACGCTACCTGGACATGTCCCGGCTGGGCGACACCATACAGGAAGCGAACTGAACACCGTCACAACGACGAACCAAAACCAAAGTGCGCAAACAACCGGACACTACCGGATTCGCCGCTCAAGCGAATCGATCTGTGCTCTCATTGCTTCTTGCAGTTCCTTGCAGGCGACCGGACTGTCGCTATCCAGGCAGCCGCTTATCTTCCATAATTGTTCGCTTGGTATTCCTGCTGACAGCAGGCAATGCAGCCGCTTGGCCCGAGGAATCTGCCCGGAATCATATTCTCGGTAGCCATTCGCTGTTTTCATCACAGGAAGCAGGTCCTTGTCGCTGTAATAGCGAACCTGCCTGGTGGTCAGACCAGCCTCACGTGCGAAACGACCAATACGCATCCAACGCCTCCGACTTGACTTTCACACTAGTGTCAAGGTTTAGCATACCGAGGTGTCTGACATTCAGGCCGATCAATCAAGAAGGACCTCATCATATGAAACGACTCAATCCACTCACCTTCGTTGTGCAGTTTCTGATCGGAACGGACACCTTCCTCGTGGCGCCCTTGCTTCCCCTGCTGACCGAACGCTTCGGGAACCCCGGCAACCGTGCTGGGTGGATGATATCCGCCTACGCCATCGGCTACTGCGTCACGGCTCTCTTTTCCGGCCCAATGTCCGATCGATTCGACCGCAAGCACGTACTCTGCATCGGCATGCTCGGATTCTCACTCGCCACCACCGCCTGTGGAATCGCATGGTCATTCCCCTCCATGATCGCATTGCGATTTCTTGCGGGGGTGATGGCTGCCATCGGTTCGCCGCAAGTCTGGGCGGCGATTCCATAGCTCGTGCCGAAGAACTATGTGGTCAAGGCAATGGCAGCCCCGACTCTTGGCCTGACCGTGGCGCAAATCGCAGGAGTTCCCATCGGCAGCTTTCTCGCAACACGGTCAACATCAGATCCCTTCTACGCAGTCGGAACGCTGTCATTATTGGCAACCATCGCCCTGAGCATATGGTTCCCGAGCGTCAAGCCAACAGGAGAGCACAGTCATCTGTCACAGCAATATATGACCTTGCTTCATACACGGCATGCGCTTCCCCGCTTCGCGGCATACCTGGTATTCCAAACGGGCAACTTCGCCGTCATGTCATTCATCGCCACATGGCTCTCCAAGGACTTCCAACTGAACACGCAAGGCATCGGCATGGTCATGATCGCACTCGGCGCAGGCAACACGTTGGGCGCACTCATCGGACCGCGAATCGTGGGCCACATCGGACAATGGCCCGTGCTCTTCCTCTCCATGGGTGGATACGTGATTGCATACCTGCTGCTTCCCCTAGGTACGGTCCTGGCCATTCCGGTCATGATACTCACTTGCACCTACTTCATCGGAGGCGTGCTGTTCCCCGTATTCATGAACCTCCTGCAGTCGCTGACCACGACGGCACGGGGAACCGTGTCCGCACTGGCGAACGTGCTCATGTACCTCGGCTCAACCATAGCCGGCATCATCGGAGGACCACTCCTCTCGACGCTGCCAGGATTCTGGTCAATCAGCATCCTCGCAACCATCACCACCATCGGATCAGCCCTGCTATGGAAACACAGCACACAGTAATCTACACAACGCTGAAACACTCACACAACCAGCCTAAAAACATCCGGTTCCGCGCAACGCCCACCCAGGAATACGCTCACGCCACAAATCATCAACGTAGTACGGCAGCGCACCACCCTAACCAGTGGTGCGGTAAATTGCGTTCAATACTTTATCGGTCTATGCAAGATTCCTCGCTCACCAGCGTATGACCAAACACAGATCGTCAATAGGCTGATGAGGAAAGCAAGGATCATAACCGCGCTTTTTGTTGATTTGATGGCGTCTGCTTACTGAGATGAATCCAATCTGAAGGCAAAGCCGGAGGGGTTTGCAGGTTTTGACTCAGCAGGTTATCCACGACGAATAGCATTCCCCGACCCAGTCCATAGAATTTGCCTAGCAGAATCATCCCGGTGGGCACGAATGAGGAATCGATGAAGACGTTACCTACGGTAATGAACATGCTAGTAGCGCTGGATGAAGTGCTGAATGAGTACTTGTAAGAAGCACTGATTCTATTGGCAGGATGAACGACCACACCACGGCGATCGCATAGCCAGCGAAGGCTCGATGCCGATAAAATCCCTTACAACATGGCAGCAGTGGCGAAAAAAGATGACCCGTGATGCACCTATCCCGCCGCCGCAGAGAATTTCACTCACTGGAACAATCCTTTGGCCCTGAATAGTTACACCAGGGTAACCGGTATATAACGCATCCTCCACAGTGGATGGTTGCCGGGTCAGGGAAACAAATTCGATCGCCGTACCACCGCGACCTGTAGGTAGACGCACAACACCCAACTATGCACAGACAACCGAACCCAGCAAGGCCTCAATGTGGTTGCCGTGCCGTGTCGACCTTCTGTCCACGGCACTGTCCATGGTTTCATGTGATTACTTGGGGACGACACGCAGTCATTGCAGGCCCTTTGCAAGAGGGATCGTTTCGACTGCTTCTCGGGTGAGCGGACACTTGCCGATCTCCTTTGCGTCGAGGTGAATGAAACCCTACGACACCTAGTCGTCAACGGTACCGCGAATCTTGATCGTCTCATCAGAAGAGCAGTCGACATAATATTGGGAAGATAGTCCCGCAGGCATACTCCCACAGCCCGTAGCTCGCATGGCCGTGGGCACTTGCCCAAGAATGTATCCGCTCGCTCCTCCGTGCAGAACATTCCGTTGGAACAGCGTCCTTGCAGCGTCAGTGGAGTAGAGTTCAGGCAGTTTATTCTCGACGATGGCTCGCATCATATCGGATGGATCACTATAGACACTATTTTTCATAGTGATCGCGTCGCTCGTCGATTCGATCACGGCGGCAGGGGCATGGGGAATCATGCTCCTCCCCTGGTCGCTAAGATCCCACCATAGGCTGGAGCTTTCTACGGTGAAAGAGTTTTCGGCAGGAAGACAGATCCGTGGTGCTTGCCGTGATCGTCATGCGTTTCTGCCTGCGGCATCCACACCAGCGCGGACTGAACATAGCTAACTTAGCGGTTTTGCCTAACCCTTTCGCCTTCAGATGAGCAGACGACACCACCGGATTGTTCAACATTGTCGCGCATCGGGATGAACCGCTCCGATCTCGCCCATTTGCTATGGATAGTCCACACAACCAGACCTCCATCGCTACAGGGACAAGCATAAGGACACGCACGACTTTTACCGCATGGGCTTTATGGCTCTTTACCCATGAGCGCGAGAAAATGACACACGCCGCGGTGCTCCCACAGCAGTGGTCAAGAAAAATCCAGGCCGAACGACGGCACCCCAAGTGGTCATACGCAATCCTGGTTCCGCACCGATACCGGTATCGGAAATCGGTAGTGTCCGTGATAGAAGCCTTCCCACGTTCGCTGAAACGCAACACCCTCTGGTATGGACGGGCGTATCACATACGTTCCAGCAACCCACAACGGATATAGGATCAGACCGACGATGAGCAACGACCAACGTGAGCCCATGATCATTGCGGCAGCAAACCAGAGCAGCACATCGCATGTCCGGCAGGGTAGACAATGCCCAGTTAATCGTATTGCATCATCCACCTTTCCCGGAAGGACAAATGCTGCAGCAATCGCGCCAGGTACGGTGTTTTCCTGCGTTTTCCGCCATGGACGATCATGGTTATTCATGCGATTGCGCAAGGGCATCATAGATGGGTTTCCCGCCTAAAATGTCAAAGGTGAGATAGGAGATCAGCGTGACGAACCCCAACGGCATCAGAAGGTCGTAAGAAGTCATCTCGGTAACGAGGATGATGGACGTGATCGGTGCCTTGCTGACTGCTCCGAACAATCCGCTCATTCCCAGAATGAGCATGAGTGTGATGATCCCGCTGCCATCTGTACCCGCAGATGTGAACGGTGCTGTGGTAAGAAGCGATCCCCATGCGGCTCCGGCCAATGCCCCAAGTGTCAGGATTGGAAGGAATATTCCCCCCGGGCTACCCGAGCCGTATGTTATTTGCGACAAGACGAAACGGATGAGAAGAAAAGCCGTAAGCAACCCAAACGTATAGTGATGGTTGCCGATGAGGGTTACCAGTGCGTTTCCTCCGCCCAAGAGCTGGGGGGCGGAAATCCCAATCAGTGCCGTGAGCAGCATCGGCAGCAGTGAACGCAGCCCGCGTGGAATCCTCATCAGGGTGAATAGCGAGTGGGATCGTAAAAGGGTGATCTCATATACCCAGGCGATCAATCCCAGGAGCACCGCCAATACCGCCATCTGCCAGTACTGACCAAAATGCGGGGTTTCGACACGTGGAAGAATGAACACCGGTGCCGTCCCGAAGAGCATTGTGGAGACCGCGTTCGCGCTTAGCGCCGCGGTGAACGCGGCGATGCCTATGCGGACATTGAATTTGCCGTAGACTTCTTCCGTCACGAAGAGGACCGCTGCTATTGGCGCGTTGAATGCTGCCGAGAGTCCCGCCGCGGCACCTGCGGCGACGAGTTCCCTTTTGTATGTTTTGGTGGTCATAGTGCTGCCGGACAATCCCATGCCGACGCATGCCCCCATCTGTATGCACGGGCCTTCACGTCCCGCGAACAGCCCAGAGCCTATGTACAGGACGCCGCCGATGAACTTCTTCCACAAAACGCTCCACCAGGGGAAACTCGGAGATGACTGCTTGCGTAGCCTGCTCTCTATATCTGGAATACCGGAACCTTGGATGAGAGGTTGTGAAACGACCAGCTTGCCGATGATGAGGGAAGCCGCCAGCAACCCGAGTATCAAAGGGATGAGCAGCATGACGTGCGCCGGTAGAACCACACTGTAGAAGCGGGTCGCCAGCCGGAGTGAATGCTCCGGTATCCAACGGAACGAACTGACTACAATACCGGAGAGCAAGCCAACGAGAACGGACCAGCCAGCCAGACGGGGAGAAACCGTATGCCGCGACAGACTCTTCAATGTTCTCCACCGGTTATGAACCCCGCCAGCAGCCTTCATCCCATTTCGACCCATCCAAGCACCATATGTGCAACATTCGACATCCGCTTCGTCAGACATGCGGTACCGATACACGCGCCACAGGCGCTGCTGCCCCGCGTTCTTCTCTCAGATGATGAGTGAAGTCAGATACACGACGTACAGGACGACCAGCCCCATCCCCTCGATACGCGAGATGCTGTGTTTTTTGGTGTTGTAAACGAAATAACTGAAGATAGCGACAATCGCGACCATGACGGGAAAGTGTGTAGTGAAGATATCACGTGCGATACCAACGCCACCTGGGTTGAAAGTCGCGGAGTATCCAAGGACCAGGGTCATATTCAGTATGTTCGCTCCCAGAACGTTGCCGACGGCGAGATCGCCACGGCCTTTTCTGGCAGCATTGATCGTCGTCACGAGTTCAGGAAGACTTGTCCCCAAGGCGATGATTGTTGAGGCGATGAGCACTTCGGAGAGCCCAGCCCTTGCGGCAAGGGTCGATGCGCTGGACACGACGGCATCGGAACCAAACGCCAGCAGGGCCGCGAAAACGATGATCACGCATACGTTCACCGCGATCAAGCATATGTTCTTACTGCGGCCATCATCGTCGGCGACCGCTCCATCCTCGCTTGTGGAACTGTGGGACGTCCTGAGTCGCGATGAACCCTTGAACATCATGAAGAGGTATACAGGCACAACCGCCAGCAGCAGTATCCCGGCCCACTGTGGCAGCAAACCCCCTACGGAGAAGCTTGATATACCGTTATCAAGCAGGCACAGACCGATCAGCAGAATCATGACGATGGTGAATATCCGTAGTTTCGATGCGGTTTCCCGCAGAACGGGTATCGAACCGAACAAAGCACCTGCGCCTAGAACGAGGGTGGTATTCGTAATGACCGAACCGGTGGCGTTGCCGACGGCCAGATCCGAGGATCCCTGAGCGACAGCCACGATTGAGGTTGCCAGTTCGGGCAAAGTCGTGCCCAAGGATACGACGGTCGCACCGACGACTATTCTTGGAATGCCCAACTCTGCTGACACGATGACGGCCCCGTCGATCAACTTGTCGGCGCTGAACACGACCAAGGCCAATGCCAGCAGCAGAACAACCACGACGAGGAAACTTGACTGGCTGGAGATAAAATTGTCTATCAAAGGAGACCCTTCTTCGGTGCACGGCACCGTTCTCCGCGCCCTCGGAGAATGATTTCCTTGAAGCTTATGAAAGCCCAACCTCTACAACATGATGAACGTCAACATTCCACCACAGGGATTCGACACCATCACAAAACACCAAAAACGACCCCATCACTTCTTTGCTGCAGTTTAAGCCGGGTGGTTTTACTGCTCAGCTTATTCGGCGACGGGTGCCGTCTGGAGCTGGCCCACGGGGTTCCAACTCCGACTTACGCCAGCCTTTCCCGGTCGTGTATCATACAGACTGGTGATGCGCTGGTTGTCATCATACGGTGGAGAGGGTGTCTGGCTCCTGGATGGTATCTTAGACGATGAATCAGTGATGGCAGGCGTCTCGTCAGTTGCCCGCTGGTGACGGACCGGAGAGGCTCATCGTCTTTTTTGCGTCGTTTATTATATTCCTTGCAATCCGTGGACCCCTCGACCTCCTTCCGTTGGGACCAGCGAAGTGATGGTTTCTCCACCATGTTCTGCACCGCCAGTGTCGACACCAAATTTTATTATGCGAGCCCACCAACGGCAGGAGGCTGCGGACGTTTTCTCGAAAATGGTCTAGGCCACCGCCCCTTGTTTCCCCCTGCTCCATATGCCACCATTTCATCTCAGAGATTGTTTGGCACGTTGACGGTTGCTCCGGTGTAAGCACTCGTCGGCGTTTTCATGATCTGTCCGCAGATCAATTATTCCCAGTGTTCTGGGTAGATAACTTCAGCCTTCATACGGTCATAGAACCCTCTGCGGCTGAGTCCCTGTCGGGGAACAGCCCTTCTCGCTCCTGGATGATGACATGCTTGATGCAAGGCTGATCCACGGGGACCTCCGGTAAGGGTAGCCGTGACCCGAGTACACGCCGCGACCATTATTGCCGGACAAAGATGCGATGACTTGCACAAGCATGGCATTGGCCAATTGGGCGTTCCGATGCAGACCAGTGGTGCAGTGACGATCTTCTCTGATACGCGCAGGTCCAAAGCGCGGTGATAGCGACGACACCCATAACGCAAGGAAGCATCCTTGAACAGCACGCTCACACGCAGGACATCCGAAGTCTGACACGAGCATGATGATAGTGATAGCCGCTCAAGGGAGCCATCAGTCTGATGGCCAGACAATGTAGTGAAAACATCAGACGCAGCCGGCCGATCGACTCCGCTACATATTCGAGCGAGTCGTAGGGGCGTCTTGACTCCCGCATTAGGCCATCGTCTCCCATTGATGCTTTCGACCAGCACGCTGCCATATGGGCGCCTAGAGCATTAACCGATGACGTCAGTACCAGCCGACCGCACCTTTTGCCAGTGTCGGAGGTCGGCGTGCTGACTGCCTTATTGGTGAATCGATCCTTTCGACATCTACTTCCGTAGGCTTTACCGCACTCTGCGTTGTAGGGACCCACCGAGAGAACATATCGATCATGGCCGAGACATTGCGTCATGCAGGGTGGATACGTGCATATGACGGATCCGTGACCCACGCCATGTTCGGAGCGTTCGCAAGCGTACACGCGGCGACGCACGTCAACCAATGACAGCGCATCTTCTTTCTTGTCGCGACGATAACACGTCCACGCACCAAGCCGCGCATGCATTCAAAACGCATGAGACATGACATCCCAGTATGGTTCGCATGCGCATCAACCTCGGCACCGCCAACAGCATCGTCACGTTCGGGGAACGTTGCATCCTCCCATGAGCATTGACACGCTCGCGCAGCTCACACGCATCACCTCAACCACCCGAGCTCTTCTAAGCGTGCATGATGACGTGGTACCACGGTTGAACGCTTGATTGGTCGACAACCGTTGTGCACCGTTCCGCACAGGACACGACAGACTGGATCGGCCGCCAAAATCTCAAGCAAGTATAGGGCCGATGAGCACACTACCGCGTGTTGCGAGTCCTCGCCTCCCTCGAAGAGGCTCGATATCCCCTTCACAATCTCGTTCCCCTCCACCAGATGGCAAACCTCATGTTCCATTTCTCTGATCCGCTACAACTCAAGCTGAGCAACCGGTCTTCTCCTCTGACGTCTGCGGATGCACAGCCACTGGTACGCCTGCAACTTGCCGACCACGCCTCGATCCCAAACGCAGCCTGATGCACGGACTCATATTCGTCCAAATAACCTTGCATCATCTTCATTGGCCGATCCTTCACCTGTTGTGGATAACGGCCCCCCATTTTCCCTCAAAGGAAGAACGGAATCAAAACGATGTCGGTACATGCAGACGCTATTCATATCAGTTGGAGGCATTCCGTAAATCTCCGATTTTGATGGTTATAGACCCCAACAGACACGAGAGTAATGAACCTACGAGCACGGCAAGCCGAGCCAGATCTATGCTGTTCTGGTCATAAAAAGCAAGACTGGATATAAGGAAGGATACCGTGAAGCCGATGCCGCACAGTTGCGCGACTCCGACGATGTCACTGAGATGCGTTCCCCCGCCTATGTTGAAACCGGCGAGTCCGCAGAGTCCGGTCATGATCAAGACCCCTAATGGTTTGCCAATGACCAGTCCGACGACAATGCCAAGGAACAGCGGTCTCTTTAACGTGCTGCCTCCCACATCACCTAGAGGTATTCCCATGGCGAAGAACGCAAAAATGGGCAACGCGATCAGAGCTGACAAGGGTGATAGTAAATCTCGGTAGCGTCCCGCTCTGGCGGTGGTCTCTTCGTGCAGGGGTTTGGCTGGTACGAGTAATCCGATTGCCACACCAGAGAGTGTGGGATGAATCCCGGCGCTGAGCATAGCGTACCACGATCCGACTGCTATGAATATCAAGAGTATCGAGCTGCTAGCTCGCATGCGGGAAGCAACAAACCAAATTCCCAAACAAGCACATAGGATCAGCAGCGGAAGAATCGATGAGGGGTGTGAATAGACGAAGGCAATGAGAATTATTCCAATGACGTCATCAACTGTGGCGAGGGTGAGAAGAAACGCTTTGAGCCTAGGTAGAGTCCGTGAAGAAACCATTGAAAGAATGGTCAGCGAGAAAGCTATGTCAGTCGCTGTGGGAATTGCCCACCCACCCATCGTGGATGGAGACGACAAGTTTATTAACATGAACATGATTACAGGAAGCACCACTCCACCTATGGCCCCAAAGATCGGAGCTACGGCATTACGTGGATTCTTCAAGAATCCTGTCGCCATTTCTTGGCGAAGGTCAAGGCCAATAATGAAGAAGAATAGGGTGAGTAAACCTTCTTGGCTCCACTCGGAAACAGTCATATCAAGATGGGGAAGGGGTAACCTTATGCGAAATTCTGCGATAGCCAGGTAGGCAGCTGAAGTGCCTGGAAAATTCACAGCTCCAAATCCGAGAAACCCAAACACCACCATGACAAGCCCAGCCTGCTTATCATTGCGCACAAATCTAGAAAGCAATGATGTTCCGTTAGCCGATATCATAGAAGAACCTCACATAACCTCGCTACTTTCACATGGCCACATCCAGTAGAGAATCTTTTCATCCGGGAACGACTTTCTTAAACCGGGAAGCGCTAGCTGGGACGAGATCACCGAATGAACCTAATCATTACGATCGTCTTCTGATAGACGGCCTTGCTAAAGGCTATATAAATCCTCTAGCCTAGGAACACGGTCCGTCCCAGCACAAAGCCTGGCGGCGAGATCTTGAAAGCACAAGAGGAAGACAAAGCCAACTATGGTCCAGCAAATTCTGCTTGTTGTTTAAACCATGATCGATCGCCGAGGCGATTGCATGATTGCCGATCAGACCATGGAACTCCTCTGACAGCCGAGGGGCGCGCGGTGGGGACACGCCGATGGCGTCTACGTCCCGCCCCATGTCCATACGTCACTCATGGGGATGTTGCCGCAGAGAACTTCGTCCTGTTTGAATGCAACCGTCGTGCATCTGATCCGCATCCACCGATGGTCTGGCTCAGCGTGATATTCGCAGTGATTGACACCGTACTCCGTGTTCCCTCTAACTTTCGTGCTACCCCCTGCGAGTGGCTGGCCACTCTAACGAGAAGATCGGAGTGCCACAACAGGAGAAACACCAACCACAAAGGTTATTGGGCATGTGAAAGAGATCGTCGAAACCGCCAGCTACCAGCGCCTAAACCTCAATCCAAGTATTCTTGTAGGAACACGCGATATGCGTAGGTGCGCTTTATCCGCATGCGGGTCTTTCTCGTTGCGAGTGTATCTGGAGGTCCTCATTACTGTTCCTTGCCGTCCATCCAGCGGTCGGCGAAGCAGAAACGCGAATTCGTTCAATACAAGTTCCCATCTTGCGGCACATCGCAACCTACTTTGCCTGTAGATTCTAGCGACCGCATGTTCCGGGTAGCGGTATGCTGCCTTTCACCCAAGGAATCGCCCGCGAGCCTGTATGAATCGGCGGAAAGGATATCGATCATGCTGGTAGGGCAGATGACCCGGTAGATCCCCACCTCATAGTCGAGAACGGGATGATCCGTTAACACACACGTTCCGCACGAGTCTTTGATTACGGGATGCTTGCTTACCCAGTGTTCGAGCATCATGCCACGCGCACACTCGGCAGGGACAGGAATGACGGCCGTATAAAGATGGGTTCATGTCACAGCGAAGCGCGTGTGGGCGCTGATCTTTCCCGTGCTCAGTCCTTCATATACAGGGAGAACGCCACCTTGTCCACAAGACCCCACCCTCCCCTCATAAAGAGGTGTCTATCTGATTAAGCGCGTCCAGATACGGTATCGGCAGTAACCGCTTTACCGCACGATGGATTTCACGAATCTCGCCACAAAGCGCCGGCGTCGCCCTGATGCGTGCTGGAGACACGAGTGTATCCGCCCTGATATCCTATGCTCTTCCCAGAGGCAACACCATTCCCCGACAATTGTTTTCTCCCTGCCTGGACCGCGACCAGAAGAGTTCGCGCGCGACATGAGGAGCCTCAAGATATTCGACGTCGCCTTGTTCCCGACGCACGCCTCGCCCCAACGGCTTATGCAACACGCTCAGGAATAGAGCACCATCTATCGGAGAGGACGGCCCGTGCAGCCAATGTCGAGAGAACGCAATATGTGACATACCCACACCATGCTTTTCCCCGACATTTCAGCTACACGATCGACGATTAGCTGTTCTCAATTCTTAACAGCAGCGTTTTTTCATGCATGCTTGCACCCGTTATGCCACGCAGAGAATCGGACTCCCACATCTTGCGCGGAAAATGCTCTGATGCCAATGGGCTGTATTGTATGGTGCGGACACTGCCTGATGCAGACATGCAACAGGAATGAGCTCACACTCATCCACGCATCACAACAGATTGCAGGGCCGCCGCGAGCCAGAAAGCGCTGTCCGCCCGTCGCCTCGAAAATTCTCCTGAAGATTGTAAATACTGGTATCCATACATCTCGCTGGCACCAGGAGCACGGACTTTGCCGGTTTCACCAATGCGTCGAGAGCCTGCACGGTTTCCTCGATCGTGGTGCCATAGCCGAAACGATGCAGTATATACAGATCACGACAACCAGTGTTCAGACGACCCAGGCTTCCCTCTATTCCACTTTCAATCGCCTCTATTTCGAACCCCTCATTAATTGCACTTGGCTCGACAGAATCACCCGAGCTTTTGGTTTGCCGAGCTAGCCCAGGAATCCCTTATGAACTCCACACTGCGCCCGCCCGCATAACAGGTAAAAGCGTTACCTGGTTGCCAGGCGCTTTAGCTGGGGTGCCACGAGTGGCATTCTGATCGACCGTCCACTGCTGCTGGCTTGTGTCCGGACATCCGAAGGGCATTCCCCCAATAACATGGGCGGAACTTGCAATTCCCTATGCTCCTAACGGCATGTGCCTCAGATCGCTTCCTTTAATACCTTCACAGAAGATTGCCCAAGCCATGGTGTTACGGTTGCACAATCGTACAAGAGCGTACTCATCGTTTTACCTTGCGAAACCGTTGTTTTATCGTGTGAGCAGATACCGCGTCCCATATCAGTACATCCTTCAGGACCATCCTCAGTACTAAGAGATACCATTGTCTGGGAAGTAGACACCACTGACCCGATCGAAACGACCATAATAACGCAAACCCATTGAATATTAGCCCTCTGCTTACCTGCTTTGAAGATTCCGACCGATATCAGGTAATCCAATACAGACTAGGATCTTAAGTTGGCTTCAAATCACGATATGGGACAGTGCCGTGGAGAATTCTATTATTCCGGAACCAGATACCTGCTCGTGCGTCATCATCGGCGCTCCAATTTATGGCATCACACGCACACCGTTGTGCCCAGTCAAACACCACCCATCCTGGTCTCGTGCCGGTCATCGAGGCTTGAGTTCGATGCAACCACACTCTGATATGCATGCTCACCCGAACGGGGCTTCTTGAACTCAGAGCAAACCAGACGCAAAAACGCGGGCACCTCGGAAATTACCAATAAGCATATTCTTCCACAAGCAACGTCACAGCGAAGTAGAATATCAATACGGCCTTTCGCTGTTTGGTGTGGGTGGGGCTGGTTATATGGTGACGGTGGCTAGGTCGAGCTTGCCGCGGGTCAGGTAGATCATCGTGGAGAAGTAGTCCATGTTGCGCAAGCCGCGGACTCGGGTTTTGATGTGTTGGATGATGCCGTTCAATCCCTCGAGGATCGCGTTGGT
>OMJG01001269.1_pt1 | contig 15160 bp, 12 predicted proteins | sample 1646431 | NCBI WGS metagenome assembly OMJG01 (sample SAMN03771674, study PRJEB25209) | food metagenome | isolation source: Cotija cheese | place: Mexico:Jalisco,Michoacan | collected 2011-12-12
GCAAACAGTGGTAAGAAAGTTGGCATCAATGGTACAAATGTGTGGCAGTAGTCAACGTTAAAGAAGATTACCCAGAATTGTATCGACAAATCAAAGCACGCGTAGCTGAAGGGCGATGGGAAATTGATGGGGCGATGTGGCTAGAGTCTGACTGTAATATACCAAGCGGTGAATCGTTAACCCGGCAAATACTACATGGCAAGAAATTTGCTAAGGAAGAGTTTAACCAAGAGATGAACTATCTTTGGTTGCCAGATGTTTTTGGTTATTCATGGGCATTGCCACAAATCTTGAAAAAATCTGATATTAATACTTTCATGACCACCAAAATCAGTTGGAATCAGTTTAATCGGATGCCCCATGATACCTTCTACTGGAAAGGAATTGATGGAACTGAGATTTTAACCCACTTTATAACGACGCCAACTCCAAATGAAAAAGGGCATGATGGGAGTAGTTGGTTCTATACCTATAACGGTGAAATTGAACCTTCAACCGTTATGGGAATTTATCAAGCTTATCAGGATAAAGATTTTAATCGTAACCTCTTGCTATCATATGGTCATGGCGATGGTGGCGGTGGTGTGACGCGTGATATGCTTGAAAAACGTCGTCGGTTGGATCAGTTACCTGGATTGCCAAATGTTAAGACCGGTCGAGCGGATGACTACTTCCGGCAGTTGCATGAGACTGTGCAAGAGACGGATCATTATGTTCATACTTGGGATGGCGAATTATATCTCGAATATCACAGAGGAACTTATACTTCTCAAGCTTTTGTTAAGAAAATGAACCGAAAACTGGAGCTAGCATTACGAGAATTAGAAATAGTGTATAGCGGATTGGCAGCAGGAAACGGACAACAGTATCCAGCAGAGGCACTATTCAATACGTGGGAATCTGTGCTAAGAAACCAATTTCACGATATTATTCCAGGCTCGTCTATTAAAGAGGTCTATCAAGATTATCGTAAAGAGGTAGAGGCGTGCAAAGCAACATTAGATGAATTGAGACTGGGATTGACACAATCAAAAGATGATAGTCAGGATTTGGACACCTATACAGTGGTTAATACGAGTGGATTTGAACAAGCTGGCTTAGTGACAATTGCTGGTGAAACTGCAGGGTATTTTGTGGATGAAGATAATCAAAGATTGGCGTCTCTAGTAGTAGGTGAGGAAACCCTCGTGTACCTACCCGAAGTCAAGCCACTCGAAACGAAGGTACTTACCCAGGTTGTAGATAACAGTAATTCAACAAGAGGGACTAATAGTCAACTTCAAGGAAATACTGCAATTGCTAATGAGCATGGCGTTGAAACAGACCATTATGCTATTTCTTGGAATGAACAAGGCCATTTGACAAGTATTTACGATAAAGAGGTTAGCAGAGAGGTGTTGCGTGGTAAGGGGAATGTCTTGCAATTATTTGAAGACAAACCGATGAATTTTGACGCCTGGGATATTGATCTCTACTATCAAGAAAAAGTGACAGAATTACCATGGCAATCGGTGAATTTAGTTGAGAATAATCCATTTTATGCTGACGTTGCACTACAGATGACTATAAATGAGTCAACGATAAACCAAGTGATGCGATTATATCGTCATAATCGTCGGATTGATTTCATAACGACGGTTGATTGGCAAGAACGCCAACAGTTATTAAAAACAAAATTTGAAGTCGATGTGCGTAGCACTGAGGCAACTTATGATATTCAATACGGAAACGTCAAACGGCCAACGCACTGGAATACGTCTTGGGATATGGCTAAGTTTGAAACAGTTGGTCACCAATGGGCTGATTTGTCACAACGTGATTATGGTGTTAGCTTATTAAACGACTCCAAATATGGCTATGATATCAAAGATAATGTGTTGCGATTGAGCTTGCTAAAAGGTGGCATCTACCCTGATCCTACGGCGGACCTGGGGCATCATACCTTCACCTATAGTTTATTGCCGCATAAAGGTGATTTTGTTGCTGGTAGAACTGTTGAAGAAGCGTGGGCATTAAACCAACCATTAACAGTTGTCAAGAATGGACCAAATTTGGTACTGCCACAATTAGAAGAGGGCCAACCATCACTAGCTATTGATGCTATCAAACAAGCGGAGGATGGTCATGGCTTTGTGATGAGATTCCATGAGCACGTGGGGAGTCAAAAGAATGTTATTTTGTCATTACCTTCTGGGTATCAGTGGTGTGAAACGAATTTGATGGAACGCAATCTGACCGACTACCAAGATGGACCGATTTCAGTGAGCCTAACGCCATATGAGATTAAAACCGTGCGTATAATAGGGTAGGTGACCAATCATCAGATTTTTATGTTATTTACAGTTGAAAGTTTAAAAACAATTAAACATAAGCAAGTTTACACTTCTGGGGTATAAAGCTAGTTTCAAATCATAGTAGTATATAAAATTACATTCATGGGATGCGTGTAAAAATTTTTCAAAAATTTATTAAGAAGTAAGTTTGTATAGTACAATAGGTAAGCAGGTATTGATCTCGTTGTTAGTATAACGAGATCAATACCTGCTTTTTATGATTAACTTATAAGTTGACGTATTCGATAAAAGTTAGATAGTAAACTAATTATGAGATGTTTAAGGTCAATTAAAGAAAATCAGTTAATTGAAGCGGTTGCTTCAAGTGCCATAACGCCTCCAATTTGGTCTGAGAGGTAGACGTATGGATAGTCCGTTTGATTCAACCAATCTCGGGTAATTAGGAAGTTATCGCTATCAAGGGAGTGGTCTACCATAATATCGCAACTCTCGTTCATAAAGACTTTGATGAATTCTTCATCAGTAGCTTTATAAAGGAGGGCAGCGTAGCGGTAAAAGATACCTTTAAAGAGTCCCAGGTCGCCACCTCCGTCAGCACTATTTTCTAAGAAAATGCCATCTTGAGGTAAGGCTTCAAGGGTAGTTTTAGCGTTTTCTATTGCTTTAATTAGGTAGTCCTCGTCTTTGGTGACATTATAAAATTCTACCAATGCTCCAATATAAACACCTTGGTTATAAGTAAATAACCAATCTTTATCGATTTGTCCATTACCTTCACGGTTGATACCATCCCAAACGATTTCAGTATCGGGGTCGACTAGTGTCTCCGTCATCCAATCCAATGTTTTTTCGCTCCACTCCAGATATTCAGGTGACTTTTCAATCTCATACAAGCGTAACGCCAGAATGATAAACGGTGCATTAACAGGAGCATTCTTATAATCTGCTTGTGATTTCTTCCAAGAGAAGCCACCACCCATTTCATCGTTCCAAGAGCTCTCTACTAGGTTCCCATAAACAAATTTGGCATCCTTTAAGTAAGTATCATCATCGGTCATAGCGTATAAACGTAAAGCCGCTAAAGCATTCCACAACATATCATCATTTAAATCGTTCAAAAGAGTAGTTCCATTACGCTCTTTATTGTAACGATAGGCTTTTTTTGCTTCTTTTAAATAGGATTCTTTCCCTGATCGCTCGTAACCATCAATCTTTACATCTACAAAGTGAGCAATCCACCAATAATTGAAGGCCTGACTTTCGGGACCACTAACAACAGGGAACATGTTATTGATATATTGGGCTTCCTCGTCAGAATAGTAATTCCTCGAGAGAGTTTGCTGACTTTTTTCAGCGTAGGCGTTATAAGGATTTTTCTGATTCAGGTAATAGGTATAGCCAAAGTAACCACACAGAGCCAATGCAATGAGAGTGCTATAAACAACAAATATTTTCTTCATAGTTGACCTCCAAGTTAATGAATATAATAAATATACTAATAAAACAATAACTTGAAATTATAAAAATGTCAACGCTTACATATAACGTTCATGAGCTAGTGTGGGATTAGTTCAAGTCTTTGACTGAGTTGCCTTCAACAAGCTTATAGCCGACACTAATTTTTTCAATCAAAGTAGAATCTTTGAGTTTGTGATCAATCAGTCTGATAGCCTGTCTGCTGATCTCTTGTTGATCTTGCTTAATGTAAGTCAAGTGAAGATCATTATCGATACAGTTGTCAGTATCGTAATTATCAAAACAGACGAGTGAAATATCTGCAGGAATTTCTTTGCCAATTTTTGATAAGGCTGATTTGATTAATAAGGCAATGTTATATTCTGTTGCAATAATTGCGGAGAGGTTAGGGTTATCTGTCAAAAAAGTAATAATCTCATCAATGTCCTCTTTTCTAGGCTTTTGTGAGCTAGGTACGACCGAATCGATAGAAGAGAGAATCTGAGATTGTAGTATCGAATTACCACTCTCTAAATGAGCAGAGATGAAGCCACTTACACGTTGGTCTATCGTGCTAATTTGGTTATCAGAAGTAATGATACCGATATTTTTGTGTCCATGCTCAAAGAGATAATTGGTCAAATCTTTCGCCGCTGAATTGCCATCACTTTGAACACTACAAATGGGAATTGAATGCATGATACGATCAATCACTACGACTGGAAAGTTACCAGTTGATAACTCCAATAACTTTGAAGAATAGTATTGAGATGAGCAGGGAAGTAAAATCAAGCCCTCAATTCCTATACTCATCAACTCATCAATCAATCGCTCTTCGCGATTTTCATCCCCATAACTGACTTTAAAGACAAAATCATGTTGGTTATCTTGCATGATTGTTTTGACAATCTCAGTTCCAAAGTAATCAGTAAAGTCAGTGATCACAACTCCCCAAAGATTTCTTCTTTTTGCTAGAACTTTTTCTTTCTTTTGGTTTCTGACAATAAGAGTGCCTTTTTTAGGCTTTCTTGATACAAATCCATCATTTTTTAATAGATCCATCGCTTTTTTTATAGTGATGTTGCTGACGTTATAAAATTCTTCCAACTCTTTATCTGTAGGTAGGTAGGTGTTTTTCTCATAGGTATTTGATTCTATTTTATGACGTAGATCGTCGTAAATTTTTTGATATAGTGGTATATTCATAACTTTCTCCCCATCGAAGTGCTATAGCTATTTATTTGAATATACTGTATTTACAAGAATAAAACAATTTTATAACAAAAAAAGTTAAATGAAAGCGTTGACATTGCAAAGAATACCCATTAGAAAATGAATAGATATAATAAATATACTAAATGGTTTAAGGGGGCACTATTTGTGGAGGTTGCAAGTAAAAGAAAGAAGAAGCTTGGCATTACAAAACAACAGAATATCGCTTATCTCTTTATCACGTTGCCTGTTTTCCTTTTGATCGTATTCATGGGCATACCAATCGTTATGGCCTTTGTTTTTAGTTTTACGGATTATGACATTATCCAAGCACCAAACTTTGTAGGGTTGGATAACTTCAAACGCATCTTTCAAGATGAATATTTCTTTACCGCTTTAAAAAATACGGTCGTCTATACCTTGCTCTACGTCCCACTTGGGTTAATAACATCACTGCTAGCAGCTATGTTATTGAATCGAAAAGTCAAAATTGCTTCAATGTTCAGAGTATTCTTCTATCTTCCCGTTTTATGTTCCTCAGTGGCAACAGCAACGATTTGGTACTGGTTATTGAACCCTCAAATAGGGTTGATCAATCATGCTCTTGGTTTAATCGGCATCAATGGTCCTGCTTGGCTTTATAGCTCTCAATGGGCAATGACAGCCATTGTTATCATGAGTGTATGGATGAGTTTCGGAGGAAACATGATGATTTTTCTTGCTGGACTTCAAGGCATCAATCCTGCGCTTTATGAAGCTGCAGATATTGAAGGAGCATCAGCTATTGATAAGTTTAGATTCGTGACTTGGCCCCAGTTATCAAAAATGACCTTCTTAGTGTCTACCCAGTTGATCATAGGTGCTTTCCAAGTCTTCGACCAAGCTTATATGTTGACCAAAGGTGGACCAGGTAATTCTACGATCACTCTTGTTTACTACATTTATAATGAAGGGTTTGGCGGCCTTAAAATGGGCTATGCGTCAGCCTTATCATTCATCTTATTTGCCATTATCTTTGTCTTTTCGATGATCAACATGAAGTTCAATAACAAAGAAGCAAATTAAAGGAGAGCGCTATGAGTAGAAAACGACTGATTCATAAAATCTTATGGTATATAGGTGTAATATTGATTAGTATTACGACAATTGCGCCGTTTCTTTGGACGGTAGCAACTTCATTCAAATCAAGCGGTGAGATACTTGCAGGATCTATGAGCATCATTCCTGAAAACTTTACGTGGGACAACTATAAAGAAGTGTTCACTGCTATGCCATTTTTCGTTTATCTTAAAAACTCGCTGATACTAGCGGTAGGGGGCGTTGCGACAAACTTATTTTTTGGGTCACTGGCAGGATATACTTTTGGACAATTGAACTTTAGAGGGAAAAAATCATTGTTCGTGATTTTCTTGGCATCAATGATGATTCCTGGGATCGTGACGATGATTCCATCATTTATTGTTCTTAGAAGTTTTCCATTAGTAGGTGGTAATAATTTACTCGGACAAGGAGGGTTAGGGCTGATCAATACTTACTGGGCGATTCTATTGCCTGGTGCTGCAGGCGCATTTGCAATTTTCTTCATGAAACAATTCTTTGAACAATTACCAAGAGAACTCGGAGAAAGTGCACGTATGGATGGTGCCTCAGAGTTTGTTATTTTTATCAAAGTGTATTTACCTCTTGCAAAACCAGCACTAGCAACACTTGGGATCATGACGTTTCAAGCGGGCTGGAATGCCTTTATGTGGCCGATGATCGTTTTGAATTCAGATCAAATGAAAACGGTTCAAGTTGGTTTGGCGGCGTTCCAATATAATTACAATACAAATTATGGACCATTGATGGCTGGAACGATCATCGCTACATTACCAGTATTAGTTCTATTTATTTTCGCACAAAAATATTACATCCAAGGAATTGCCGAAGCCGGCATCAAATAGAAAAGGAGATCAATCATGAAGCGTAAATTACATGTTTTAGCATTTTTCACCGTTCTTCTCGGAATATTTTTAGTAGGGTGTGGTTCAGACACATCAAATGGAAACGACAGTGCCAGTGATACACAAGAAATCACATTTTGGGGATCTTGGAGTGGCGAACAGATCAAACAATTGAATGAATTGATCAATCAATACAATGACCAACAAGATAAGTATCATGTGACTTATAAAGTCCAAGATAACGTGGAAGAAAAGCTGTTGACAGCCATGGCGGGTGGAGAAGTTCCAGATGTGATCTTGTGGGATCGCTTCAACACAGCGATGTATGCTGAAAAGAACGCCTTATTATCGTTAGATGATTTAATAGCACAAGACAATATCGATATGTCTCAATTCTATGAAGAAACAGTAGCTGAAATGAATCACGATGACGTCCAATATGGGATCCCTCTTTTAGTAGATAACAGATCATTATTTTATAACAAAAAAATGTTAGAAGAAGCTGGGGTAGAACCACCAAAGACTTGGGATGACCTCTTAGAAGTTGCGGAGAAAACCACAAAACGTGAAAATGGCAAATTAGTTCAAGCAGGATTTGCATTAGATGATGTTGGTTTATTCAATATGTGGATCCAACAAGCAGGCGGGTCAATGTTGAATGAGGATGGCACTAAAACAGCTTTCAATTCAGAAGCTGGCCTTGAAGTTTTGAATTTCTGGAATGAATTACTGAATGAAAAGAAAGTCTATGACTTAGGATTCAGTGATGGTGTAGACGCTTTTGCTGCAGGCAAAGTGGCAATGACTTACAACGGACCGTGGGCATTATCTGATTACGACCAAGTTGAAGATCTAGACTATGGTATCGTTACACCAGTCAGTGGACCAAATGGTGATCAAGGGGCAGTAACTGGTGGTTTTGGCCTTGTGATCCCACAAACTGCTAAAAATCAAGAAGGTGCTTGGGACTTTATCAAATGGTGGACGACTAATCCAGAAAATGGTGTCGAATTTGCTAAGATCTCAAACTGGTTACCAGCGAATGTTGAAGCTGCTCAAGATGAATACTTCACTCAAAATGAAAAGTTTGCAGCATTTGTTGAAACGATGGAATATGCTAAAACACGACCAACAGTTGCTGGTTATTCAGATGTTGAAGGTTTAGCTTTGATTCCACAATTACAAAACTTTATTGCCAAAAAAGTTTCTGCGGAACAAGCATTAGAAGAAGCCCAAAAACAAGGAGATAAGATACTTGCAGAAGAGTAAACTGACCAACCACACTGACGAGTTAGAAGAAGTTATGGCTGCAAAAGCAACGCTCGCTCAACAAACACTAGATCAGTTGTATGCGAGCGAAGATCCGTTGCAGTTTGTCAATAATGTGTATCCATTGACCGCAAAAACGGGAAATGACATCTTCAATTATTGGTGGATCGCTCACTACGTTGATGTCAAAATCGATGCCTATGAAAGAACACACCATCAGTCAGATCTTGATCGTGCCCAACAGCTCTACCATTACAACAAAACTAGAAATCATGGCACATTGATCCATGAATACTATGACGATATGCTTTGGAATGCTTTGGCAGCTGTAAGATTGTTTCACCATACAAAAGAGAGTGAATACTTAGCAGATGCTAAAGCCGTTTATCAAGACTTAGTTGATACTGGTTGGAATGAGATCACAGGAGGTGGGTTTGCCTGGAAAAAGACGCAAATGTCCTACAAGAATACACCAGTCAATGCCCCATTTGTGATCTTAGCACTGAAGCTAAATCAGATCGAACCAGAAGAAGGGTATGTCAAACAAGCTGAAAGAACTATGAACTGGATGTTTGAGACCTTAGTTGATCCAATAGACTTCTTTATAGAAGATGGTATCAATCGCCAAGAGGATATGGCACTTGATACAGCTTGGCAATTTTCTTACAACGAAGGTGTGTTTATTGGGGCATTAGTCGAGTTTTATAAGTTGACCCAACAAACGATCTACCTTGAAGTAGCCAAACGGTGCTTTAAGGCAACGATTGATCGGATCAGTCATCTTGGTGTGATTGATGATGAGGGCGATGGCGGCGATATTGGCTTGTTCAAAGGCATATTTTATCGCTATAGTGTTAGCCTGTTAAAAGAAGACAATGAAAAACAAGAGACACTCATTACACCATTTATCGGACAAAGCATCACGATCATGCTAAAACATAAAGCAAAAGACCAAACACTTTTGATCGATCGCAATTGGTCAAAAGAGAATAAATTGCCTGTTTATTTATCAGACCAGTTAAGCGGTGTTATGGCCCTTGAGGCATATTGTAGGATTTTAAGATCTTGCTGATTGTCAATTGAAAAATAGAGAAGGTGTTGTTAGTCAGTTGATAACGACACCTTTCCTTATGGAGAGACACAAATATGGAATGGAGTGATTCTTTGGTTTATACAACAATCCCAAAAACAATCGAACAATTTATCAATGACATAGAAGAAAAGAGTCGTCAAAAGAATGAAAAGTGGGGAAAAGTCTTTCGTAACACCTTTTCCAATACCTTGTTGACGACAGTCAAAATATTACCTGATGGCACCACTTTTGTGTTGACGGGAGATATTCCAGCGATGTGGCTGCGCGATTCGACAGCTCAAGTGAGACCCTATCTGTTCTTCGCCAAAAATGATCGATCCATCTCTGATATGATCAAAGGCTTAGTAAAACGACAGTTTATGTATATCAATATTGATCCTTATGCCAACGCTTTCAACGAAACTGAAAACTTTGCAGGACATCAGGATGACCATACAGAGATGAATGGCTTTATCTGGGAACGAAAGTTTGAGATAGATTCTTTATGTTATCCTGTTCAATTGGCCTATTTACTTTACAAAAACACTGGTAGGACCGATCAATTCGATGAGGTGTTCACCACAGGAATAGAGAAAATCTTAACGGTATTTGAAACAGAACAGGATCATGAACACTCGCCTTATGTCTTTGAAAGAGACACAGAGCGCTTGAAAGATACCCTCACAAACGGAGGGAAAGGCGCACCCGTCAAACCAAATGGGTTGATTTGGTCAGGATTTCGTCCAAGTGATGATGCCTGTGATTACGGCTATTTGATTCCATCAAATATGTTTGCAGTCGTTGTTTTAAAGTACATCACAGAAATTTTCACGACGATCCGAGATGACCAAGATATCGTGGGTCGAGCTGAAAAACTGATTCATGATGTTAAAGAAGGTATCAAGAATCATGCCATCGTCAAAAATGCTGCTGGTGAAGAAGTCTACGCTTTTGAGATCGATGGGTTTGGAAATAGCAAGATTATGGACGATGGGAATGTCCCAAATTTGATGTCTGCGCCCTATTTAGGCTTTTGTGACCGCAACGAACGTATTTACCAAAACACGCGAAAAACGGTTTTAAGTCTGGAAAACCCTTATTTCTATAGTGGCAAGTATGCCTCAGGCATTGGCTCTTCTCATACGGATGAAAACTTCGTTTGGCCGATCACTTTAGCGATGCAAGGTCTGACAGATACATCCAAAGAAGAGAAAGAACGTCTATTGAACTTACTAGTGTCGATCGATGCAGATACCGACATGATGCATGAAAGTATCAATGTCGATGATCCAACAGACTATACTAGACCGTGGTTCTCATGGTCTAATATGATGTTTTGTGAACTAGTGATGGATTACTTTGGATATCAAGTCAAGGTGTAAAATAAGCTATTTATAGTGGCATGCCCCTTGTATGGATAGGCAAGCTAGAGACACGTCAAACGGTGTCTCTAAAGAAAGGCGATAAAAATGAGAGTAGCAACTTACAATATCAAAAATGATTATCAGGAACAAAATGATTTAGATGCTTGGCCTAAGCGTTTGAAGAGGGTCTTAGCTATGATGGCACACTTAGATGCTGACTTGATTGGTTTACAAGAGGTAACTGGCGCTCAATTCATTGATTTGAGGAATCACTTTAAAGATCGGTTTGGCATTATTGGCCAAGCAAGAGAAGAAAGTGCAACGAAGGAGTACAATCCCATTTTGTATGATTTGACTAAATTCACCTTAATCGATTCAGACACTTTTTGGCTGTCTGAAACACCATGGATAATGTCCAAAACCCCTAAGTGGAAGGCGGCGTGTTATCGTATTGCGACTTGGGCAAAATTTGAAACAAAAGATAGACAAACCATTTTGATGATCAATACACATTTAGACCATGAAAGTGAACTAGCCCGATGTCATGGTAGCAAAGTGATTTTAGATTTTATAAAGACGCAAAAAGCACATATAGTATTACTAACTGGAGATTTCAATGGCAATCAAACAGAGCGTTATTACCAATTGGTGACAGAAAGCATGACTGATTCAGCAATGGCTATAGAGAATAGCAAACAAGTGGTGACGTTTATTGGTGAGTTTGTGAGTGAAAATTATAACCCAGCTGATTTTCGTTATATCGATTTCATATTTGTGTCTAAAGGGGTAAATATAACGGACTTTATGATCGAAGCCAGTACCATCGATGGGCGATTGCCTTCCGATCATTATCCAGTTGTTGCAACAATTGAGGAGGGATAAACGTGTTAGGCGCAATTGAAGCAGGTGGCACAAAGTTTGTTTGTGGCGTATCAGAGGATGGAGAAAAGATAGTAGAACGTGTCAAAATTGAGACGAGAGAACCAGCTGAGACTTTAAAAGAAGTTTTCGCCTTCTTTGATCAGTTTAAGTTAGAGGCATTAGGAATAGGGTCATTTGGACCAATTGGTATTAATCCAGAAGCATCAAATTTTGGCTATATTTTAGCCACACCCAAAAAAGGGTGGAGTAATTTTGATTTCTTGGGAGCAATAAAGGAACGGTACGACTGTCCTACTTCTTTTACGACGGATGTTAATGCAGCAGCTTATGGTGAATATCGTCTTGGTGCTGGTCGTGGAACTAAAAATTGTGTCTATTTGACGATTGGTACTGGTATCGGAGGAGGCATTATAACTAATGGTCAGCTTTTTCAAGGGATCACTCATCCAGAAATTGGACACATTAGAGTAAAACGTCATCCTAATGATGCCTACGAAGGCTTTTGTCCTTACCATGGTGATTGTTTGGAGGGACTAGCTGCGGGACCTTCTTTGTTAGGTCGTACTAATATTAAGGGAGAGGCAATAGCTGAGAACAATCCGGTTTGGGATCTTCAAGCTTACTATATTGGTCAAGCCTTGATGACTTATACTCTGATTTTAGCGCCAGAACGGATCATCCTTGGTGGCGGTGTGATGAACCAGGACTTTTTAGTTCAGAAAATTAGAGACCAGTTTGCAAAACAAACTGCAGCTTATGTGAGTTATCCTGACTTGAACAGTTATATTGTCAAGTGGGCTTTGCCAAATCAGAGTGGTCTCATAGGAGCCTTTTTGCTGGCTAAGGACTTATTAGAAGACAGAGCTTAGTGATAGAACAATATTATATAAGGAGAAATGATAGAAATGGTTGTACCCGATTATATTTTAGTTCAAACTGCTACAAACGTTTGGCACAAACTCGTGCAATCTACTGAAACTGAATGGGTCAATCGTGAGTTGTCGGTAGTCATAAAGTTGGAAAAGATGTCAGAAGGCTCTTTTGAAGTTGTTCTCAAAAAGACAGATACTTTAGTGAAGCGAATCCAAATAGAGTGGTGTAGCAAAATTAGTCCTGAGACATTGGTGTTAGGCGATGCTTTCGAACGGTCTTATGCCGATTTGGGATTTAATTCAGTGAATGAATTTAAATTGTATCACTGGTATGTTCTATTGAAAGACTCAGAACAAAACAGAATGTACGGTGTCAAGATTCAACCAAATGCTTTGTGTTCTTTCAAAGTGTATCCTGATTCAATCGACTTGATTATTGATGTTCGTAGTGGGACTAATGCGATAAATGTGAGTGAGCGAGATTTAAATTGTTGTACAGTCGTTACCAAAGTGGACAAAGGTATTGATGCATTTGATTCTTTAAGAGATTTTTGCAAAGTGATGGCCAATAATTATCCTGTAACTGAGGAAACGTATATTGGCTCAAATGATTGGTATTATGCCTATGGTCATAATTCTCATGAACTAGTTGTCAAGAATGCTGAGTTCATGAAAATGATTTGTCGTGATATAGATTATAATCCTTGGGTTGTTATCGACGATGGTTGGCAAATTGACCATGATCCAGAACATGGCTATAATGGTGGTCCTTGGAGAGATACAAATCAAACGTTTGAAGATATGACTTCCTGTGTGAGCAAAATGCTTGAAATAGGTGTAAGACCTGGATTGTGGTTTAGACCATTGTTGACGAGAGAAACAGACTATCAGGAAATGGCATTAAACAAAGAAGAGAATGATACTATCCAGTATTTCTTAGACCCAAGTCATCCGACAGTGAAAAAAGTGATTAGAGATGATATCACCCAGTTTAAGGATTGGGGTTTTGAGATGATCAAACATGATTTTAGTACTGTAGACATTTTTGGACTCTGGGGTCATGAAATGACGCTGGATTATTTTAAGAATGAGACGACTTTTTATAGCAATAAATTAACGACAGCCGAAATCATAAAAGAATTTTATCAGCTCATTCGTGACAACGCAGGCGATATGAAAATTATCGGCTGTAATACCATTAGTCATTTAAGTGCTGGAGTTTTTGAATTAATGCGTATTGGTGATGATACCAGTGGCGTTAATTTTGAACGAACAGTTGCTTATGGGGTTAACACTCTGGCTTTCAGAACTGTTCAAAATGGTATTTTTTATGCGGCTGATGCTGACTGTATCGGTATTTCAGACCATATTCCATGGGATAATAATAAAGAATGGTTGAAGCTATTAGCCGCAAGCGGCACACCATTGTTTATATCGTGTGATCCTGAAAAATTATCTGAAGAAATGATTAATGACTTAAAAGAAGCCGTCAAAAGAAGCTTTGAAAATGCCAAAAGGGATGATCAGTTGAAACCTGTATCTTGGGAGTTCCAACAATATCCTAGTAGGTGGGAAAGAGGGACTCAAAAGACTAATTTCAGTTGGTTTGATAAGCCAAAACAGATTTATACTGGAAAGTCGTAGACAATAAGCTGTTAGAGTGAATTTTTGGTCTTTGTGAAATGCCTTGCTTGTCTATTTGAATTCGAGTATTACTAACGCGACTTAAGAAAAAGCAAAACAAGAAATTTCAATATGGCATATAAAATTTCACAGGTCTATTGGAGGAGCTTATGCAACACTTAAAAAATGCGTTGATACGTGGCGGACTACCTTTTGTCATGATGTCTGGTATATCATTGATGATGCACTTACAGCAGCTTGATGAGTTTCAAGTCAGTTCTACGTTTATAACTGGACTGATTATGACAGCTGTTGGCGCCAGCTCGGTTATATATGACGTCAACTACTGGCCGTTACTGAAGCAATCGCTGATCCATTTTCTAGTGATGCTGCTGACGGTATTTCCGTGTTTAGTCTTTAGTGGGTAGTTTCCAACTAACACAAGCTTTGATATCGTCAAAATAGTTGGAATTTTTATGTTCACTGGTCTTGTATTATGGAGTGTTTCGTATCTCGTTTTTGGAAAAATCCTAAAAAAGTAACTCTATCGTATGAGATAGCGTACTAGAAATTTTTTATGTGTTACATGCCGATTAAAGCAGTGATAAGATGGGCTTAAATTTGATAAAGTGCGAGTGTAAAAACCAAATAATCCTCACTAAAATCTTGTAGTGCTAAGATTTTAGTGAGGATTATTTTTGATGAGAAATCATATCAAACGCAAGATGAAATTTGACTTTCAATCATCATCAATACTGAATAATAATTTGTACAAACTGATTATTTCTTTTGATTCTTCACGTGAGACATGATCCACTATAGCCTCGTTAGTGACATTTCTTGATTGTCATCTAATTCCAATTGTTTAATGATATGACCTAGAATTCTAGCAGCTTTAGAGTTTCCCACTTTGCTAGGAGCGTGTGGTCCTATAATGGAGAGACATTTGGTAGAAAAGTGGGAAGTGATTTATAAAAATCGTCCGACTATGATGGCTGAATTAAGTAAACTGTGAGTTTAAGGTTACTGGCAATTAAAGAAAACAGTAATTAACAAAAGTCAGTCACGCATAAAAGTCATGGATGTAGTGGTCATGCAGAGACGATCCGAGCTCCAAATGGCATCAAGGCAAGTTTTGCAAGTTTAAAAGATTGTAGGGCAAATGGAATGCCGA
>OMJG01001270.1_pt1 | contig 15158 bp, 12 predicted proteins | sample 1646431 | NCBI WGS metagenome assembly OMJG01 (sample SAMN03771674, study PRJEB25209) | food metagenome | isolation source: Cotija cheese | place: Mexico:Jalisco,Michoacan | collected 2011-12-12
TGCCCTCGCTCCACTTGACGAAATCACCAAGCCGGGAAAACGGGCTGTACTCTTTTGTGCGCTTGACGTATTGTTTGCACGCCTCAAGCTCGCCACCCACGGTGCCGTTGATGCCGTGGGCGGAGATGATGATGCGCCCGCGAAGCCCCAGCGAATCGCACAGCTCGCGCTGCCAGAGGCGCACCGCCTCGGGATCGCTCACCGGGGAGAACAGGTAATACAGAAGGATCTTGGGAACGCTCACGCCCCTATGATAGGCCGAGGCCCTCCTCATCGGTCTCATCGTCCTCCGTGACCTCGCCATCTACGGTTTCCACGCGCTCAATTTCCAGCGTGACGTTGGTGAGCAACGCGGTGATCGCGAGGATTGCGGAGATCATTGGCGCCGCGAGAACCGCTACGCCGCCCACCGCAGCGCCCGCGGTTGCAGGAACGGTCAGGAGCCGCTTGCCGCTCGAATTCTTGATCGTGATCTTGCGGATGTTCGTTTCCTTGATGAGATTCTTGATTGCGTCTAGAACCTGTTCGGAACCGATCTCGATTTTCTCGCTCCAGCGGCCTTCGTGCTTGCCGCCGTCCGTGCCCTCGTTGTTAGCCATGACTCTCTCCTTTGTTCCCTAACCATTCTGCCCTGAACCACGCGCCATCACTAGGGACATCACGCCATACGTGAAAAGGTTCGAGGAGCTACGCCGGCCCACGTATGATGGCCTTCATGCGCGGACCGGTAGAACTTGTGGGACTAGTGGGTCCAGCTACCTATAGCCGGGGCCTAAAATATGCGCAGGACGGCCGCGCCTCGATCACCGATGACGATCCTCCGTACGGCGAGGATAAGCCCGCCTCCGAGCGCGGTAAGGGCCACGTCGAGGGCAAGAGCGCGGGCTCCGGCTCTAACGTGTACCAGATGAGCGTCGATTATTTTCTGTCCCGTAGCGGCGTTGTTACGTGGATGTCTGGGTGGTGTTCCTGCCCGGTGGGAGTGGACTGCAAGCATTGCGTGGCGCTGCTCATTACCCGATTGAACGCCGAGGAAGCGAGTTCGCCAGCACCCCCTACGGCTGCGAGCACGTGGCACCGCACTCTGGACAACATTTTTCAGATGCCGGATGAGGAAATCACCATCGCGCTCGCGGTGGATTTCGAGGCCCCGCGCGAGGTCCGCGATCGGGGTGGCCGCAGATCCCCCTACGGGATGACGAATCTGGGGAGCGCCGGAATGGTGAAGGTTCGCCCTGTTCGCGAGGGGAAGCGCCAGCCTTGGGTAACCACAGGGGTGACGTGGAACCAGATCGGGTCTCGTTCCATGTTTGACGCGGATCCGCGCCAGATTGCCGCGTTGGATCAGTTGCGCGAGATGTACCAGCTTTCCGTGGGATACACCGTTCCGCAGTGGATGAGCCTGTCCTACATCAATTCGGCGGCGCTGTGGCCCACCCTTCACGCGATCGCCGATTCCGGGGTCCAGTTCATTGAGCAGGGCAGCTGGGACCCGGTTGTTTTGGAGCGCGAGCCCGCCCGTGCGCTGGTTACGATTCGCGAGGATTCTACCGGGGTGGATTTGTTGGAGGCCGACGACGACGCGCGCGGCAACGGCTCCCTAACCATTCGTGCCGAGGTTTCACACCCGGAGCTTGAGGAGTCCGATCCGACCGTTCGCATCGGCCAGCCACTCACGGGGTTGGCGTGGACGAAGGACGGCGTGATCCACTTGGCTGGGCTGGAGGAGCCTGCGGCCCAGCAGTGGCAGAGGCTCGCCATCCAGAAGGACGGCGTGCGAGTACCGGGTGATGAGCGCGAAACGTTTGAGAGCGAGCTCCTGCCACTCATCTCCCGGGTTGGATGGACCTCTCCCGGTGGCACGTATACTCCGAAGCCGCCGGAGGATCCCGAGCTTCACCTGGCTTTGCTGACTAACAGTGTGGGCAGCCAGCCCGAGATGGTACTTCACTGGTCTTGGGGGAAGGATAGTCAGGCCATTAAGGCGATGGAGTCCGGGCGCGTTGGGTCGCTTCCAGATATGAAGGGCTTCGGCGATTTGGGTGAGGAACTGGCCCCAATGATCCGCGCGATAGAGGATTCGCGGAAACAGGAGGCCCGGCGGCGGCGCAGTGCCCGGCTCACTCCAGACCCGAATAATCCGCGTAGGGACGCCGCTAAAGAGAGCGCCCTCTTGGCGGAGGTGGCCGAGGTGCTCAGCGTGCTGCCCTCGACAGTCAAGGGCGTGGAGCCCGTGCAGGAGTGCCGGATTCGGGGCATCGATGTGGTGACATTTACCGAGCAGGTGCGCCCGAAGCTGGACCAGCTGGACGTGGTGATCGATGGGGTTGGCGAACAAAAGGAGTTCCGCCGGGCAGAGGATGCCCAGGTTTCCGTGGGCGTTGGCGAAACTGATAAGCGGGATTGGCTAGACCTCAGCATCGTCATGAAGGTGGGGGAGCACGAGGTCCCCATGACAGAGCTAATTCAGGCCCTTACTCAGGGCGATGATGTTATCTTTCTGCCTTCCGGGGAGTACGTTTCTCTCGATACTCCGGAGATTGGCAGGCTGCGCGAGCTGGTGGCTGAAGCTCGCGGGCTCACCGATCAGCGGCGCAGCGCCTTGCGGGTTCCGAAGGTGCGCACCACGTGGTGGGAGGAACTGCTTTCCCTTGATGTAGTGGAGGAATCCCAGAGTAACTGGCTGCGGGCCATTCACGATGCGGTGACCAATCCGCCCGCTTCCGCACACATCCCCAGCGGGCTCACGGCAACGCTGCGTCCCTATCAGAAAACCGGGTTCCAGTGGCTCACGAATCTGCGACGAGCCGGGCTGGGTGGCGTACTGGCCGACGATATGGGCTTGGGTAAGACGGTCCAGACCCTCGCGATGATCCTAGACGAGCGTCAGGGGCGCGACAGCGCGGAACAGGGGCCGTGGATAGTTGTGGCACCAACTTCCGTTGTGGCCAACTGGGCATCCGAGGCGCGCAAATTCACGCCGGGCCTGCGGGTATCCACCGTGGAGGCCACGAGGAGGCGGCGGGACAGTTCGTTGGCTGAGAAGGCGCGTAATGTTGATGTGCTCATCACTTCATATACGCTCTTGCGCCTCGAATATGAGGACTACGCAGCGCTCAACCCTGCTGGCATGATCTTGGATGAGGCCCAACAGGCAAAGAATCCTGCCTCAAAAACGTTCACCAGCCTGCTCAAGGTGGGGGCTCCCGTTACGTTCGCGATCACCGGAACGCCGATGGAGAATAATCTGACCGAGCTCTGGGCCATGTTCGCGCTGGTTTCCCCCGGACTGCTCGGTTCGGCCAAGCAGTTCCGCGAGCAGGTGCAAAAGCCCATCGAAAAGGGCGGCGATCAGGTGGCCGATCACATGGCACTCCTGCGCAGGCGGATCGCGCCGTTCTTGCTTCGGCGTACGAAGAAGCTGGTTGCCTCGGAACTGCCGGAAAAGCAGGAACAGGTCATGGAGGTGGAGCTGGAGCCGGCCCACCGCCGCATGTACGATCGCCAGCTCCAGCGCGAACGCCAGCGCGTATTGCATCTGGCGGATGATATGGACCATAACCGTGTGGAGGTGCTGAGCGCCCTGACACGCCTGCGCCAGCTTTCCATCGATCCCAAGCTAGTAATCGAGGATTCCAAGGCGCCGTCCTCCAAGTTGGACGCGCTGCTTCCTCTGCTGCAAGAAGCCAGCGGGGAGGGCCACCGCACGCTGGTGTTCAGCCAGTTCACCCGGTACTTGCGCATGATTGCCGAACGGTTGGACGTCGAAGGAATCTCCTACTCCTACCTTGACGGCACCACTCCGCGGCGTGCCAAGGTGATTGATGGCTTTGCGAACGGGACTGATCCCGTATTCTTGATCAGCCTGAAGGCAGGCGGTGTCGGACTCAACCTCACCATGGCTGATTACGTGGTGCTTACCGATCCGTGGTGGAACCCGGCTGTCGAGGAGCAAGCGGTGGACCGAACCCACCGCATTGGGCAAACCCGCAACGTGCACGTTTATCGGCTCGTCTCCCAGAATACGATCGAGGAGAAGGTGTTGGCGCTTCAGGAAAGCAAGCGTCAGCTGGTCTCGGGCGTGCTCGGCAGCGAGGGCGAGGGAGAGCCCGCCGGGCAGGGTGCCGTTGGCGGTGCACGCCTAACTTCCGACGATCTAAAGATGTTGCTTGAATAACTGCACTTCGGTCCCACGTCGTGACACAGTAGGGCGAGTATCCTGAAGTGGAAACGTAAATTGAGAGCGAGGGAGTGACGGTGAAAGAGCGCAACGAGGACTCGTTTTCCGCCATGACTGTGGGCATGGCGTCCCTCACGCCCAAGCAACGGTCCATGCTTTTGGTGTTATCTGACCTTGGTGAGCCAGCCACCATCAACGTCTTGACGAAGATAACGGGGCTGCACGCGAATTCCGTGCGCGAAACCCTTTCTGTTCTCGTGGATTCCGGGCTCGTTTGCCGCACGCGAGTTCCTTCAGAATCGCGGGGGCGCCCCGCGTGGGAATACGAGACCTCAGTGCCAGCGGATCTCTCGGTGATCGTCAGCGAGTTCTCCGGGTTTGTTGATGCCGTGTGTTCCTACCTCGAGATGTCCGGTACCCCCGCAACCGCAGAGGCAGAGCACATCGGTGAGCTTTGGGGACAACGGGTGTTCGTAGATGCCGGAGAGGATCTGCAGGGATCCGATGATGAAGAAGCGGAGCATCCGCTGGCCCGGCTGCGGATTCTTTTCTCTAGCCTTGGTTTCGGTGCAGTTGCCGGCGAAGAAGAGCGCATTGATCTTACCCTGTGCCCATTTGCGCGCGACGGGGCCGGGCCAAACCGCCTCACCTGCGCGATGCACAAAGGCATGATTAGTTCTTTGCTGACCGGCCTCTCGGATCATAAGGTCACTGCGGACCTTGAGGTGAACCTTCCTGAGCGGCCCTGCGTGGTCACTCTGACTGGAGCGGACCATTAACCCGCATACGCGGAATAAATTCTTGAAATAGCCAGCATGTGCGGTAGTCTCTTCCCTGTGGTGAGCTATCGTATTTCAGAAGTGTCCCGTGTGCTCGGCGTATCCGACGATACCGTGCGGCGCTGGATAGAGAGCGGCAGACTTGAGGCCGTTGCGGGTACCAGCCCTCGGGAGGTTGATGGGGCCTCCCTTGCGCAGTTTGTGATGGCGGCAAACCCGCATGTCCGCGAGGAGAGCGTTTCAACACGAAACCTCCTAGAGGGCCTAGTCCTTGACGTAGTCAGCGACAAAGTGATGAGCCAGGTGGTACTGCAATGCGGGCCGTACCGCGTAGTTAGCCTGATCTCAACTGAGGCGGTTCACGAACTCGGCATAGTGCCGGGAACTCTTGCCTCTGCTCAGATTAAAGCCACCAACGTCTCCATCGTGGTGCCTCAAAAGCGCTGAGACCCCTCAACACCTAAGGAACACAAATGAGGAACATTAAGAAGGTAGCCGCGGGCGCCCTCGTACTATCTGCAAGCCTCCTCCTCGCTGCGTGCGGCGGGGACAGCTCCGATGACGCAACCAGTGCAGCATCGGGTTCCGGCAGTGAATCGCTAGGAACCATCACGGTATTTGCTGCCGCTTCGCTCGTGGACGTTCTGCCGCAGATCGATCAGCAGCTTTCGGAGGAGTACCCGGAAACTGAAGTCAACTACAACTTCGATGGCTCCTCCGGCCTCGTGGATCAGCTGGCTGGGGGAGCTCGGGCAGATCTGCTGCTTACTGCCAATGCCAAGACAATGACGGACGCGGAGGATCAGGACCTCGTTGATGCCTCTCAGTCCTTCACATCGAACACCCTCGTCATGGTAGTTCCCTCCGGTAACCCCGGAGAGGTGACCGGGTTAGACGACGGTTCACTTGACGGCAAGAAGCTCGTTGTGTGCGCCGAAGAGGTGCCGTGTGGTTCGGCCACCGTGCAGCTCGAAGAAGTTAACGATCTTGAGCTCTCCCCGGTATCAGAGGAACAGTCTGTGACGGACGTGCTTGGCAAGGTGACCTCTGGTGAGGCCGATGCCGGACTCGTTTACACCACCGATGCCGAGGGCGCGGGAGACGCTGTGGAAACCATCGAGGTCCCTGGCGCCGATGAAATCGTCAACGATTATCGCATCGCGGTTGTGAAGGATGCTGAAAACGCAACTGGTGGTCAAACCTTCATGGATCTCATCCTGTCCGATGAAGGCCAGAAGGTGCTGCAGGACTTCGGCTTCGGCGCCCCTCTCAGCTAGTGAAACGAGCTTATCCTCGGTGGCTATACCTGCCGGCGGCCATCGGCGCACTGTTCCTGTTGTTGCCTCTGGTAACAATTCTGGTTCGTACGCCGTGGCCGCACTTTTGGGAGCTCATCAGCACCCCCGAGAGTAGGGATGCCCTCAAGCTATCGCTGGAGACGTGCCTGATCACCACCGTCGTCTGTACGGTGATCGGCACGCCTCTTGCGGTGGTGCTGGGGCACATGCCTAACACGTGGTGGGCACGAGCAATCCGTACGCTCTTCACCCTGCCCATGATGCTTCCACCCGTGGTGGCGGGGCTAGCCCTACTCATGACGTGGGGCCGCAACGGGATGATCGGTCACAGTCTTTCCATCATGGGCATCGAAATTGGGTTCACCACTTTGGCGGTCATCATGGCCCAGAGCTTCGTTGCGATGCCCTTCCTCGTGACATCTCTGGAAGGTGCCATCCGGTCGCGCGGATACGCCTACGAGCGTGCCGCCGCCGCGCTTGGCGCCTCGAAAACACGCATCTTCTTTCAGGTGAGCCTGCCGATGATGCTCCCCGCCCTGGTCTCGGGGATCGCCATGTCCTTCTCCCGGGCTCTCGGAGAATTCGGTGCCACGATTACTTTTGCGGGATCTCTCCAAGGCGTCACGCGCACCATGCCGCTGGCGATCTATCTACAGCGCGAATCGAAAACCGAAGAAGCCCTCGCGCTCGCGGTAGTTCTGATTGTTCTGGCCATCCTCGTGATGTTGGCCGCCAACGCACTGGCCGCCCGCCTACCCGGTGGCAACCTAGAAAAAGCCAACGATCAGGCCAACCACTTCCGCGAACCCTCCGCCGAAGAGCCATCGCCAGCCTCCCTGGCCGCCGCCCCAAAGAAGAACCGGGCACTCGGGCTAGGCCCGCAGATCAACGTGGACGCCAGTGTGGACGTGCGGGACGTTCACCTGAAAGTGCAGCTCCCGGCGGGCAATCTCACCGCAGTTATGGGGCCAAACGGCGCGGGCAAATCAACCCTCCTCGGTCTGATTGCGGGCACGATCGAACCTGACCGCGGCGGCGTCACCTTCTCAGACTTTGGTGAAAAGACTCCCCGGATCGTCATCCTCCAGCAAAAGCCGCTGCTCTTCCCACATATGAATGCCCTCAAGAACGTGACATTTGGGCTGCGTGCGGACGGGGTTCACCGGGGTGTAGCAGCCCAACGCGCTCTGGCCGAACTAGCGGAGGTCGGCTGCCGGGACTTCGCTGACCGCCGCCCCGATCAGCTCTCTGGAGGTCAGGCCCAGCGCGTTGCGATCGCCCGCGCGATGGCCGTGATGCCCGATGTTGTTTTGTTGGATGAACCGATGGCCGGGTTGGATGAATCTAGCGCCGATCAGGTCCGCGCACTCCTCAGACGCCGGCTCGCCAGCTCCGGCGCCACCGCCGTGCTTGTAACGCACGATCCGGTGGATGCCGAGGAGCTGGCGGATTCAACCGTTTTGATTCGGTACGGGAAGGTAGCCGGCTAGTTCACCGTAGATTCGCCCAGCTTGACGTCCACTTGCTTCTGGCTGCCATCCTGAGTGGTCACGTCCAACGTGACCGTATCACCGATCTCGTATTCCTTGACCAGAGAGGAAAGGACGCTGGCGTTATTCACCGAGTTCCCGTCCAGAGCCGTGATCGTGTCACCTTCGGTCAAGCCGGCATCGGCTGCGGCAGATCCCTCAAGGACTTCGACGATTTGGGCACCTGGCGTATTCCCACCGGCCACCGTGACGCCAAGTGCGGCGCTCTTGCCCATGACGATCGTGTCGCTTGTGATGTTCCCGCTAGAGATCTGATCGGCAATGTCTAACGCCGTGGAGATTGGGACGGCATATCCGGACACCTGCTCGGATGTGGTTCCCTGAGAGGCCGCGGTAGTCATGCCCACGACGGCGCCCGATTCGTTGACGAGAGGTCCGCCGGAGTATCCAGGCACAACGTCAGCATCGGTTGAAATGAGGCCTGTGAGGACCTCGCCGTCCGAGGATGCGGACATTTCATCCATCGCGGTAATGGTTTGGTCCAGTCCGGTGACCGAACCCTGAAGCTCGGTGAGGTAGCCCTGTCCGGAGCCGTTGCCGATGGCAGAGACGGCATCTCCTTCACTCAGGTCCGCCGTATCGGTCTGAACGGTGTCGAAGTCGGAACCATCAGTGATTTGAAGAACCGCGACGTCACGAACCGCATCGTGGCCCAGTACTTCAGCCTCGTATTCTTCGCCGGTGTCCGAAACTGTCACGGAGACGGTTTCAGAACCCGTCACCACGTGATAGTTGGTGAGAATCAGCCCGTCAGAATCTAGAATCATGCCCGTTCCGGCGCCTGCACCGTTAAACAGAAGGGTGTTGATGAGTACCACGCCCGGCGCTGAATCAACCTTCTCGCCCGCGTCAAGCTCGGTGCCGCTTTCCCCGTTCGGATCGTTGGCCTGCGGGCTCTGGAACGGGTTCTGCTGCTGTTCCTGCTGTTCTTGTTGCTGCTGCTCCAGCTGTGAGTTCGTGGAATCAGCAGTGGGACTCTCCTGCATCACCTTGTCCAACTGCGTCCCAATCGCGCCACCAAGGACCAGTGAGAACGCGGCGGTCAGCACCAGAAGAGCTGTGGACCAACGCCGCTTCGGCTTGGGTGGCTCCGGCGCAAAGTACGGAGGAACGGGAGGGCCGTACATTCCGCCGCCACCGTAAGCACCTCCACCATAGGAACCGCTGCCGTAAGAACCGTCATTGCCCACGCCCCCGTAAGGAGGCTGGGCGGTGGCCGGCATCGGTTGTGGAGCGCTGTGCTGGAACTGCCCCGCGTATGAGTTCGAGGCATCAGGGTTCTCGGGCGCGGCGCCAAATCCTTCGCGTGGATCGGTGTTGTCAGTGTTCATTCGTGGCTCCTCTAACAGCAAGGCTGTCTTACTTTCTATCCTCGATCAAACTCCTTCTCGTGTGGTGAATCCGGGAAGTTTTCTGGGAACGAGCTGAAATGTGGCGAGCGAGACGCGAAAGAACCGTGTAAACGCGCTACGTTCGCCTACGGCTTGATGTAGGCGAAGCCCTCGCCCTGCTTGGCAACCAGCTCAGAAATACCCTGTGGGACGATCTCAACGAGATCCTCGGGGATGTTATCCTCGCCGATCTGACGGTTCTTGAGGGAGTTACCGCAGATCGTAAAACGTACGCCATCGTTTGCAAGGGTACGCATGCGTTTGCCGTGTTCGGGGTTGATATCGAAACCGTTGAACGAACGCACTGCCGATCCGTTGATCACTACCTCAATCTTGGAGTGATCACCGAAGTTCTCGGAGTAGTACTCGAGGTTGCTGAGGAGCTGGTCCCAGCGGGCATCTTCGTCAATATGGAACACAACGTCAGTCATGCTGCCTCCTTCGTTAAATAGATATGGGTCACAGATTCGACCTTCCTAGAGAATACATCCTTTTGGGACGAACGTCCGATTCACGTATCAGATCCACGAGGAGAACCACATGTGCAGTCCCCAGAATGAGTGAGAAACCGTGCTACCCCACCACAGCGGCATCCAGAACACCGCCGCAATAACGATAAGGCCCGTTACCGCGCCGATTGCGACGTAAGCCCTCCGCGTAAATTTTGGCGGACACCACCATTCGGTCTCGGGCTCGGGTTCTTCGTTGGCGGGGGAGAAGCGTGAGAAGACAGCGTCGTCGTTATTATTAATTTCTTTTTCGACGACGACGGATCCCTCCACCTCCTCCAACGCACGCCACTCAAGGCGTCGTGCGTGCGGTGCGCCGAGCGTGCCGGTGAAGTAGGCGAGGCCGTAGGTGAGCGCGAGCACCACGAAGGGGAGCACGGCGATCGCGTAGAACTGGAAGATGGTGCGGCCCATATAGGCGAACCAGGGCAGCCAGAGGCCCGCATATCCAGCGAGGATGGACCACGCGCGCCAGTCCCGCTTGCCGATCGCGCACCAGATCACGACGGCAAGTCCGAGGAGCGCAAGCCACCACACCGCAGGGTTACCTATCGAGGTGATGGCCTGGACGCAGCCACTGCCGTCGCATTCGTTCGGGAGCTCCTTGGTTCCGCGCCAGAAGAAGGAGACCGGCCGGGCCTGGAATAACCATTGCCACGCCTGAGACTGGTAATCGTGCGGGGAACTGAGCCCGTTATGGAACTCCCACATGGAGCCGTGATAGTGAATGAGCGAGCTGATCGCGTCCGGCGCCCATGAGAGGGGAATCTTGTCAGAGCCTGTTGTTGCCGCCCACTGCCTGCCGTATCCATTGGGGTTGATGAACCATGGGATCCAAGCGGCGATGTAGGTAAGGAGGGCGATCGGCACAAGGCTAACGAAGGCCGGTATACCCTCACGGAAGACACCTGCACCGAACCATAGCTTTGTCCCCACGATTCTCCGGGCGCTTGCCCCCCAGCTGAATGCGGTGAGGCCAAACACCGCGACCGCGTAAATACCTGACCACTTGACGCCGCAGGCCATGCCCAGAAGCAAGCCGGTCGCGAGCATCCAGGGACGGGACCACAATCGTGGCCCCCACGTGTCCTTGGGCGTTCCGTCAGGGTGGAGCGGGCCATGCGCCGTGCGGTGGGCCAGCTTGGCTCGGGAGTCATCACGGTCCAACAGCAGAGTGGCGAATCCAGCTAGCGTGAAGAACGCGAGGATGTTATCGAGAATGCCTGTGCGCGAGAGCGCGATGCCCATGCCGTCCAGAGCCATCGCGAGGCCCGCGAACCCCGCGAGGAATGGAGAGCGGAACAGACGCATCGCGATATAAACGATGAGCATAACGGCTAGGACCCCAAGGAAGGCCGTGGTGAAGCGCCAGCCCACACCCGTGTTCTCACCAAAGAGGAACTGCCCAAACGCCATCAGCCACTTACCCAGTGGAGGGTGGACCACGTAATCGCCCTCGATGGCAGAAAGCGCCGAATAGTCGCCTCGGAGGAAGAGATCGTTGGCATCGTCGCCGTCCCAAACCCCTTCGAATCCTTGGGTGAGGAGCGACGTAGCTCCCTTGACGTAATAGGTCTCATCAAACACGACGGTATGAGGATGATTGAGATTCCAGAATCGGGTAACGAAGGCGACGAAGCCCGCGATGGCGGCCGCGATCCAGCCCTGGACCATCAGCGTGTGGGGCAGGCGGCCCACAACGCCTAACCTAGCGCGAAGCTCCTTCTCCCACGCATCCGCGCGCGCTGGCGAAAGCCTGACGATGGGCTTTGCAACCTGTTCGATACTCACGTCGCGAATTCTACCTACGTGTGGGAAAGTAGGGGCATGGAGCCATCAATTGTTCTCGCAGCTACACCGATCGGGAATGATGGCGATGCCTCCCCGCGATTGAAGCAGGAAATCGAGCGGGCCGATGTGGTTGCTGCCGAGGACACGCGGCGGTTCTTGACCCTTGCCGGGCGGCTCGGTGTTGAGCCCTCTGGGCGCATCCTGTCCTATTACGAGCACAATGAGGCAGATCGGGGACCATACCTTCTAGAACTTGCCCGAAGCCAGCGCGTTCTTGTTGTGACGGACGCCGGCATGCCTTCCGTGTCCGATCCTGGCTATCGGCTGGTTGCCCGGGCCCGCGGGGCCGGCGTCCCCGTGACCGTGGTGCCCGGTCCTTCCGCCGTGCTCACGGCGCTCGCGACGTCCGGGCTTGCTACCGATCGCTTCAGTTTCGAAGGCTTTGCCCCGCGCAAGGGCGGAGAGCGCGATCGATTCCTCGGTGCACTTGCCGGCGAGCCGCGCACCATGGTGTTCTTCGAGTCCCCGCGGCGGCTTCCCGAAACCTTAGCGGCGATGGTAGAGGCCTTCGGGGCCGATCGCGAGGCGTGCGTATGCCGCGAACTTACCAAGACGCACGAGGAGGTTGTGCGCGCTAGCCTCGGTGAGCTCGCTGGCCGATTCAGAGCGGACGTTCTGGGAGAGATCGCCATTGTTGTGGCCGGTGCAGATCCGCTGGCGGCGGACCTTGGGGCGGCGGTTGAGGAGTCTCTGGCGTTGGAGGCGGCCGGGTTGCGCTTGAAGGACGCGGCCGCTCACGTGGCCGGGCGCGTTGGGCTGCGTAAAAAGGAAGTATACGAAGCCGCGATCGCCCGCCGCGGCTAAGCGGCTACTTCAGGCGGGGCTCCTGATCGATATCCGAGAAGTCGAAATCGTCCTCTGAGGCGTCTTCGGAGAAATCGATCGATTCGTCATCCAGATCTACATCGTCGAAATCGCTGAGATCGTAATCCTCGTCCGCGTTATCTTGCGCGTTGGCTGCGGGATCTTCATCGTCGCTGCCGTAATCGCCGAGGGCCTCCGTTGATGCTCCCGCACCGAACAGGCCCGCCTGAATGCGACCAGCTAAATCGAACTCATCATCAGTATTGCTGGGACCGTCTTCATCGAGGGAGAAATCGCCGTCGTCGTAATCATCCTCAAGGCTTGGCTCAGTATCGTCCTCCGCCAGAGTGTCTGCGAACTGGTCCACCGGATCGGATTCGTATTCCCCTGGAATCTCGGCGTCCTCACTCTCTTCGTAAAATCCGAAGGCCTCGGCCGTAGTGAGCTGTTCTATTCCGGCTTCGTCCATCTCATGGCGCGCATCCTCGCCCAGCTCCTCGCTCACGGGGACGGTGAGATCGGAGAGTACGCGAACGGGCCAACCGGCCTTGAGGCCGTCGAGTGCCGTCCCCTTCACACAGTGGGATTCGGCGATCCCCACAACGTCAATCTCCTCGACGTTAGCCGCGCGCAGTATGTCTTCTAAGCCCTCACCTTCAACATCCACACCCTCGAAACCTGAGTAGGCGGCCTTGTATTCACCCTTCTTGACCTCAACGTCGATCGGGAGCGAGGCAATAGCCTCGTGAAGTTCGGCTTCAGCAGTGCCAGCAACACCATGCGGTGGCCACGTATCAACGAAATCGGGGTGATCGGAGAAGTGGCCGCCCGGATCAACGTGCCAATCTTGCGTGGTGACGATGAACGAGTACTCGTCCAGATTGTCCGAGACGAAGTCTGCGATCTTTTCGGCAAGGGCGTTGCCGCCCTCAACCGCTAGAGCGCCGCCCTCGCAGAACGTTGGTTGAACGTCCACGATGATGAGTGCGCGGTTATCTTCCATGATGAGCTCCTTCGTCCGGGGAGATTCGTATGCTCCATCCTAAGCGATGGGTGTGGTGTTAGTCGGATGGGATATCGCTTGAAGAGAGAAGCGTGACGGGCAACGATAGCCTCATGATCATCACGTTCACACCGAACCCCTCGCTCGATCGTACGGTCACGCTGAGCACTCCGCTCGTGCCGGGAGGTGTGCACCGGATCGATACCGATCAAGTTCAGCCGGGCGGCAAGGGTATCAACGTAGCATTCGGCGTGCACCGCGCGGGGCTGGATACCTTGGCGGTTTTTCAGGCTGGGCAGAGAGATCCCCTTCTGGGATTGCTTGGTCAGGCGGGGTTGCCGGTTCGCACGAGTCCGATCGCAGGGCGCGTGCGCACGAACATCACGCTGCTGGATCCCGAGGCCACCACCAAGATTAATGAGCCTGGCCATCAGCTCAGCGCAGACGAAGTGGCGGGAGTGGAGCGCGCGCTGCTGGACGCCGTAAGGCCGGCTGACACGGTTATGCTTTCGGGTTCGCTCGCGCCAGGGTTTGAAGTTGGCGAATTTGCGAAGCTCGTGCGCCAGATTCGCCTGACCGGTGCATGGGTAGGCGTTGATACGTCCGAGGAGCCGTTGGTCGCTCTGGCACGTGAGTTGACGGAGAAGGACGAGGATGCTGGACCGGCGGCCCCCAACCTCCTCAAACCCAACGCGGAGGAGCTGGGCCAACTCACGGGTTGTGATGGCCGCGAACTAGAGGCTGCAGCGGGGCGCGGTAACTTTGCAGGAGTCCGCGCGGCAGCGTTAGATCTGCGGGCGTGCGGCGTGGATAATGTACTGGTGACGCTGGGAGGGGCCGGAGCGCTGCTGGCAACGGCCGACGGCGTGTGGTTCTGTAAGGCGCCGGAAGCTCCTGTGATTTCCACCGTGGGTGCGGGCGATTCTGCCACCGCGGGTTATCTGATCGGACGGGCTCGTGGGCTATCGGGTCCCGACTGTCTATCTTTGGCCGTTGCCTACGGTTCGGCCGCGGTCTCGCTTCCGGGCACTACAATTCCCCGCCCAGAGCAAGCGGAACCGTTCCGCGTTCTCGCGCGGGGTTGCTAGCTCTTTTGGATTTTGCCCTCATACCGAGACGTCAGCGTTTCTGAATCACGGATGGTGCCCGCAGGAATCCCGGACAACTAGCTCAACGGGAAAGATGGTTTGCTGTGCATGGGCGTCAGCGCTAGTTAACATGTTCAAGGCTTCTTTTGCCATCAAATCAAGCGGCTGTCGCACGGTGGTTAGGCCTGGTGCTATGTAAGCTGCATCCGCCGTGCCATCTAAGCTGACGATAGCTAGGTCACTCGGAATGCTGATGTCTAGATCATGAGCGGCCTTGAGAATTCCAATCGCTACAAGATCCGACGCTGCAAAGATAGCTGTGGGACGGTCTGGCTTCGACAAGAGACGGAGTGCGGCCTGGTAACCCCCATCACGAGTCCAATCAGCCACCACCGGAGGTGTTAGAGGTAGTCCGCGCTCGCGAAGCACCCTTTCATAAGCAGCGGATCGGTGATCTATCTGAGTGTCTAAGAGTGGGCCGGTGACGTGAACAATATGGCGATGTCCATGGTCAGCGAGGTGTTCGACCGCTAGTTGGGCGCCAGCCGCGAGATCTGCGTTAACAGTAGGAAGCATTGAACCGGACATAGCGCGGTCGATCAGGATGCACGGTTTGTCGACGGCACCGATCCTCCGTAGCCGATCATCGGTAAGGCGACAATTGATGAGGATTAAGCCGTCTAGGCCGTGATCAATTAGGTCACG
>OMJG01001271.1_pt1 | contig 15138 bp, 11 predicted proteins | sample 1646431 | NCBI WGS metagenome assembly OMJG01 (sample SAMN03771674, study PRJEB25209) | food metagenome | isolation source: Cotija cheese | place: Mexico:Jalisco,Michoacan | collected 2011-12-12
TTTTTTGTAAAATTTTGTACTAAATAGTTGAATGTTACGAACTAGCACCACGCGTAGTTTAAGAACGCTGTTGTAAAAATGGTTTAAGCGAGTGTAAATATTTTAAAGAAAATTTTGTCAGAAGATACTGTTCATAGTATATGTGATCAGTGGTATGTACCTCAAAGCGAGTTAGTACAGTCAAGGATGCAGATGTTTTCAGTGTGGGGTTGTTTCTAATTTAATATAAACTAACAGATTCGAGTCAAAAGGTTAGAGAATTTAAAGTGGCACTTAGGGAGAACTGGATTGTTAGATGAAGAATTTATTGTTGTTAAGTAAAAGCATCAGTGTTGATTATTTGGAATGTATTTTCATACTATTGTTTTCGAGATGGGTGGTTTTGGTAAGCAGAAATTATGTGGTTTGTTATTGCTGAAGAATTATTATTAAACCATATTTTCAATTTAATTTTAAAAATACTAATAAAGATGTTAATATAAATACGAGGACATTGATTTTAAAATTAAATTTATCGCTATATTTGTCTTTAAAATAGACAAATCGTTAGGGTAATGTCCTTGCTTTGTCCGTTTTTTGGACAAACAAAATCCACGTTAAGCTTGATAGCAAACCATTAGTGGGATGTACGGTAATAGAGTATCCCCAGTAATAGGGGACGAGAACCAGCACTTAAAGGAAACCTTGCAACTGGCTATCTTGGTAATAGAGTATCCCCAGTAATAGGGGACGAGAACACCATGTAGTCGGTTAGATACTCTAGTATCTCTTCGGTAATAGAGTATCCCCAGTAATAGGGGACGAGAACCAGATACGTGGAGTAATTATGAACGAGCAAAAACTGGTAATAGAGTATCCCCAGTAATAGGGGACGAGAACGATAAGGTTCTGGTAATCATGACCAATGGAGATTAGGTAATAGAGTATCCCCAGTAATAGGGGACGAGAACCGTCTAAACCAAGAATATGATAATTCAGTATCTTCTGGTAATAGAGTATCCCCAGTAATAGGGGACGAGAACTTAACGCGCGTTTACTTCACTAATCATACTGTCAGGTAATAGAGTATCCCCAGTAATAGGGGACGAGAACGAAACGACGACCAGTTATTATCATTTCTGACAATGGTAATAGAGTATCCCCAGTAATAGGGGACGAGAACCTTTTGAACTTCACTATAAGGTTCAGCGATGACGACAGGTAATAGAGTATCCCCAGTAATAGGGGACGAGAACAGAAATAACAATCTTATCAGTGATAGTTGCGGGTTGGGGTAATAGAGTATCCCCAGTAATAGGGGACGAGAACACTGTTAAGGCAAAAATTTCTTTTCTGATTTTCATGGTAATAGAGTATCCCCAGTAATAGGGGACGAGAACGCTGCCAACAAATCCAACCATTCTCCGATATCCATGGTAATAGAGTATCCCCAGTAATAGGGGACGAGAACTTTCATTTTCGTTACTCCTTTTTGTTTAACTTTTTGGTAATAGAGTATCCCCAGTAATAGGGGACGAGAACTAATCGGCAACATTGAACTCTATATCATCGCTAGTGGTAATAGAGTATCCCCAGTAATAGGGGACGAGAACATAAATTTGTTATAGGTTTGATCGCTATTAAGGGGTAATAGAGTATTCCCGGTAATACGGGGTGGGAACTTAATGTACCAGATCATGGTAAATATATATTTTTGTTGCTGATGATTTATTTTTTAGGTTAGTATCTACACTTTAACTTTTTCTTTTGTTAATCGGCTAGTTGTGGTATGATACTTCTCCTATTTAAAATTAAAGAGTTAGTTGAATATTTGGGGGGATATTTATGAAGAATATAATGTATATTGAAAGGAGACATTATGTTTCTGTTAATGAATATGGTTATAGATTTGTGGACTTAGTTTCCAGGGACGAAAAGTTTTGTACTTTTGATGATGTTGAATGTCTAGTGTTTGATAATCTAAATAGCTTTTTTTCTTCTAAGGTGGTCAGCGAATCAGTTAAACATCATGTAGGTTTAATGTTTTGCGATGAAAAACATTCTCCGATAGTTTACGCAAATTCTGTATTAGGACAAGAAAATAGACTAGCTAAACTTTCTGCTCAAACTAAATTTTCCACTAAGATGAAAAAGAGATCATGGCGCAAAATAGTAATCAGTAAAATCAATAATCAAGCTGATTGTTTAATGCAAACGAGCAATGATTTAGAAAACGCAAATTTAATAAGGTCAATTGGGAAAAATGTTGTTGAGGATGATATACATAATTGTGAAGCTTATGCTGCGCGTAAGTATTTTCCCATAGTATTTGGAAAAGATTTTAAAAGAGGAAGATATGCTGATTTAGCTAATTCTTGTTTAAATTATGGTTATTCATTGATTAGAGGAGCAATACGACGTAGGATCGTTGTATGTGGCTTGGAACCCAGTTTTGGGATCCATCATAACTCTAGTGAAAATCCTTTTAATTTGTCTGATGATTTAATTGAGCCCTTTCGTCCATTTGTTGATATGATCGTGTTTGAAATTATCGGTGCTAAAGATATAGAGGCATTTGACTTTGTAGCTAAAAAAGCACTGTTTCAAGTCTTTTTCGAAAGATGTGTTATTGACGATAAAGTTTATATGATTTCCGATGCTATTAATGTTGTGGTTGATTCTTTTGTTAAATGTGTAAGTCAAAATAGTGTGACTTATTTAAAACTCCCAGCTTTTATAGAAGGGGGAAGGTAAAATGGTTTTACTAATATGTTTTGATTTGCCTAGAAACACGAAAAAGCAAAGAACGCAAGCTACAAAATATAGAAAGCGCTTAACCCAGTTAGGATTTTACATGAAACAATGTAGTGTCTATGAAAGAGAAATACGAAAAAATGCAACCAAAAATAGGATCATCAAGGTTTTGAGAGGAGAGCTTCCTACAAAGGGCGAAATTACATTGTATGTTTTACCGGACGAGGTTAACGATCAACAAGTTACTATTCTTGGGGATAGGAAGGTACAAAAAACTATCAGACAAGCACAGTTTATTGTTTTATAATTATAAGGTAAATGTGGATAGGATCAAAAGGAGAATTAGATGGAAAAAATAAAACTAATTTGCCCAAGTAATGGGAAAAAAGATTATAAGTTAGGTGTTTTTTTTCATGCATGGCTGATGGATCACATTGGCGAACAGCAATCAACCATTATGCATGAGAATGGTACGAAGCCATTAACGATAAATGTTAAATATGAAAATTCGAAAGTAATATTTGAAGTGAATTTATTAACTTCGGCTTTGTCTTCGAAAGTACACAATATTTTATTAAATGAATCCTTGACTTCCTTTGCATTAAATTCAGCTTCGCAGAAACACTATTCAATAAAACAAAAACAAAGTCAGTATCTAGTTGAAAGAGATTTAACAAAGGAATTTTATAACGAAAAACCACAGCGGAAAATGTTTATTAACTTCAGTACTTCTACCAGTTTTAAGTCAGAAGGTCAGTATATTTTTTACCCAGATTTACATTTGTTATTTCAAAGTTTGATGCGTAAATATAACTTTGTTTACGAAGGATATGAAAATATTGATAAGGAGTTACTTGAAGATATTTGCGCAAACGTACATGTTAGGGGGTATAATCTTCGTTCAAACCATTATTCAATTCATAAAGCGAGGATACCATCTTTTACAGGTTCAATTTATTTGATTTGTTCCGGAACAAGTACATTGGTGAGCTACATCAACGTACTTTTAAAATTTGCAGAATATGGTGGAGTAGGTATCAAGACAGCTCTGGGCATGGGTGCTGTTAGAATCGATTGGAAAGGGTGAGAGAATGTTTGATAAAGTAAATAGTTTATTTTTTTCAGCTTTATTACATGATGTAGATAAAGTTTTACAGAAGTTAGATGAATCCGATGTTAAAGCTTTGAATAAGACAAAAAACGGTAAAGAGTTCGTACGATATCTAAAATATAAATCTATTGATGATTTAAAGGGTGATGATATCGCTACGGATGATTTGATTTATATAATATTATTTTCTGAGAGTATTATAGATAGAGTTAGTTTGGATGAGGTTGGAAAAGGGGAACAAAGTGTTTCTAATCTCGATGATATCTTTAATAAGTTTGGTAAGCAAGAAAGCACAAGGTCCTTTGAAACTCAAACATTAACTTCTCCAAGACGGAATATTTTTGCTCAGAAGCGAACGACTTTTGATGATTTTGAATTTGCAAACGTGCAAAAACGGTTGTTGAATGAATTAAAAGAAAATTCTTTTGATTTTTCAAGTAAGCAGCGGTTATTAAACGTTATGGAAAAATTGACTAGTTATATTAATTGTGGTGTAAAAGGACAAGAAGACATCTCATTTTATGATCACGCTCGTTTATTAACTTGTGTTTCTAGTGCAATTTATTTTTATTTAGAAGATAACCAAATCAACAATTATAAGCAGTTTTTTCTAAAGGGTAGCACTGATATTCTTGCTGAAAAATTTTTCCAATTGGTTAGTTTTGATATTTCGGGGATTCAAAGTTTTATTTATAAAATAACAAGTAAGGGTGCTCATAAACAGTTAAGAAGTCGTTCATTTTATTTGGATATGATCAGTGAATGGATCGTGGATCGTTTACTCGAGCAATGCGGGCTGGATAGAACAAGTTTATTATATTCTGGTGGTGGACATGCCTATTTAGTGTTGCCGAATACAGATTGGTGTTTGCACGAAATGGAAAAAATTGAGCATTCATTTAACCAATTCTTTTTGAAGTCTTTTTCAACGGATTTATACGTTGCTTTTGGAAATGCTGAATTCAGTCCTGTATCTTTGTTAAGAAGTAATGTTATTCAAAATATATATCGGAGTGTTAATCAAAAGGTTAGCTTTAAAAAGCTAAATCGTTATTCAGCTGATACGATACTTTCTTTAAATAAAGGGGGAAAGAAAAAAGGAAGAGAATGTTCTATATGTCATACCGTAGACAATTTGATCTCTGATGAAAATAAGTGTCATCTTTGTGCCTCGTTGGAGGAATTTTCTCGTAATATTCAAAAAGAAACCTATTTTGAGGTTGTTGAGGGCGTAGATGGGTTACGTTTAGATACTGATCATGTGTTAAAAAGGATAAGTTCAAAAGATAGCAAAAATAAAGGTTCAAATACTGTTTATGCTAAGAACCTTTTTAATGGTTCCGACTTTTCGGGTGTTAAAATATGGGCTGGTGATTACACAGACCTGGAAAACAATTTATTTACTAAATATGCTAAAAGAGATTGGAAAGACGGAGAAAGTAAAGGTATCAAAAGGATCGGGACATTGCGTTGTGATGTTGATGATTTAGGATATGCGTTCATGGCTGGCTTTTCTGAATTGGAAGGAGGCAAAAATAATATCTTTAGCCGAACTGCCACCTTTTCTAGGAGTATGAGTATGTTTTTTAAGGCCTATATCAACACTTTTGCTCAAGAAACACATTTAACGATCATATATTCAGGTGGAGATGATGTTTTTGTACTTGGCGCTTGGGATGAAATAATAGATTTTGCAGTCCTATTGAGACAGAATCTGAAAAATTGGTCAAACGGAAAGCTGACTTTGTCAGCAGGAATCGGCTTGTTTGAGGATAAAACACCAATCAATGTTATGGCTCGAGTGACAGGAGATTTAGAAGACACAGCTAAAAATAGTGGTAAAGATAGCATCTGTTTATTTGATGAAAATGAAATTTTCCAGTTTGATGAATTTATTGAAGAAGTTTATCAAGGAAAACTTATTTCTATTCGAAAATTATTTGATGGTGAAGGGGAAAAGGGAAATTCATTTATATATAAATTGCTTGACTTGATCAAGCAAAGAAACAGGACGGATCGAATCGCTTTTGCTAGGCTTGCATATTATTTAAGTCAATTAGAAGAACACACAGACAATAAACAAGCCTTTAATCGTTTCAAACATAATATGATGGGATGGTTTGATAATGATCGTGGCATCAAGGAAGCTGAGATGTCGTTGATCCTATACGTTTATGAAACAAGAAAAGAGGTCTAATATATGAATAATAATTATAAAAATAATCATGGTCGGAATGAATCTTCAAGAGCTACGAGCATGCAGGTTAATATTCAGTTTCGTGAAGAAACATACGTAGACGAAGCTGAAAAAGTTATTAAGGAATTGGGAAGATTCAATTTTAAACATGGTCGAGATGAGTTAACAACTAGCCAGATCCGTAATCTTTTAAGTTTGGTAAGTACTATATTTAATGAACTTTCTTTTAAAGAAGTTACACAATTAACGGGTAAGTTGTCATATTTAAGGGTCCAATTTGTGTACCAAAGCGGTAGAAATGCGGCGGTTAAAGATTTAGTAAGGACGGGTAAAATTTTAGAATTACTTGAAAAGGTGCAAACTTCTAAGGATAAAAGAATGTTAATTCGGTTTTGTCATTACTTTGAAGCTTTAGTTGCTTATTTTAAATATTATGGTGGTCAAGATAAATAGTCAGTTTTGGGGGTAATATAATGTCAAAATTTGCAAAAATAAAAATTACTGGAACGGTTAAAGTCTTAAGCGGGTTACATATTGGGGGAAGTACGGCCTTTGCCGCGATTGGAGCAGTAGATTCACCAGTTATTAAAGATCCTATTACTAATTTGCCAATGATACCTGGATCAAGTATTAAGGGAAAGATGAGGTCATTGCTGGCCAAAGTGTATAATGAGAGGATTGTGGAGAGCCCGGATGATGATAATGAGAAAATTACTAGATTGTTTGGTGCAACAACTGGAGGTGGAGAAAACGGTGATCAAATCATTCCTAGTCGACTTCTTTTCAGAGATTCATTTCTTACTAACAAAAAAGACTTAGAAGAAAAAAATGTTGATTCTTTAACTGAGGTTAAGTTTGAAAACACTATTGATCGGTTAAGTTCAAAAGCTACCCCAAGACAAATTGAAAGAATAGTTAAAGGTAGTGAATTTGGTTTCGAATTAATTTATGAAATGAATGATCAATCTCAAGCTAAACAAGACTTGAATACTATTCTGGAAGGACTTAATTTATTAGAAATGGATTATCTCGGGGGTAGCGGTAGTCGGGGGTATGGGAAAATTTCTTTTAGTAATTTAGCTGCGAATACTGTTTTTGGCGACTTTGATACTGAGAAATTTAATGAAGAATTGAGGAGATAAAATGGGATTACAAATGTATATTCTTAAATTTGATAATGCTCATTTTGGTACAGGAACGTTGTCTTCAAGTGATTTCTCATTTTCTGCTAGTCGTCTTTTTAGTGCATTGTATTTAGAAGCAATCAAGCTAAATCACCAAAATGATTTTTTGGAGTTAGCAAACCAGGGAGATTTTGTATTAAGTGATGCTTTTCCTTATACGGATAAAACGCTCTTTTTACCTAAGCCCATTGGGTATCCTGATTATTCTGCACACGAGCAGAAGATATCACTTGAAATGCGTAGAAAAGCAAAAGCTTCCAAAAAGTTGCAGTATATTCCTTGGAATTTAATGGACGAATATGTGTCAGGTAAAAGCGTTATCAAAAACATTGCTGATATGCAAAAAGATATGTATACGGTCCAATATGTTACTAAGAAGGGAAAAGATCCCTATGAAGTGGCGGTCACTTCATTCAATTGCCAACTATATATTATCGCACCACAAGATAAATTGCTTGATCAGTTGATGGACTCTTTACAGTACAGTGGACTTGGCGGGGAACGATCGAGTGGTTATGGTCAATTTACTCTACGATCGTCTTCTTTTCCAAATGAATTTGTTCAAAAATTGCAATTTAATGATGGCGTGTTATCAATGGCACTTGCCACTAGCCTGCCTAAAGCAGATGAATTGAAACGATCTATGGATGGTGCTAGGTATTTACTAAAAAAAGATAGTGGTTTTGCGTACAGTGAAATGAGCAAAGAGTTATTACGTAAACAAGATTTGTATAAATTTGCAGTTGGCTCGACGTTTAAGAAACAGTACCGTGGAGAAATCGTTGATGTACGGCCAGACAATTTTCCACATCCTGTTTGGAATTATTCAAAAGGTTTGTTTTATCAATTGAGTCGGTAGAAAGGAGGGGGACTGTGAAACAATTATATAAAAGATATAGTTTCGTTTTGTGTACGTTAGCTCCTGTTCATGTAGGCAATGGAGATACATACACACAAAAGGAGTATATTTATGAGAATGGGCATTATTATTTTCCTAATATGGGCTCATTGTATGAGGAAATTCAAAATCATGGTCCAGAAGTTGTAAAAACTTTTGAAGATTTTTTGATGTTAAACCAAAATAATAATCGTAGAAAGCCAAGATTGGTCGACTTTTTAAATGATCAAAGGATTGCTGCAAGAGGTTTTGGGGGCTATCAAATAGATGAAACAATGTTTGAATCTGAAAAAGATCAAAGGGGCAAAATAAATGAGATTTCTGAATTTATCAAAGATCCTTATGGCTCTCCGTATGTTCCTGGTAGTTCTTTAAAAGGTTCATTACGAACTTTGGTTTTAAATGGGAAACCAAACGTGAAAAATGATAATGAACTTTCATCCATATTCAGCAATATATATGTTTCTGATAGTAGTCCAATATCCTTGGAAAAGTTAATTTTGTGTAGGAAATGGGATTATTCTGGAATAAAGATGGAAGCTAAAGGACTTCCTGTGTATCGAGAATCGTTACGACCGTTTACAGTCATTAAATTTGAAATTCAGGCATGTAGTAATGAGGCTGTGGAGATATTGGATAACTTGTCTAAAATAGCCGAAAGTGTTTATCAGCATTATCACGAATTTTTCTTGCAAGAATTTTCGAATAAGTATATTCAGAATAACGTTTTTGCTCCTATGTATTTGGGAGCAGGTAGCGGTTTATGGACAAAAACAAAAATTGATGATGTTAAGTTGAATAGATTTAAAACGGGAAAATATTCGATGAAGCGTAAAGGTGTTTTGAAATTAACGAAAGCTCCTTTGGTAAAGTATAAGGAAAAAGGAGAAATACATTCATTAATACAGAATAACGAAAATTTTTACGAAATGGGTAAGTCTGGTTTTATTTGTAGAGCTTTGGAGGACAATTAATGGGACAAACAATATTATTAACTTGCGTTGGTGACACTGACCCGATCAGGAATTTTCACGATGGAGCCTTATTGCATATAGCTCGTTGTAAAAAGCCCGAAAAAATAGTTCTTTTTCAGTCAGAACGATCTCTAAAAAAAAGAGATAGATTGATCAAAGCTTTGACGTCTATTCCGAATTATGAGCCTAATGTTATTGATGATCCTGATATCATTAAAAATGATGATGTTTATCTTTTTGATAAAATGTTTGAAATAATTGATAAAAAAGTAAGTCATTACATGCGAGATTTAACTGATGAAGATCAAATTATCCTCAATTTAACAAGTGGAACTCCCGAAATGATTGCTGCAATGTTTTCTGTTAATAGGATCAAGGGGTTAAATGTACAAGCTTTTCAGGTCATGACACCAAGTAAGGGGTCGAATAAAGACATTAAACATGACAATGATGTGCCAATTGAAGATTTAATAAACAGTAATTTGGATAATAAGGAAATTTTTGAGTCAAGGATAGTTCAAGATAAAGCTGAAAGATATGGTCAGGAGTTGCTAAAGAAAAGAGCAATATATTATGTCAACATGTATAATTATAGTGCTGTCTTAGATTTAATTACTTCGAAGAGTGGAAATATTATCGGGAAAGGAAAAAGAAAAAAAGTAAGAAGAATAATCTATGAAATTGAAGATAATGTCAAATATCAAAAAAATATACCTAAAACAGAGACTATGGATTTAAGTTTGGAAGAAAAAAATTTGTTAAACGAATATTTAGTCATTCAGCTTCAATGCAAACGACAATTTAGTACTGAGGTCCTGATGAGAGTTTCTGCATTGGCTGAATTTGCAGCAAAGGTGTACTTAAATAAAAAATATGGTGATGTGATAAAAGATAGGGAAGGAAAGTCTTATTTGAATATTGATAAGTATCCGAAAATTGCGGCTACTCAGGGGGAACACGCAGACAAGTCTCAAAATCTGATTGGATATTCTATCATTTTATCTATGTTCGAAAGTAATAGTGATAGTGCGGAGCATTTAAGTTCTGATTCAGTTTTTACAGAGCATCTTAAAAATATTGTTAAAAACAAGAAGGTTAGAAATATGGTTTCACATACGTTAAATGAAGTACCAGCTGATAAATTTAATTTAAATGAGGTTTTAAATGATTGCTTTAACTTAGTCTTTGAAACACTGGATATTTCAAAAACATGGAATGACTATTATGATAATCAAAATAATCTGTTACGTAAACTATTATCTTAATTGAAGGGTGGGGAATATAAACGTGACTACATTATTTTCATGCGTCGGTTTTTCTGATCCATTTAGAAATGGATATGACGGTCCTCTTTTGAATATAGTTCGGTCGAAAAAGCCTGATAAAATCATTCTTGTTTTTTCGGAGGGAACTATCGGAAATCAAGAAAAAATTAGTGCGGCAATAAATGGTATAGAGGATAGTTATAAACCGTCAATAATTGTAGATCCTGAAGAAACTCCAGATAAGGATACACCTTATTTCGATAAAATGTTTAAAATTCTGTACGATAAGATTATGAAATATTTTCTTGAAGAAGAAAACATTACCTTGAATCTTTCGAGTGGCACACCAGCTATGGAAAGTGCGTTGTTTTCGATCAACAGGATCTTAGGATTAAACGTTAGTGCTTATCAAGTAAAAACGCCGGTTAATGATTCCAATGAAAATATTGAGTTTAACTTATCAGATGGTAATGATGGTGAAAGCCCAGAAAGTACTGTACAAAACACGAGCGACAGAATACTTAGTGATAAAGGTGAAAAGTTTGAGCAAACCTTGATCAAAGAAAATGTTAAGCAATTTATTCAGGAGTATGACTATCTGTCCGCATACGAATTAATAAAAAATGATCCAGTCCTGTCAACAAAGGAAGAATTGTCGAATAAATTAGAGCAATTTGTTGTAGCCTTAAAATATCAAAGAGTTTTTCCAGCTGTTAAAGTAAAAAAATATGATAAAGAAAAGACAATACTTTTAAATTCCTTTTTGATTTTTTTGCTGCAGGTCAAGAGGGGAATGACTAGCGAAGTTGTTATTAGAGGCAGAAATCTAACTGAGTTCATATGCGAAATGTATTTGAATAAGAACTATCAAGGTCTTATTAAATATGATGAACATCAGTTGCCACAGTTAAACGAGAGTGAATTTACTGAAATTAGAGAGCAGTTATATAACAATAGACTTTCAACTTTTTCTTTTTTAAGCTTTCCAGTATATCAAGGAATATTTAAAGCGCTGGGAGAGTCGGAAATAGGGAAAGCATTGGATCAACTGTCAATTTTTAATATTCGAAACCAAATTGCACATAATTTTAACGAATTATCCGAAAAAAAAGTTAATTTATTGTTAAAATACTATTCTACTGATAATTCGTACGAAATTGTAAATAGATTATTGAGTTTAATAAAATTTGTTTTTAACTTAAGTAAAGAATGGTTAATCTTTTTTGAGACGGAAAACAAAAACATTATTTCTCTTTTAGAAAAATGATGTCTGTAAAATGGACAAATCAGCTAGGACTTAAACCTCGTTTGTCCGTTTTTTGGACAAAGAAAAATGGAATAATCATTGATCTTGTGAGGTTTGAAGGATGCTTTGGGTATTAGATGATCCCCGGTAATAGGGGACGAGAACAAATATCGTCAACCTTAATACCCAACGCTTCAGCAGGGTATTAGATGATCCCCGGTAATAGGGGACGAGAACTGTTTTGCAGCACCACATAGATCATTGACGTTGTCTGGTATTAGATGATCCCCGGTAATAGGGGACGAGAACCTCAAGCGTCCATAGTTTGTTTCCCAATTTACTTTTTGGTATTAGATGATCCCCGGTAATAGGGGACGAGAACTCATCTTCAATAAAATCTATTTTCATGTTTGTTACGGTATTAGATGATCCCCGGTAATAGGGGACGAGAACTGAAATTATCTTGAGTCATAGTTTGTTTTGCAAAATTGGTATTAGATGATCCCCGGTAATAGGGGACGAGAACGCACTTTGCATTATCTCCGTTTGCTGCTAAGTCCCAGGTATTAGATGATCCCCGGTAATAGGGGACGAGAACTAATTGCCCTCTTGAAACTGTCGTCGCTAGCATGAGGTATTAGATGATCCCCGGTAATAGGGGACGAGAACCGATTTGCTTGTCTGATAGTTCATCGCATTTGAATTTTGGTATTAGATGATCCCCGGTAATAGGGGACGAGAACCGCTATCATACTCTACACTAACCATGTAGTCAGTTAGGTATTAGATGATCCCCGGTAATAGGGGACGAGAACTCAAACGCTGACGAAGATCTTTTAAAAGAAATATTGGGGTATTAGATGATCCCCGGTAATAGGGGACGAGAACGATTACCGCGTTGATATTAAGGACGATAACACATTGGTATTAGATGATCCCCGGTAATAGGGGACGAGAACGGCGACAAGGATCATCCACGGACGATCACTAAAGGTATTAGATGATCCCCGGTAATAGGGGACGAGAACAATTAAAGCTTTTTTATCCATGATAAAATCTCCTTTAGGTATTAGATGATCCCCGGTAATAGGGGACGAGAACTGTAAAAAATCATCTCTTATAGTCATGTAATCATCGGTATTAGATGATCCCCGGTAATAGGGGACGAGAACCGACTACCGCCATAATGCTTACTACTATCTGCTGAATCAGGTATTAGATGATCCCCGGTAATAGGGGACGAGAACTTTTAAACTCGATTGTCCTGTTATAGTAGTGACGCTTGGTATTAGATGATCCCCGGTAATAGGGGACGAGAACTCTCGTTGTATTCTCATGTATTCTAGCTTGTTTTTTCGGTATTAGATGATCCCCGGTAATAGGGGACGAGAACAAATAAGATTCTCTAACAATGCCACTGGTTTTTGTGGTATTAGATGATCCCCGGTAATAGGGGACGAGAACCGTTTTCCTTAATCTTATCTAACAGTCCCATTTTTGGTATTAGATGATCCCCGGTAATAGGGGACGAGAACTATGCCACTCGTTCCAACCGTTTTCCTGTGCTTTTAGGTATTAGATGATCCCCGGTAATAGGGGACGAGAACGTGTACTCCAAATCGTTTTGCCTTGCCAACTCTTTGGTATTAGATGATCCCCGGTAATAGGGGACGAGAACTCGTTTTCCATTGCCATATCTACAATTTTTTGCGGTATTAGATGATCCCCGGTAATAGGGGACGAGAACTATCTGTTTCTTCAATATATGCCTGATAGTCTTTCAGGTATTAGATGATCCCCGGTAATAGGGGACGAGAACTTAACCGCGTCTATCATCAGTTACCTCAATTTTCTCAGGTATTAGATGATCCCCGGTAATAGGGGACGAGAACATTGTTTTACCTGTCGATGGTGCGAATCCTAGCATTGGTATTAGATGATCCCCGGTAATAGGGGACGAGAACCCACATCTAAAATTAATTGTATAATAGCCCCCTCTCTGGTATTAGATGATCCCCGGTAATAGGGGACGAGAACCATTGGCCGGTTATCAATGTGTTTTACTCTGCTATCAGGTATTAGATGATCCCCGGTAATAGGGGACGAGAACAACAGCTTAAAGATAGGAGACGAAGTGTTGGTAAAGGTATTAGATGATCCCCGGTAATAGGGGACGAGAACCGTATATTGTATACATAATAAAATCTCCTTTTTGGTGGTATTAGATGATCCCCGGTAATAGGGGACGAGAACCGTGAGTTGACGCCACATGAATATTTGTATCTTGTGGTATTAGATGATCCCCGGTAATAGGGGACGAGAACGAATCTACGTGAAGTTCATTTGTGTCAAGGTCGATGTGGTATTAGATGATCCCCGGTAATAGGGGACGAGAACTCAATATCTTGCCCACAATTGGAGGGTTTATTTCAGGTATTAGATGATCCCCGGTAATAGGGGACGAGAACGTTGGCTTTTTTTACTGCTATATTGAATATTTTAGGTATTAGATGATCCCCGGTAATAGGGGACGAGAACGCGCTGGGCATAGGAGAAAAGATCAAATTAACTTCGGGGTATTAGATGATCCCCGGTAATAGGGGACGAGAACTTGACCATCTAAGCGATTTGTTCATTGACGCGGTCAGGTATTAGATGATCCCCGGTAATAGGGGACGAGAACCTTGATGCTCTTTACGGATTCCCATCAATTTATGGTATTAGATGATCCCCGGTAATAGGGGACGAGAACTGTTATTTCTCCTTTACTTATTCAAAGCGATTCACGGTATTAGATGATCCCCGGTAATAGGGGACGAGAACTTTTCTTTCTTCAACGGTTTAACAAGCATGTTCAGGTATTAGATGATCCCCGGTAATAGGGGACGAGAACCGTTAAGCTCATCAAATGTAAAATCAGGTAATTTAGGTATTAGATGATCCCCGGTAATAGGGGACGAGAACTATTGGTCTTTTGCTGTTTGCTCTTAGAAGCCCCCTGGTATTAGATGATCCCCGGTAATAGGGGACGAGAACAGAATGGCACATTTTCATCATCATCTTTAGTCGTATGGTATTAGATGATCCCCGGTAATAGGGGACGAGAACCGAAATTTACCTGCATTGTGTTGGTTAAGGTATTGGTATTAGATGATCCCCGGTAATAGGGGACGAGAACTTTAAAAGGTTTTGAAAGCCTTTTTCTCTCGCTTGTGGTATTAAATGCTTACACGACAACAGCTCGGCTTAAAAGAGTTAAAAATTTTTTTAGTTTCTTTGTAAAATGTATGTATTGTGTAATGGAATCATACTTTATAAGCATAGTAGAGAGAGTATTTTCGGGATAGAATATTAACCTGCAAAAGTAAGTTTTAAACGCAATGATTAAAGCGCTATCATTAGGGGCAGACTACCTGCCTCAGTTTAATGTAAAAGATGAAAAGCAATACTAAAGATGATGGATCATTTAATAATTGCCTGATTTACAATTCAAGTGCAACACAAATAAAACTTAACAAAAAAAGCCATAA
>OMJG01001272.1_pt1 | contig 15128 bp, 11 predicted proteins | sample 1646431 | NCBI WGS metagenome assembly OMJG01 (sample SAMN03771674, study PRJEB25209) | food metagenome | isolation source: Cotija cheese | place: Mexico:Jalisco,Michoacan | collected 2011-12-12
AGACCCGGCGCCGGCGCCCACCCCGGCACCGGCCCGCGGGCGGGCGGCGTCGAACGCGGCCCACTCCTTCTCCAGCTGCCGCTCCGCCGGGGTCGGGATCAGGCCCGCCGGGGCGAACCGGCGGGAGGCGACGAACGGGTCGTCGCGGTCCGGGCCCGGCCTGCCGCGCAGCGCCCGGAGCGTGACCGCCACCGAGCAGGCCACCACGATCAGGGTCAGCACCACGAACAGCACGGACAGCGAGCCCTGCACCGCGGTGTTGCGCACCACCGCAGCGATCGCCTCGGGAGTCTTCGCGGTGCCGTACGTCCCGGCCCCGGCATCCAGCGCCTCCCTGACCGCGGCGTGGTTGGCCCAGTAGCCGATCTTCGGGTTGGCCGAGAAGATCTTCTGCCACGAGCCCACCGTCGTGACCACGACGTCGAAGGCCAGCGGCACCGCGATGATCCACAGGTACCGGCCCCGGCCCTTGTTCGCCGCGATCGCCAGGCACACAGCCAGCCCGATCGCGGCCAGCAGCTGGTTGGCGATGCCGAACAGCGGATAGAACGTGTTGATCCCGCCCAGCGGGTCCGTGACGCCCAGCAGCAGGATCGACCCCCATCCGGCGACCATCACCGCGGTGCACAGCCACGCCCCAGGCCGCCAGCGGGGATCCCGGAACCTCGGCATCACGTTGCCCAGGGAGTCCTGCAGCATGAACCGCGCCACCCGGGTGCCGGCGTCCACCGCGGTGAGGATGAACAGGGCCTCGAACATGATCGCGAAGTGGTACCAGAAGCTCATCAGGTCCAGGCTCGGCATCAGCTGGTGCATGATCCCGGCCATGCCGACCGCGAGGGTCGGGGCGCCGCCGGTGCGGGAGACGATGGAGTGCTCCCCGACGGCGTGGGCGGTGCCGTCCAGCAGCTCGGGGGTCACCTGCACCCCCGTCAGGCCGAGGGAGTTCACGAAGGCCACCGCACCCTCCACGGTGCCTCCGGTGGCCCCGGCCCCGGAGTTCATCGCGAAGTACACGCCGCGGTCCACGGTCAGGGCGGCGACCAGCGCCATGATCGCCACGAAGGACTCCATGAGCATCCCGCCGTAGCCGATGAAGCGGGTCTGGCGCTCCTTCTCCACGAGCTTGGGCGTGGTGCCGGAGGCGATCAGCGCGTGGAACCCGGACAGCGCCCCGCAGGCGATGGTGACGAACAGGAACGGGAAGAGGGACCCGGAGAACACGGGGCCGTCGTCGCGGGAGGCGAACTCGGAGAAGGCGGGCACGGAGATCTCCGGGCGCACGAGGATGATCCCCGCGGCCAGCAGCACGATGGTGCCGACCTTCATGAACGTGGAGAGGTAGTCCCGCGGGGCCAGCAGCAGCCAGACCGGCAGGATCGCGGCGATGAAGCCGTAGCCGATGACGCACCAGGCCAGGGTCACCTTGTCCAGGGTGAACAGGGCCCGGCCCCACTCGGTGCCGGCGATCCAGCCGCCGGCGATGATCGCGGCCATCAGCAGGGCGAAGCCGATCAGGGAGATCTCCATGACCTTCCCGGGCCGCAGCCAGCGCAGGTACACCCCCATGAACAGGGCGATGGGGATGGTCATGCCGACGCTGAACACTCCCCACGGGGATTCGGCCAGCGCGTTGACCACGACCAGCACGAGGATCGCGGTGATGATGATCATGATCGCGAGGGTCGCCAGGATCGCGGCGAACCCGCCGATCGGCCCGAACTCGTCCCGGGCCATCTGCCCGAGGGAGCGCCCGCCGCGACGCATCGAGAAGTGCAGCACCAGGTAGTCCTGCACGGCCCCGGCGAAGATCACCCCGACGATGATCCAGATGGTCCCCGGCAGGTACCCCATCTGGGCGGCCAGCACCGGACCCACCAGCGGGCCGGCCCCGGCGATCGCGGCGAAATGGTGCCCGTAGAGCACCCGCCGGTCCGTGGGCATGTAGTCCCGGCCGTCCTCCTGCGCCTCGGCGGGGGTCGCGCGCCGGTCATCCGGGCGGACCAGCTTGTCCTGGATGTAGGTGGACCAGAAGCGGTAGGCGATGAGGTAGCTGCACACCGCGGCGAAGACGAACCAGATGCCGTTGACGGTCTCCCCGCGCACCAGGGCCAGCATGGTCCACCCGAGCCCGCCGAGCAGCCCGACGCCGACCCACACGGCGATCCGCGCGGGGGTCCACCGTCGGGACTCCTCGGCCAGGACCTCCGGGTCGACGCGGTTCGGCGGCTGGTCCTGCGGGGTCCGGTCCTCGGGCCGGGCGGCGGGCGCGGTGGTACTCATGGGCCTCCGTCGACTCCTCGTGCGGGTGATGTGCCCCACCATTGTGGCACAGGAGAGACCCTCGTCACGCCAGACGCAGCACGACCTTCCCGCGGTGCTCCCCGGAGTCGAAGTACTCGTGGGCCTCGCGCACCTGCTCCAGCGGGAACACCCGGTCCACCATCGGGTCGATGACCCCGGATTCCAGCAGGGGCAGCTCCGTCTCGGAGAGGTCGCTCAGGATCTCCCCCTTGGCCTCCGGGGAGAGCACGCGCAGCGTCGTCGCGGTGATGCTGGCCCGCTTGGACATCAGGGCGGACAGGTCCAGCTCGCCCCGGGCCCCGCCCTGCAGCCCGATGATCACCAGGTGCCCGCGCCAGGACAGCGAGTCCACGTTGGCCTTCAGGTACTTCCCGCCGACGACGTCGAGGATCGCCGCGGCCCCGACCCCGCGGGTGGCCTCCCGGACCACCGCGGCGAAGTCCTCGCGGGTGTAGTCGATGACGCGCACGTCCCCGGCCTGGTGGGCCCCGGTGAGCCGGATGGTCTCATCCTGCTGCGCGACGAGCTGACGGACCCGCTCGGCCTTGTCCCGGCTGCCCACGGTGGTCAGCACCCGGTAGCCGAGGGAGCGGACCAGCTGGATCGCGTGCATCCCGATGCCGCCGGTGCCGCCGTGGATGAGGACGAACTCCTCGTCGTCGTTGGGCCCGTCCGGGCTGAGCCCCTCGGTCACGAACAGGTTGGACCACACGGTCGCGGCGACCTCCGGCAGGGCCGCGGCCTGCACGAAGTCCAGATCCTCCGGCATCGGCATGACCTGGGCGTGGTGCACGGCGACCTTCTCGGCGTAGCCGCCGCTGTCCAGCAGGGCCATCACCGGGTCCCCGACCTTCAGCCCGAGGTGTCCCTCCGCCTCCCGGCCGATCTCCAGGACCGTGCCGGCCGCCTCCAGGCCGTAGATGTAGGTGGCTCCCGGGGGGATGGGGTAGTTCCCCTGGCGCTGCAGGACGTCGGCGCGGTTGATGCCGGCCGCGTGCACGCGGATGAGGACCTGCTGCGGACCGCAGGCCGGATCCGGAATCTCGGTGACCTCCAGGACCTCGGGGCCGCCGTGGCGGGATTCCACTACTGCTCGCATGGGGATGGGGTCTCGCTTTCCGTGACAGCTTTCCAGCGGGGCCGGTAAGATGGGCTACCGCGTCGAGTCGAACCTCCATCCTACTGGCAGGAACCCGGCGCTGACTTGGAAGCTTGTCCGAGCGGCCGAAGGAGCCGGTCTTGAAAACCGGTGTGCGGCGACCCCGTACCGAGGGTTCGAATCCCTCAGCTTCCGCTCCCGATCCCGGCCCGGGGCGCCCCATCCGATCATGGGCGCACCCCGGGCCGCCGCCGTGCTCAGGCCCCGGCGGTCATGTTCACGATCACCGAGGCGATGGGCATGAACAGGAAGGCCGCCGCGGTGTTCAGCAGCACCAGCGGGATGCTGCGCGTCTCCAGGGCCAGGCGCGCCCCGGCCAGTCCCAGCACCAGCGGCCCGACCATGAGCATGAACGCCGCCGCGCTGGTGGGCCCGGGGGTCAGCCCCACCAGCCACGGCACCGCGATCGTCAGGGCCGTGGCCAGCAGGAACAGGACCAGGGACCACATCTCGGTGCCGGGTCGCCGCGGCCGCCGCGGGCGACGCGGCTCGCCGTCGCGGTGCTTCAGCACAGCCGGTCTCCTTCCATCGCCATCCGGTCATATGTCAGGACGCTCATGAACCCACCGGGCCCAGGATCGCGGCGACGGACGCTTCGGCGTCGGCCAGGGTCGAGGCGCTGAAGGCCAGCTCCGCGTCGGTCTGCGCGGCGATCGCGGTGCCCCACTGCGCAGAGGACAGCTGCAGACCCAGCACGTGGATCCCGGGCTCCGGGGCGCCGTCGGCCCGGATCAGCCGGTACGGGGAGGCCGTGACGTCGAAGCCCCGACCCGGGGTCGGCGCGGCGCCGTCCCCGAGGCGCAGGGGCCAGGGCCGGGCCAGCCCGTCCTCGAACAGTCCCCCGATCAGCGGCGAGGTGCTGGCGCGGACGTCGTTGGCCGGGGCGAGGGCCTCGACCATCCACGCGGCCTCCACCGGCTCATCGCGCACCCACGGGGAGGAGGCCGCGAAGCACCCGGTCTCCGGATCGGTGGAGAACACCGGATCCGGGCCGAGGAAGCGCAGGATTCCGGCGCGGGCCAGGGCCGCCGTCTGCTGGATCCGCAGCACCGGCGGGCCGGAGGCCAGACCGTCCGTCAGGGCCCCGAAGCTGCGCTCCAGGCCCCGCAGCCAGGACTCCCCCGAGATGCCGCGGTCGCGCACCGCGTGCTTGGCCAGCGCGCGGGCGAGGTTCAGGGAGCCGATGGCCATCTTCAGCGGGCTGTCCTGCGCGGCGAAGGAGGCGGCGACGTCGCGGTCCAGGAAGTGCACCAGCGCCGCGGCGTATTCCTCGTGGGAGTCGAAGCTGACCCCGGCGAAGGGGCGCATGAGCCGCTCCGGACGCAGGATCAGCCGCTCCTGCACCCGCTGCGCGGTGAACCGGTCCATCCTGGCCCACCAGGAGCCCCCGTCCGGGTCGGTCAGGATCCGCTCCACCTCCCGCAGGAACTCCTGCGGGTCCCCCTGCACGGCGTCGGGGTCGGTGCGCACCAGCGTGCGGTAGTAGTTCCACTGGGCGTCCCGGCGGATCAACGGCCAGTACTCCGCCTCGAAGTCCACCTCCCGGCCCTGCTCGGCCGCCGCCGCGCGCGTGCGGTCCACGACCTCGCGGGTGAAGAAGCGGTTGTCCACCGAGGGCGGGTAGTAGCTGTCCAGCACGGCCTTGGCCCGGTAGGGGGTCCCGCGGCGGGAGGCCACCCAGATCTTGGGCTCCCGGCCGCTGGGCCGGTAGATCAGCCGCTGGGGATGCGCCGGATCCTCCTCGAAGACGCCGCCGCGGCCCTCGGTGACCCGGGCCAGCACGTCGTGGAAGTTCAGCCCCATCCCGCGCACCAGCACGTTGCGCCCGGCCGGCAGCTCGTCCCAGCGCACATCCGCCGGCACGGCCGGGGGCTGGTAGCGGGCCCCGTGCTGGGCGGCGAACTCCATGAGGTCCTGCTGGTCATCGCGCAGGGTCGCGTCCGTGTGCCCCAGAGCCAGGATCACCGCATCGGCGGAGAGCACGACGCCGTCGCCCAGCTCCACCCGGTACGGCCGGTCCGCGCGGGGCCCGGCGGCGGCGACCCGCACCGCCTCCTGGGCGTGGTGGGAGACCCCGATCCCGGCGGGCAGCGCCCCCATCAGCCGGGCGTGCACGTCCGATAGGTAGGTCCCGTAGATCTTGCGGGAGGGGAACCCGGAGGGTCCCATCGCGCGCAGCTCCGCGACGTCCTCCTCGGACAGCCCGACGACGGCGCGGGACGGGTCCTCGGCCAGCAGCTGTCGCCACCGGGCGAAGGTCAGTCCGGCCACGGCCGGCACGGGCGCGGGAGGGGTGGGGCCCTCGGCGGTGGCCAGGGTCCGGGCGCTGGGCACCACGGTGGGGAAGAACGCGGGGGTGTTCATGAGGTACAGGCGGGACTGGTCCGTGCGCCACACGTGCCCCGCCCCCGGGGGGAAGGGGTCCACGAGGTGCACCTCGGCGGCGAGCTCCGGATGCGCGGCCGCCCGGGCGACGATGCGCTCCAGCGCGGACAGTCCGCGCGGGCCGGCTCCGACGATGACGATCCGCTGCTTTCTGGCCATATCCCCAGCCTATCGGGGGCGCGGGGCCGGCACCGGGGGTTTTGACCTGGCTCGCGGGCACTCGGTACGCTGGAAGAGCTGTTCTCCCGGATGCGGTTCCGCCCGACCCCCGGGAGAGCACACGGAGACGTGCCAGAGCGGCCGAATGGACTTCACTGCTAATGAAGGGTCCGGCTAACACCGGACCGGGGGTTCAAATCCCCCCGTCTCCGCCGAGGGGAAGGCCCCCGGATCCCTGCTGTTGCAGGGGTCCGGGGGCCTTCGTCGCGTCCTGGAGGGGCCTGTGATAGCCGTTCGATAACATCGGCTGGCTGAGATGCGGGGTTCGTGCTGAGAGGCGTCCCGCCGTGCGGCATCTCAGCACGAACCGCGCACCCGAACGCCACCCGAGGCCGGCGTCGCGGCCCGTGCCTCAGAAGGCGGCGAAGGCGGTGAGGCGGGCGTCGGCGCCGTCCAGGGCGGCCCAGCCGGCGTCGAAGGAGAGCACCGCCAGGGACGACGGAGGGAACCCCGCGGAGGCGTCCATCACGGCGTCGTAGTCCGAGTCCCGGGAGGCCAGGCGCTCGGTGACCTCCTGCACCGCCGGGTAGTGGGCGATGACCAGCAGGGAGTCCACGGTCTCCGGGACCCGGTTCACCGCCGCCAGCAGCGTGGCGGGGGAGCAGTTGTACAGGCGCTCATCCAGGCTCGCCGTGGGCGCCTCATCGCCCAGGGCATCGGCGACCCACGTGCAGGTCTGGCGGGTGCGCAGGGCGGCGGAGCACAGGATCATCTCCGGGACCGCGCCGTGCTCCAGCAGCCACCGTCCGGCCGCCGGGGCCTGCTCCCGACCGCGCCGGGTCAGGGGGCGGTCGAAGTCGCCGGTCCCCCAGGGCATGTCCGCCTCGGCGTGGCGCATGATCACGAGGGTCTTCGGCAGGGAGGTCGGAGAGCTCATGGCGTCAGTCTAGGGATGATCCCCGCCCGGCGCCCGCGCAGCGCACGCCAGGGAGACGGCGGTGCGAAACCGGGATCAGATGGAGTACTCGGGGGCGGCCCAGACGATGACCTCGGGGTGCTCGTAGAACCGGTAGCCCTGCCCCCGCACGGTGCGCACCGTGTTGGCCAGGCGCCCCAGCTTGGAGCGCAGGCGCCGGATGTGCACATCGATGGTGCGCTCATTGGGGGTCTCCTCGGCGTCGCGCCACAGGGAGCTCAGCAGCTCCTCGCGGTTCACGGTGCGCCGAGAGTTCTCCACCAGGTAGTTCAGCAGCTCGAACTCCTTGTAGGTGAGGTTCAGGACCTCCCCGTCCAGGAAGACCTCGCGGCGGGAGAGGTCGATGAGCACGCCGGCGGGCCGGCTCGGCGAGGATTCGGGGCCCCAGCCCTGCTGCGCGCCGACCTCGGCCTGGTGGCGCGGGGTGGTCGGATCGCCCAGCGCGTCGCGCACCACCTCGAGGTCCGAGCCGTCGGTGCCGGTGGGGGCGATCGCGACGGCGGCGTAGGACTCCGCCTGGGGCACCAGGGTCTGGGCGTAGGCGCGGATGTCCTGGACCATGCGCACCAGGGAGGTGCCGTTCTCCGCCGCGACGTCCTCGTTCAGGCCCACGTACAGCACGAAGCCGCGGGCCTCGTGATCCGTGGCCCCCGGGGCGGCGTTCGAGGCGACGGGGCGCGGCCCGGAGCGCAGGGAGCGGTAGGAGGAGGGTTCGCCGACGGCGCCGCGCCCGCTCACCGGAGCGGCCATCCCGCGCATCCCCCGCGCCGGGACCACGCGGTTGCGCTGGGAGATGTGGACATAACCGGGGGCGCCTGACATCGGAGTCTCGTCTCTTCGTGGGGTCTGCGGGGCGACGGGTCCGTCGTCAGGAGAACCCGTCCCGTCCATCGTCGTCCGAACCCGACCCCCACCGCAAGTAACATGCCCGCGATTATCTCGCATCGTGAGATGGGTGTGGGAGATCCGACAGCCTATGCAGCCTCGAGGACCCGCGAAGCGCACCGCACGGAACCGGAGCGTCGCCCGCCAACACCGCGCCAGCGCGGGGCTGAGGAGCGGAGCTCCCTCCGCTCCCGGCCTCCGCCGAGATGAGAGAACACAGAACCGCGGTGCTGTCAAGGGCTCCCGGGATCGTATCCGATCCGCCCGCGGCGGTTCAGTCCACGACGCCGTAGAGGCGGTCCCCCGCATCCCCCAGCCCGGGGACGATGTAGGCCTTGTCGTTGAGCCGCTCGTCCCGGGCCGCGAGCACCAGATCCACGTCCGGCAGATCCGCGACCCCCTCCTCCAGGGCGGCGATGCCCTCCGGGGCGGCGAGGATGCACACGCAGGTGATGTGGTCCGCCCCGCGCTGGCGCAGGAAGCGGATGGACTCGATCAGGGTGCCACCGGTGGCCAGCATCGGATCCAGCACGTACACCTGACGGCCGGTGAGATCATCCGGCAGGCGCTCGGCGTAGGTGACGATGTCCAGGGTCTGCTCGTTGCGGGCCATCCCCAGGAACCCGACCTCCGCCGTCGGGATCAGCCGGGTCATCCCCTCGAGCATGCCCAGCCCCGCGCGCAGCACCGGGACGACGAGCGGGCGCGGCCGGGAGATGCCGACCCCCTGCGCCTCGGCCACCGGGGTGCGCACGGTGACCGGCTCCACGCGGATGCTGCGAGTGGCCTCGTAGGCCAGGAGGGTCACGAGCTCATCCACCAGGGCCCGGAACTGCGGGGAGGAGGTGCGCTCATCGCGCAGGACGGTGACCTTGTGGGAGACGAGCGGGTGGTCCAGGATCGTGACGCGCATGGCCCCACGCTATCGCAGGCGATGCCCGACAATGGTGGAATGGCCAGCCCCCCTCCCCCGGCGCGTCGCGCCCCCATCCCGTCCGAGTCCGAGCGCTGGATGGACGCGGCGCTGCGCGAGGCCCGAGCGGCCCTGGAGACTCAGGACGTGCCGATCGGGGCCGTGGTGATCGGTCCGGACGGGAGGATCATCGGCCGGGGGCGCAACCGCCGGGAAGCCGACGCCGATCCGACGGCCCACGCGGAGATCCTCGCGATCCGCGAAGCGGCCCGGCGGCTGGGGACCTGGCGTCTGTCGGGGTGCACGCTGGCGGTGACGCTGGAGCCGTGTTCTATGTGCGCCGGCGCGATCGTACTGGCCCGGGTCCCCCGCGTGGTCTTCGGCGCCTGGGATGAGAAGGCCGGCGCCGCAGGCTCCGTCTTCGACGTGCTGCGGGAGCGGCGGCTGAACCACTGGACCGAGGTGATCCCCGAGGTCCGGGAGGCCGAGTGCGCGGATCTGCTGCGGGAGTTCTTCGCGGCCCGCCGCCCGGGTGCATAACCTCACAAAGCATTCGGGGCTCCGATCTAGAACTGACCGGTCAGTTCAACTAGAGTGGTGCTCTGCTCGACGACGCGCGCTCGACGCCGGGCGTGCACCGCCACCCATCCCACCCCCACCCTGGAGGCTTCCTCCGCCGTGCTGCACGCCGAGAACATCACCGCCAAGGGGCGTCACGCCCCCCTGATCCAGCGCACCTCCCTGGACGTGGCCCCCGGAGAGCTGCTGCTGCTGCAGGCCTCCGGACAGCTGACCCGCACCGCCCTGGCCCTGGTGCTCACCGGGCGCATGAAACCGGAGTCCGGATCCATCACCTGGAACGAGGACTCCTCCCGCAAGGCCCTGCGCCGGCACGCGAGCATCGTGGACGCCCCCGAGCTCAACGAGATGGAGAAGCACATGCGGGTGCGCGACTACGTCTCCGAGATGCTCTCCTACATGCCCCACCCCTTCCTGCAGCGTCCCCACTCCGGGCGCTGGCTCGAGGAGAACGGCCTGGCGGATCTGAACAACCTCTGGGACGAGCAGCTCACCGGCGAGCAGCGGATCCGACTCATGGTCGCCCTGGCCCAGCAGGACGCCGACGCCGACCTGCTGGTCTTCGACACCCCCTCCCGGCACGCCCACTACTCCGTCACCTGGATCCCGCGCCTGCTGGAGCTGGCCCAGGACGAGGAGCACCCGCGCGCCGTCATCGCCGTCGTTCCCCACGTCTCGGACAAGTGGTACGGCCCCGTGGCCATCGAGGGGGACCCGCAGGGCGGGCGCGGGCCCGACATCGCCGACGAGGAGGAGGGCGGGCGCCACCGACAGCCCGCCGAGGACCCGCTCCCGCCCACCCGGATGCTCACCCTCGAGGAGCTGTTCGATCTCGATGCCGCGGCCGAGGAGATCGAACCCGAGGGCGACGACGCCGACCAGACCGCCGAGAACGAGAACTAGGAGAAGACCGTGACGTCCTTACGACTCGCCCTGACCGAGCTCAAGCGCTTCTCCCACGGCGTGCTGCCCAAGCTGGTCATGCTCGCCGTGACCCTCGTGCCCCTGCTGTACGGCGGGGTCTACCTGTACTCCAACTGGGACCCCTACGGGCGGGTGGACAACGTCTCCGCGGCCCTCGTGCAGTCCGACAAGGGCGCCACCGACGAGTCCGGCCAGCACGTGAACACCGGCGAGGACGTCGCGAAGGAGCTCAAGGACGCCGGCAACTTCGACTGGCAGGACGTGAGCACCCGACAGGAGGCCGTGGACAAGGTGGAGAAGGGCGAGCTCGGCTTCGCCCTCGTCATCCCCTCGGACTTCTCCCAGAAGCTGCTGTCCACCTCCCGGTTCCAGCCGGATGAGAACGGCAAGACGGGCGAGGTGGATCCCCAGCAGGCCGGCCTGGAGATCATCACCAACGACGCGAACAACTACCTGCTGACCAACATCGTGGAGAAGGCGGGCACCTCGGTGCGCGACACCGTCGCCAGCCAGGTCGGCGACGAGACCGCCAACCAGCTGCTGGCCAGCTTCACCGACATCCACGGCCAGCTGGTCGAGGCCCGGGACGGATCCCAGAAGGTCACCGATGGGACCGTGCAGCTGGGCAGCGCCATCGATCGCCTCAAGGGCGGCACCTCGGACCTGGTCAGCGGCTCCCAGCGGCTCAACAGCGGCGCGCACCAGCTGCACGACGCCGAGAACCAGCTGGTGGATGGGCAGCGGCAGGGTCTGGACGGGGCCCAGCAGCTCGATGACGGGGCCCAGCAGCTGGATTCCGCGACGGGGCAGCTGGCCGACGGCACCGGGCAGCTGCGCAGCGGCGCCGGGCAGCTGAAGGACGGCACCCAGCAGCTGGCCGACGGCTCCAGCCAGCTCAAGGACGGCACGGCCACCCTCGCGCAGGGCGCCACCCAGCTCAAGGACGGCACCGCACAGCTGTCCTCCGGGGCCACCCAGCTCAAGGACGGCACCGCACAGCTGTCCTCCGGGGCCACCCAGCTGAAGGACGGCACCGGCAAGCTCGTGACCGGCGCGACCCAGCTGGACCAGGGCATCGGCCAGCTGGACACCCAGCTGAAGGAGTCCGGGATCAGCCAGGTCGGCGACAACCTGACCGGAGTCTGCCGGGACCTGTCCTCGTTCAACGACCAGAAGGCCACCGGGCGCCTGGGCACGGACGTGTCCAACGCCGTCGTGTCCGAGAACGCCAAGATCGTGCGCGAGACCCTGCAGCAGCAGGTCAAGGACGGCACGATCGACCTCACCCAGCAGCAGATCGACGCGATCGTGGGCACCCTGGGCGGGGAGCAGGCGCACCAGCGCATCAACGACGCCACCGCGAAGGGCCTGAACGACTTCGAGGCCACGGACATCGGCAAGGATCTCGCCTCCCTGCGCAGCTCCACCTGCGCGGCCAACGGCGTCTCCCAGATCGCCCAGCAGATCGACCAGCTCACCGGCGGCGTCGCCCAGCTGAAGGACGGCTCCAGCACGCTCGCCCAGGGGGTGAAGTCCGCGGATTCCGCCGCGGGAACGCTGGCCGACGGCGCCAAGACCCTGGACGAGAAGACCGGCCAGCTGGCCGAGGGTGCGAAGACCCTGGACGAGAAGACCGGGGAGGCGAAGTCCGGCATCGCGACCCTGGATGAGAAGACCGGCGAGCTGGCCGACGGCGCCAAGACCCTGAACGACAAGACCGGTCAGCTGGTCTCCGGGGTGAACCAGGTGGATGACGGCGCGCAGCAGCTGAACTCCGCGACCGGTCAGCTCACCGACGGCACCGGCCAGCTGGTCAGCGGATCCCAGCAGCTGCTGGACGGGCAGACCCAGGCTCGCGACGGCGCCTACACCCTCGCCTCCGGCACGGACGACGCGGTCTCCGGCGCGACCCAGCTGGATGACGGCGCCGGGCAGCTGCAGAGCGGCTCCTCGGACCTGGAGGACGGGTCGAAGAACCTCACCGACGGGCTGCGCCAGGGCGCGAACAAGGTGCCCAACCTGGATGAGGGCCAGCGCAGCTCGCTGGCCAAGGTCATGTCCGATCCGGTGACCAACGACCACGACTCGCTGGCCACGGCCGCCAACTACGGCGAGGGCATGGGACCGTTCTTCATGTCCCTGGCGCTGTGGATCGGCGTGCTGATCACGGGTCAGTTCGTGCGGCCCTCCAACGAGCGAGCGCAGGCATCGAACACCTCGAACTTCCGGATCATGCTGGGCTCGTGGATCCCCTTCGCCGTGGTCTCCGTGGCGCAGGCGGCGATCCTGTTCACCGTCGTGAAGTTCGCCCTCGGGTTCGAGATGGCCCACCCCTGGCTGGTGCTGTGGTTCATGCTCCTGGTCTCGGTGACGTTCAGCGCGATCGGGCAGGGCCTGATCTTCCTGCTGGGCAATCCGGGCAAGCTCCTGGTGCTGATCCTGCTGATCCTCCAGCTGGTCACCGGCGGCGGTCTGATGCCGTATCAGACCCTGCCCAAGCCGCTGCTGTGGATGCACGACGCCTTCCCGATGGGCCACTCGATCACCGCGATCCGGCGCCTGGCCTACGGGGTGGACGAGTCCTCGGTCTGGACGATCGTGTGGATGATGGTCGGGTACCTGCTGATCGGCATCGCCCTGGGCTTCCTGGGCGCGATCCGCTCCCGGACCTGGACCCTGTCCAAGCTGCACCCCGAGATCGAGGCATAGGACGATGACCGCTCGCACCGAGAACCGTCCCGACGCCGCCGGCACCGCCCCCGCGTCGGGGCGGCGACCCGGGGCCCGCCGGCCCGGGCGCACCTCCCGCACCCAGCTGAAGCTCTTCGAGGCCGCGATGGTCATCATGAGCGAGAAGGGCCCCACCCGGACCACGGTGGATGAGGTCGCCGCCGCGGCCGGAGTGTCCAAGGGCACCGTCTACTACAACTTCGGCTCCAAGAAGTCGATGGTCGAGGGGCTCATGCGCCACGGCATCCAGCTGGTCCTCGAAGCCATCGAGGACGCGCAGGCCGGGATCGATGACCCGCGGGAGCGGCTGCGCCGCGGCATCATCGCCGCGCTGCGGTTCCTGGAGGAGCACGGCGGCTTCGCCCGCCTGGCCGTCGCCGAGATCTGGCGTCCCTCCGGATCCCTCTCCGAGGTCATCGGGGATCAGCGCACCCTGCTGCTGGAGAGGGTCACCGAGCTGATCAAGGACTTGTCCCGCGTGTATCGCGTCAACGAGCACCCGGATCCCCACACCCTGGCCGTGGGGCTGTTCGGCACCACGTTCATGCTCGCGATGGACCGGGAGCTGAGCCGGACCCGACGCACCACCCAGGAGGCCGCCCGCGCCGCGATGACCCTGGTGGACGGGTACATCCAGGGGCCCCTGTCGGAGAGTTGAGCGGGCACCGGCCACCCGGTACAGTGCTTTGACGTTGGTGACGTGTCCGAGCGGCCGAAGGTGCGACACTCGAAATGTCGTGTACGGCAACCCCGTACCGAGGGTTCAAATCCCTCCGTCACCGCACCGAGCGAAGGCCCCTGCTCCCCCGGAATCCCGGGGAGGCGGGGGCCTTCCGCATACCCCGGGGCGACGGCGCGCTCCCGGATCAGGGGGACGGGCCTGGGTACACTCGGGGCAGGCCAGCACCGTCGATCGGGGCGCCCAGGCACCGGCCCATCCGCGCCCCGGAAAGGGATGTCCCGTGCCCGCGCAGCCCTCCGCCTCGATCCGCCACGTCGGCGCCGACCAGGTCAGCGCCCACCTGCCGATGCGCGCCGCCGTCGACGCCCTGCGCCAGTCCCTCCTGGACGGCCTGGACCCGGCCGAGGATCTCCAGCGGTGTGCTGCGCCCCTGACCCGCGGCCGGTTCCTGATGATGCCCAGCGAGGTCGGCGGCTACGCCGGGATCAAGATCCTCACCCTGTGCCCGGACAACGCCGAGCGCGAGCTGCCCACCATCCAGGGCGCCTACCTGCTGCACGACGCCGAGACCCTCTCCCCGCTGGCCATGATCGACGGCACCGCCCTGACCGCGGTGCGCACCCCCGCCGTCTCCGCCCTGGGGGTGGACCTGCTGGCCGAGCGGGAGGCGCGCGAGCTGCTCGTGTTCGGCACCGGGCCCCAGGCGCTGCAGCACGTGCACGCCATCGCCGCGGTCCGCCAGATCTCCCGCGTCGGCCTGGTCGGCAGGGACCTGACCCGCACCCGGGCGGCCGTGGAGCGGCTGCGTCGCGACGGGTACCGGGTGCACGTGGCCCACGCCGACGACGTCGCCGGGGCCCCGATCATCGCCTGCTGCACGGCCTCCCCCGAGCCCCTGTTCGACGGCGCCGCCGTGGACGAGCGGGCGGTGGTCGTCGCGATGGGCTCGCACACCCCCGACGCCCGGGAGGTGGATGACGCCCTCCTGGCCCGGGCCCGCGTGTACGTGGAGGACCCGAAGACCGCGCTGCGCGAGGCAGGGGAGATCGTGCAGGGCGCGGCCTCCGGGATCCTCAGCCCCGAGCGGCTGCGGCCGCTGCGCGAGCTGGTGTGCTCCCCCGGACCGCAGGACGCCCCCGACGCCCCGGGCCCCGCGCTGTTCAAGACCGTGGGCATGGGGTGGCAGGACCTCGTGACCGCCCGCGCCCTGTACGAGAACCTGCCCGGACGGGGCTGAGCGTGGCCCAGCCTTCCCCTCACCGGGCGGACCCCGGGCCTTTCGACATCGAGCGGATCGGCGCGGGCCTGCCCGCCCTGGCGCTGGCACCCCAGATCCGCGGGTGGCTCGGCACCTGCGCCGACGATCCGCGGGACGGCGCTGCGGTGAGTGCCCACCGGGGCCGAGATCGGAAGAGCGTCGTGTAGGGAAAGA
>OMJG01001273.1_pt1 | contig 15124 bp, 8 predicted proteins | sample 1646431 | NCBI WGS metagenome assembly OMJG01 (sample SAMN03771674, study PRJEB25209) | food metagenome | isolation source: Cotija cheese | place: Mexico:Jalisco,Michoacan | collected 2011-12-12
CGTATCGTTCATCAGGACCGCTTACCAGCGAATAGAGACCGGCCGGAGCCAGCCGGAGGGTCTCTGTGGCGGTCCATCGGAAACTCATTCCACGAATTGGCCTTCCGAGCCTTTTGCTTCGAACCCAGAAAGCTGCCTGATAGATCATGTAGGTGCGTCGCTGATGGAAGACCCTTCGTGCAGTGCTCCGCAGCCGGTAATCCACTAGGGCTGCTGGCTCAACCTGCAGGGGTATTCCACTCTCGATAGAGCGCCAGGTGAGGTCGCTGTCCTCATCTCCTGGGAGGGTCTCATCAAAGCCTCCCAGAGCGAGAAAGGTGGAGCGTCGCATACCTATATTGCAGCCGATTGCGACCGGAAGATAGTCGAGATAGGTGACCGGGACCGACAAGACCGGGGAAGGATGGTCGGCATTGGCGTCGAGGCCTTGACCTGTGAGCCAGGAAACTCGACTGTTGATCCGGTCCAGACGGAGAGGTCCAGTGACGAGAACATCCGATTCCCGCAGTGGTGCCGCGAGGGCGGCCAGCCAACCGGGTGAGACGATGTCGTCCTGGTCGCAGAGGGCAATGAGTGTCCCGCGTGCGGCGGCCACGCCTTGATTGCGCGCATGATCCTGGCCACTCCGATCAGATGCATCGATGGTGTGGACATCGAGGGCGTTGTGGAAGGGTCTCACGACATCGGACAGGAGGCTCGAGCCCTCATTGTCGGCAATCACCACCTCGAATTGGGGAGCACTCTCCTGCAGACTGAGCGCATTGAGCTGACGTGCAAGAAGGGCCGGTTCTTTGTAGTAGGCGATGACGACGCTCACCTCGGGAATAGGGCCCGACGCGAGGGGTCGATCGTTGTCGCCAGCGTTCGCCGGGAGGGGCGCCTTCGCACGCGCTGATTCTGGGGCAGCGGGGGCCACCTCATCGTGAGGGTGTGTTCCCAGCGCGGTTTCGTACTCCCCGACGATCCGTTCCGTCATTCCAGCCACCGTCGGCACCTGGGGTCCCAGGACCGGACGCGCCGAGGGGTCGAGAGCTTGCTCGACGGCGACCCGGGCGAACTCGGCGTCGTCGTCCAGGGCCGCGATGCAGCGCATCGGCAGGATCTCCGGGTTGCCGCCGATCGGGCTGGCAGCCACACCCATGCCCTGGGCGGCGGCGTCCAAGAGCGTGTACGAGCAGTTATCCGAGCGCGACGGCTGGAGGATGACGTCGTGGCCGGCAATGGCTTCGGCGGCGTCGACGAAGCCCGGGAAGGTCACTGTGTCGGTGATTCCCAGGTGGTCGGCCATCCCCTGGAGCCGTCGGAGCTCGGGCCCCTGCCCCGCGACGGTGAGCCGGGCCTCCGGATGGTCGGCGGCGATGAGGGCGAAGACCCGCAGCGTCATCTCGACGTTCTTCTCGGCCGCGAGCCTGGTCAGCGACAGGAATCTCAGCCCCGGCTCGCGCACGGGGGCCGGATCGGGCCGGTCGACGCCGTTGAGGATCACGGTGATCGGGGTCCGGGTGCGCCAGCGCGCGATCATGTCGCGGCGGGTGGAGGCGCTCACCGCGATCACCCGGGAGAACCGGGTCAGGCGCGCCTGGTGGGCGGCCTCCATGATCCGGGCCTCGGTGTGGTTCGGGTGGAACATGTACCGGTCCGGCGAGATGTGGTGCTCGGTCGAGATGAGCTTCACCGGCTGCCCGAGGGTCGCGGCGGCCACGAACAGATCGGCCTTGGCGAGGTGGGAGTGGACGATCTGGGGGCCGATCCGCCGCACCGTGGCGCGCAGCGTCTGAAGGCTGGCCGCAGTGCCGAAACCCGTGGCGATCGGCACGACGTCGGTCCCCAGCATCCGCAGTCTTTCCAGCAGCGGGCCCTCGGGTGCGGCGACCACCAGCCGCCAGCCCGGCAGACCGGCCCGGGCGACGTCCAGGACGTGGCGGGCCACCCCGGCCAGCTCGGAGACGGGAACCACCCACAGGGCGGTGGGGGAGGATGTGGGCCTGCTCATCAGAACCACGACTCCAGCCGCTCCAGGGCGGTCCAGAACCCCTCGCCGTTGTTGACGTGGCCCTGCCAGATCTCCGGGATGAAGCTCACGCCGGGCGCCAGCCGATCCAGCTGCCCGGCGGTCACCGGCCAGTCGATCTCGCCCTCGCCGATCTGCGGGCCCTCCCCGTCGACGCCCTCGGCGTCGACGATGTGCAGATGCTCGGATAGTGGCGCAAGCTTCTCCACGTACTCGCTGAAGGGGATCCGGTTGAAGTTGGCGGCCAGCTTGGAGTGGGACAGGTCGAAGGTGAGGCGACGCCCGTATTGCTGGCAGAACTCGACGGTGTCGTCCAGCCCCATGAACAGGTTGTGGTGCTGCTGGCCACCCATCAGCCACGGGTAGGGCGGCAGCGTCTGGGAGGTGAGGCGCACCCCGTCCTCGTCGATCCGCTCCAGAGCCTGGGCGATCCTGGCGTACATCGCCGGGCGCTCGGCCGCATCGACGAAGCAGTCGGCGGTGAACCCGCCCATCGTGCAGATCACCACCGGCGGCTGGCCGGCGTCGAACCAGACAGCCAGGTCGCGGGCGATCTGGATGACTCGTTGCACCTCGACGATGGAGCGCTCCCAGACGTCGTGGTCGGCCGATGCCAGGTTGATGATGAAGTCGCCGGCATACAGGTCGGGGCAGTGCACCGTGTAGGCCATACCGGTGAACTTCCGGTGATCGAAGAGCCGGGCGATCTCCTCGGAGCCCATCTCGACGTCCTTGTAGGACAGGTGGAACTCGAGGAAGTCCGGATTGGTGTCGGAGTGCGCCAGCAGGTTGCGAGCGTCGTGATAGCGCACCGGTAGCCCCCAGGGGCGGCGGAAGGCGTAGTGGCGGCCTCGGGCGACGGTGTCGGTGAGGTCGGTGTCGTAGAAGAAGTCACCGGCCGGGACCGGCCGGCGAAGGGTCCGCCCGATGAGTTCGCCGAGATGATTGGGCTGCAGGCCCCGCCCGGGGGACTTCACCGTCACCGCGCCGCGGGTGACCAGGTCTCCTGCGGCCAGGTCGCGGGTGGCGACCAGGGACTTGGCCAGGTTGGCCCGGTTCATCATCTCGCCGGTCGAGACCGCACGGGCGGCGTCGGAGCCCAGAGCCGTCTCGATCTCCCGGATGCGGGCCGCCATCTCGGTGAACTCCTGCGGCAGCAGGGAGACCTGGTGGTCGTTGCCCTCCAGGGTCTTGTCGATGGTGAAGTGCTTCTCGATGATGTGGGCGCCACGGGCCACCGCGGCGATCGGCACGTGATAACCGCGTTCGTGGCCCGAATAGCCCACCGGGCAGTTGCCCAGCTCGGCCAGCCGGTCCATGTAGCGCAGATTGACGTCCTTGAAGGGGGCCGGGTAGGTGGACTGGCACTGCAGCAGGGCGAACTGGGCACCGGCCCGGCGCAGCACCTCCACCGAGCCGAGGATCTCATCCTCGGTGGACATGCCGGTGGACACCAGCATCGGTAGGTGCTCGGCCGCGGCCGCCCGCAGCAGGGTGTGATTGGTCATGTCGGCCGAGGCGATCTTGAGAGCCGGGACGCCGTAACCGGCCAGCACCTCCAGCGAGGGCAGGTCCCAGGGGGTGGCGAAGGCGTCGATGTCGACGTCCTTGCAGTGGTCGAGCACCTCGATCATCTGGTCGGGGTTCAGCGAGAACTTCGCCAGCAGATTGAGCGTGTATTGGGCGCCCAGATCCTCCCCGGCGGTGCCGCCGCCCGACTGCCGGTAGAGGGCGTCCAGATCGCGCAGCTGGAACTTCACGGCGTCGGCCCCGGCCTCCTTGGCCAGATCGACCAGGCGCTTGGCCAGGGAGACGTCACCCTGGTGGTTGTTGCCGATCTCGGCGATGAGCAGAGCCGGATGGCCCTCGCCGATCTCGTGGCGCCCGATCGTCATGCCGGTGGCACCCTGGCTGGCCAGGGCCGCCAGGTGGCCGCGCTCGTCGACCAGCGGGACGACCTCCACCCCGGGGCGGAAGAGCGCGCTGAGAGTGGAGGTGGCCGCGCCGAGGGTCGCCTTCACCGGTGCGGTGTTGGCGGCACGGCTCACCGGCGCGGCGGTGTCGATGTGCGGAGTGGAAGTGACCCAGCGCCGGAAATCGCCGTCGGAGAAGGAGCCGGTCAGCAGGCCGTGCTCGTCGACGCAGAAGACGATGCCCTGCCGGTTAGCGTTGATCTTGGTGAGCGCCGCCAGCATCGAGTCCTCGGAGAAGACGGTGAACGGAGCGGTCTGGCGATTGATGATCATGCGGTGGGCTGCTCCTGGGGACGGATCTGGCGAAGAGTGGCTGCGGCGAGGGCGAAATCGCTGGGGGCGTCAATGTCGGTGCCCTCGACCGGATCCATCACGAACAGTTCGATCCGCCCGCCCAGACGGTTGTGGGCCTGCTCGTAGACCTCGGTGCGGGTGAGATAGAGCGACCCGGTCTCCCGGTAGCGCAATTGGTCAGGGGTCATGTCCTGACGGCGCGGCCGGTTCTCGACGGGGTAGTGGGCCCGGACCTGTGGCTCCTTCTGCCAGATGAAGATCGGTTCGGGGACGACGCCGACCATCGAGTCGGCACCAGAGGCGGCGAACTCGTCCAGTGCCCGGGCCATGGTGCCGGGCAGGCGCACCGGAGATGTCGCCTGGAGCAGCATCACCTGGTCGGGTCGGGCGCCCTCCGCCGCGAGCGCCTCGATGGCATGCTCGACGACCGGTTCGGTGGCCGTGGTGTCGGCGGCCAGCTCGGCCGGACGGTCGATCACCCCGGCACCAGCGGCGCGGGCCACGTCGGCGATCTCGGCGTCCTCAGTCGAGACCCGGACGTCCAGCCCCGGGGTGGCCAAGGCCTGCGCGATCGTCCACACGATCAGCGGCTTGCCCGCCAGCGGCTTGAGGTTCTTGCGGAGAATGCCCTTGGAACCGCCGCGGGCGGGGATGAGAGCCAGCGTCGACGTCATCGGGCGGCTCCGTGGTGCTGGCCGGTCATGCCATGCGCGGCGAGTTCTTCCAGAGCGTCGTCCCATGCTGAGGCCTTCGCCCCGGGCTGGTCCCACCCGTCGACGATGAAGTCTGCGACGGCGTCGGCGGTCGACCAGCGCGGAGCAGGCGCGCCGAGTTCGCGGGCCAGCGTCATGTCGGCGCAGGCATGGTCGATGTCACCCGCTCTGGTGACATCGACGTGGGTGATGCCGGGGTCCGAGTCCTCCGGTGATCCGTCGATGCAGTACTGGGCGAGTTCAGTCAGTGTGGTGCGTACTCCGGAGCCGGCGTTGAGCACCCGCGGGCTGCCGGGCTCGGGCGGATTCAGCGCAGCCCAGAGAACCATCGCGGCCAGATCGTCGACATGGATGAAGTCGCGGGTCTGCGAGCCGTCCCCATAGACGGTGATGGGCCGGTGCTCCTTGAGCATCGCCAGCCAGGCGGCCAGGACCCCGGTGTAGGGGTTGTGGAGGGCTTGTCCGGGGCCGATGACATTCTGCGGCCGGAAGATCGTGACCGGAATCTCAGCGGCGGCCTCGGTGAGAATCTCCTCGGCCTGAGACTTGGTCTGCCCGTACACCGAGACCGGCGCGTGGTCGTCGGTCTCACGAGAGTCCTCGGGCACGGCGCCCGGGAACGTGGGCACGCCGAACTCGACCGTCCCGTCAGGAAGCCGCCAGCGTCCTCCGCCGTAGACGGCCCGGGAACTGGTGGCGATGATCGGGGCTCTCCAGGCACAGGCTGCCCGGGCGGCCAGGCGAGTGCCCTCCACGTTGACCCGGCTGTACCGGCCGGCCTCGTACATGGACTGGGCGGTGCCGGTCTCGGCAGCCAGGTGGATCACCAGATCAGGGGCGTCAAGCTCGCGCCACGTCCGCGGGTCTGCGACGTCCTTCTCGACGACGGCGCCCGGGAAGGCTGCGCGATCGGCATCGATATCGGCATGGACCTGAGGATGCAGGATGTCGACAGCCGTCAGCTGCCAGTCCTGCGGTACAGCCGAAGCGACATGACGCCCGATGAACCCGGCCCCGCCTGTGATGTGAACGCGCATACCCCGCCTCTGTCGCACTTCCCCCAACGATTGGAGGACGCCTGTACACATTACCGGCGTAAGGCTATGTCTAGCAGATTGAGCCCACTCGTGCACATACCCGGCCGTCGCAGTGCGCGGTGGCGCGGCAAGGGGTATTCTGAGAAATTCCCCGGATGGCGCAATGAGGCGAAGTGAGGGGGAGGCGAGGTGAGGGGCATGAGCATCAGTGAGTATTCAGGTGCGCAGCACATCGAGACACATGCCGACCCGGCTCCGCTCAGGACGGTACTGGACGGGCATTCCCGGCGGATCGAGGAGATCCTGGCCTGTGCCGGGGTCTCGAGACCCCTGGCCTGGCACCAGGAGACCTGGGACCCGGTGATCTCGCTGTACGTCCGCAAGGACTGGTGCTACTGCGATGCGTCGGTCGACGAGGACGCCTGGCACGACGCCGAGGAGAGGATCCGTGCCGAGATCGAGTGGCCCGTCAGGCTGGTCGAGCTGACCACCGGCGGGGCCCGGGCGATGGTCGGGCTGCAGGCCCTGGCCGCCGCGAGGCCGTGGGCAGGCACCGACCTGTCCTGGGTGCACGACCTGGAGAACACGATGCGGGCGGGCCTGATCACCTGGCCGGATCTGGCCGCTCAGATGGAGAACCGGCTTCGCGAGACCGTCGCCTGAAACGCGGCCCGGGTCCTGGCACGACGAAGGACGTCCCCGGATCCACCTCGCAACCAGGGTTCTCGTCCCTTCCGGGCGAAAAGGTCGGTTGCGCGGTGGATCCGGGGACGGATCAGTACCGGATCAGGGCCGATCAGGCCCCGTAGGTGGCCTTGGCCTTCTCCAGGGCGGCGACGTAGCCGTTGCGCTCGTACTCCGAGCTGGAGGCGTCCGACGGCACCGCCAGGAGGCCACGGGCCTGGTCGAGGGTGAGCTCCTTGCGGGCCAGCCACTCCTCCAGGCCGTTGAGCAGGGCCTGGGCGTAGGAGGCGCCGTGGCGCACCAGGGCCGAGGTCGTCATCACGACGTCCGCCCCAGCCAGCAGGTACTTGATGACGTCGTCACTGGTCTCCACCCCCGAGGTCGCAGCCAGGGAGGCGTGCAGGCGCCCCGACAGGCTGGCGATCCAGGTGAGCGGGATCCGGGAGTCGGACTGGTGGCTCAGCCACACCCCGGGGACCACCTCGAGCTTCTCGACGTCGATATCGGGCTGCAGGAAGCGGTTGAACAGCACCAGGCCGTCCGCGCCAGCCTCATCGAGCCTGGAGATCATGTTGCCGGGAGCCGAGAAGAACGGCGACAGCTTCACGGCCACCGGGATGTCGACGGCCTCGCGGACTGCCTTGACGATCTCGACGTGACGGTCCTCCACCTGGGCGCCGGTCATGTCGGCGTCCCCGGGGACCATGTAGATGTTGCACTCCACGGCGGCCGCGCCGGCCTCCTGCATGCGGCGGGCGGTGTCCACCCAGCCGCCGTTGGTGGCGCCGTTGAGAGAGCCGATCACCGGGATGTCGACGGCCTTGGCGCAGGCCCGCAGGTGGGCCAGGTACTCGTTGGTGATGCCGCCCGCATTGCTGGGGACGGTGGGGAAGAAGGACAGCGACTCCGCGAAGGAGTCGGCGTACTCCAGCTCGATCTCGGCCTGGCGGGCCTCCTCATGACGCACCTGCTCCTCGAACAGGGAGTACATGACGATCGCACCCACGCCGGAATCGGCCAGGGCGCGGACGCCGTCGAGGTTCTGCTGGATGGGTCCGGCCGAGGCGACCAGCGGGGACCGCAGGTCAAGGCCGAGGTAGGTGGTACTCAGATCGACGCTCATTGATGTGCCTCTCGATAGGTGTGAAGAACCGGGGCCGGGGGCCCGGAACCGAAGCTCCGGGCCCCCGGCGCCATCAGGTTCAGGAGCGCGTCGACGCGGCGGCGAACTCGGAGGTCCGGGCGTCGAAGGAGAACCTCTCGGCACCGCGGGTGGCCATCTCCTCGTACTCGGCCCAGCGACGCTCCACCGACCGCTGATCCAGGTCGAGGAAACGCTCGGCCCCGTCCGGATCGGACTTGGCGAGCATCTTGTACCGCAGCTCCCGCTTGGCGTACTCGCGCCAGGTGACGTCGGGCCGCGGGGAGTCCAGCAGGAACGGGTTGCGACCCGCCTCGGCCAGCACCGGGTTGTAGCGCATCAGCGGCCAGTGCCCGCAGTGCACCGCGTTGTACTGCTGGTCCAGGCCGTACTTGAGGTCGTAGCCGTGGGAGATGCAGTGGCTGTAGGCGATGATGATCGACGGGCCGGGATAGGCCTCCGCCTCGCGGAAGGCCCTCAGGGTCTGCTGAGGATCGGCGCCCAGAGCCACCCGGGCCACATACACCGAGCCGTAGGCGATGGCCTGCATCGCCAGGTCCTTCTTCGAGGTGGGCTTGCCCGCGGTGGCGAACTTCGCCACCGCACCCATCGGGGTCGACTTGGAGGCCTGGCCGCCGGTGTTCGAGTACACCTCGGTGTCCAGCACCAGGATGTTGACGTCGCGGCCCGAGGCGAGCACGTGGTCGACGCCGCCCGAACCGATGTCGTAGGCCCAGCCGTCACCGCCGATGATCCACACCGAACGGCGCAGCAGGTGATCGGCGACCGAGGTGAGGTCGCGGACCTGCGGCGTCGGCTCCATCTCCGACAGCACCGACTGCAGGGTGTGCACCCGCTCCTGCTGGGACTGCAGGTCGTGCTCGGTGAGCTGCGGGGCGTTGAGCAGGCCGTCCACCAGCTCCGGGTCGATGCCTTCTGCCAACTGCTTGAGCCGGGTCTTGGCCAGCCCGGTCTGGACGTCGGCCGCCAGCCGCATGCCCAGGCCGAACTCGGCATTGTCCTCGAACAGCGAGTTCGACCAGGCCGGGCCACGCCCGTCGGCGTTCTTGCCCCACGGCGTCGTCGGCAGGTTGCCGCCGTAGATCGAGGAGCAGCCGGTGGCGTTGGCCACCTCGGCGCGGTCGCCGAAGAGCTGGCTGACCAGCTTGACGTAGGGCGTCTCGCCGCAGCCGGCGCAGGCCCCGGAGAACTCGAAGAGAGGCTCCAGGAACTGGGTGCCGCGCACCGTGGCGAAGTCGACGCGGGAGCGGTCGTTGACCGGCAGGGTCTCGAAGAACTCGACGTTCTTGCGCTGCTCGGTCTTGTCCAGGTGCTCGGCCAGGTTGATGGCCTTGCGGTCCGGATGGGCCGTGGGCTTGACCGGGCAGGCCTCCACGCACAGCCCGCAGCCGGTGCACTGGTCGGGCACGATCTGCAGGGTGTAGTTGGACTCCGGCAGACCGGCCGCGTTCAGCGAGGCGGTCTGGAAGGTGCTCGGGGCCCCCTCCAGCGCCGACTCCGGGTAGTACTTCGAACGGATGACGCCGTGCGGGCACACGAAGGCGCAGTTGCCGCACTGGATGCACTCGTCGGGATCCCACTCGGCGATGAGATCGGACAGCGTCCGCTGCTCGTACTTGGTGGTACCGGCGGGGTAGGTGCCGTCGTCGGGGACCTTGGAGACCGGCAGCAGATCGCCGACGCCCTCGATCATCCGGGCGGTGACGTCCTTCACGAAATCGGGGGCGTCCTCGCGGACCGGCGCGATGAGCCCGTGGGCCGCGGTGACCTGATCGGGCACCGTCACCTGCTGGAGGTGCTCCAGCGAGGCGTCGACGGCGGCATGGTTCATCTCGACGATCTTCTGGGACTTCTTGCCGTAGGTCTTCTGGATCGAGTCCTTGATCTTGACGATCGCCTCCTCGCGCGGAAGCACGCCGGAGATGGCGAAGAAGCAGGTCTGCAGGATGGTGTTGGTGCGGTTGCGCAGGCCCACCTTCCGGGCCACCGGCAGGGCGTCGATGGTCCACAGCTTGATCTTCTTGTCGATGATCTGGCGCTGCGCCGAGTCGGGGATCTGGTCCCAGACCTCGGAGGCGTCGTAGGGGGCGTTGAGCAGCACCGTGGTGCCCTCGTGGGCCGCCTTGAGGACGTCGATGGACTTCAGGATGTTGAAGTTGTGGACGCCGATGAAGTCCGCCTGGTCGACGAAGTAGGGGGATTCGATGGGCTCGGGTCCGAAGCGCAGGTGCGAGGTGGTCCTCGAACCCGACTTGCGGGAGTCGTACTCGAAGTAGCCCTGGGCGTAGGTCCCCGGCTCGGAGCCGAGGATCTTGATGGTGTTCTTGTTGGCGCCGACGGTGCCGTCCGAACCCATGCCGTAGAACAGGGCCCGCACGACGTTGGGGCTCTCGATGTTGAGGTGGTGCCAGGGCAGCGACAGGTGGGTGACGTCGTCGTCGATGCCGACGGTGAAGCGCTGACGCGGGTGGTCCAGCTCCAGCTCGTCGACGATGCCGGCCACGATGCCGGGGGTGAAGTCCTTCGAGGAGATGCCGTAGCGGCCTCCCGAGACGATCGGCATCGTCTTGCGGGTGCCGCGGGAGACGGCCTGGGACAGGGCGCTCACCACGTCGAGGAAGAGCGGCTCGCCCTCGGAGCCGGGCTCCTTGGTGCGGTCCAGGACGCCGACGGTGCGGGCCGTCTCGGGGATCGCCTTGACGATCTCGGAGGCCGGGAAGGGACGGAACAGCCGCACCAGGAGCAGGCCCACCTTGTGGCCCTGCTTGTTGAGGTGGTCGATGGTGTGCTGGACGGTCTTGGCGCCCGAGCCCATGCACACGATGACCTCTTCGGCCTGCGGATCGCCGTAGTACTCGACGAGGTCGTACCGGCGTCCGGTGAGCTCGGCGAACTGGTCGAGCAGCCCGGAGACGATGCCCGGAACCTTCTCGTAGTACTTGTTGGCGGCCTCACGGGCCTGGAAGTGGATGTCCGGGTTCTGGGCGGTGCCGCGGATGAAGGGGTGGGCCGGCGACAGGGCGCGGTCGCGGTGGGCGTGCACCAGATCGTCGGTGATGAACTCGCGGATGTCGTCATCCGAGAGGGTCTCCAGCACATTGAGCTCGTGGGAGGTGCGGAACCCCTCGAAGAAGTGCATGAAGGGGACCCGCGAGTGCATCGTCGCGGCCTGGGAGATGAGCGCCATGTCGTGGCACTCCTGGACGGTGGCCGAGCAGAGCATCGCGAAGCCGGTCTGGCGACAGGCCATGACGTCCTGGTGATCGCCGAAGATCGACAGACCCTGGGCGGCCAGCGAGCGGGCGGCCACGTGGAAGACCGTGCTGGTGAGCTCACCGGCGATCTTGTACATATTCGGGATCATGAGGAGCAGGCCCTGGGAGGCCGTGAAGGTGGTGGTCAGCGCGCCGCCCTGGAGGGCTCCGTGGAGGGCGCCGGCCGCACCTCCCTCGGACTGCATCTCCATGACGGTGGGGATGTCTCCCCAGATATTGGTGCGCTTGGCGGCGGACCACTCGTCGGCGGTCTCGGCCATCGGCGAGGAGGGGGTGATCGGGTAGATCGAGCAGAGCTCGTTGCAGCGGTAGGCGACGGACGCCGCGGCGGTGTTGCCGTCGGCGATGATCCGGGTGCGTTCCATTTCTGGTTCTTCTCTCTTCGCTCTCGGGCTCAGTTCTGGGGGGTGGTGTCGACGGCGGGCGCGGTATCCCCGGAGGCGACAGGTTGTGCAGCACCGCCGGAGACATTCCTACGGGCTTCAGGGCCGTAGACCGCCGGACTGGGCTCGGGCCTGACGGCCCATCCCGGGGTGGGGTTGCCGGCACCGGGGATCGACTCGATCGGCGTGTTCTCCGGAACCATCTGGATCGCGTGGACCGGGCACTGGTCGAAGCAGGTGGCGCAGCCGGTGCACTTGTTGTAGTCGTACTCGTAGCGGTGACCCGGGCCGAGCTTGATGATGGCGTCCTCGGGGCAGGAGCCGAAGCATCCGTCGCACTCGAAGCAGTTGCCGCAGGACAGGCAGCGGCCGGCCTCGAAGTGCGCCTGGGAGTCGTCCAGGCCCTTGACCACCTCGTCGAAGTTGACGCGCTGGGTGGGGTCGAGCTCGGGCTGGTGGCGGCGCATGTGATCGCCGAAGTACCAGACGTTGAGGTCGTTGAAACCGACCACGTTCTCCTTGGGGGCCGGACGCCGGATGTCGCGGCGCAGCCACTGGTCGATCTGGCGGGCGGCCCGCTTGCCGTGGCCGGTGCCCACCGTGACGGTGCGCTCGGAGGGGACGGTGTCGCCGCCGGCGAAGACGCCGGGGACGTCGGTCATGAGGGTGGAGGGGTTGACGTCGACGACGTCGTTCTTGAACCTCATGCCGGGCAGCTTGTGGAGGAAGCCGGTGTCGGCCTCCTGGCCCAGAGCCAGGATGACGGTGTCGGCCTCGAGCTTCTCGTAACGGCCGGTGCCGTGGGGTTTGCCGTCCTCGTCGAGCTCCATGACCTCGACCGTGAGGTCGTCGCCGACGTCGGTGATGGTGCGCAGCCAGTTCATCTGGACGCCCTCGCGCTCGGCCTCCTCGCGCTCCTCGTCGTGGGCCGGCATCTGGGCGGCGGTGCGGCGGTAGACGACGATGGACTCCTCGGCGCCCAGCCGCTTGGCCACGCGGGCGGCGTCCATGGCGGTGTTGCCGCCGCCGTAGACGGCGACCCGGCGTCCGATCATCGGCTTCTCGCCGGAGCCGACCTGGTGGAGGAAGCTCACGGCGTCGACCATCCGGGAGGCGTCCTGGTTGGGGATGTCGACGCGCTTGGACAGGTGGGCGCCGATGGCCACGAAGACGGCGTCGAAGCGGCCGCGGGCCTTCTCCTCGGCCAGATCGGTGACGTTGTGGTTCAGTACGATCTTGACGCCGATGTCGGTCAGTCGGCCGATCTCGGCGTCGAGCACCTCACGGGGCAGCCGGTACTCCGGGATGCCGTAGCGCATCATGCCGCCGGCGGAGTCGCCGCCGTCGTGGATCTCGACGTCGTGGCCCATCATGGCCAGGTGGTAGGCGGCGGAAAGTCCGGCGGGGCCGGCGCCGATCACCAGCACGCGGTGACCCGAGCGCTGCTCGGGCTTCTTGAAGGTCCAGCCCTTCTCGATGGCCAGATCGCCCAGGTAGCGCTCCACCGAATGGATGGAGACGGCGCCGTCGAGGTCGGCGCGGTTACAGGCCACCTCGCAGGGGTGGTAGCAGACGCGGCCGTGGATGGCGGGGAAGGGGTTGTCGGCGGTGAGCTGCCGCCACGCCCTCTCCTCGTCGTGGGCCTTGATGAGGCGCAGCCACTCCTGGATGTTCTCGCCGGCGGGGCATCCGGCGTTGCAGGGGGGAAGCATGTCCAGGTAGACGGGGCGACGGGCCCGCACCGGGGCGACGCGCCCTGTGGTGGTGGCCAGATCGGGCCTGTGGGTGAGGTCCTGGCGATCTGGCGCCAGACCTCCAGGGGTGATCGGAGTTTCCGTGGTCATGCCTGACTTCTCCCTCGTAGTGGCTGTGCCGACTGCTCTGTGGATCAATGCTGAGTCGTGGGGCCGGGGCGCTGTGCGCTCCCGATCCTCAACTACGAGAGATAGTAGGACCCCGTCGGGAGATCGTTCACACGGGGGTCCCGGTTATGCATATATGCCCATCGCCCCTTGCGTAAATGGGGTTCTCGAGGGCCTTGTGGTAAGGGGATAGCGCTTACCGGAAAGGGGGTGTGACTGCCGTCCGGCGCTGGTCTGCCCCTTCCGGTCCCCGTCCTGCTGTCCCTGCTCCCGCCCCACTCGACCTGGGCAGCGAATTTGCACTCCGGCAGCGGTATTCCACTGCCAGGGTGAAAACTCTCTGCCGACGTCGACCTCGCAGGCATCGCCACCTCCCCTGGGGTCGGGACGCCACGACCCGATGCGCGGTGTGACGCATGTCAGGGGCTGTCGGTCGGGGGCGCTTCGGGGATCCCGGTCCATGGGATCTGCAGGGCTCCGCGCTGCCAGGGCCCGTCGTCCGGCGGGGCCAGGGGCACTGGGTTCGTCCAGGGTGTCTTCAGAAGTCCGCGCTGTCTGCACAGTCGACGCAGTCTCGCCGCCGCGGCCCTCGGATTCCTCAGATCTTCCAGACAGAACCGAACGACCTCCAGGCCTTGGTCTCGGATGTCAGCCTCCCGAGCCTTCTCGGCGACGATAGCGTCGGAGATGCTCTGCCCGGGCTTCAGGTTCCGGAAGTACTTCTGGGGCCCGTCGTACTCCCCGACGACCCCGTACTCCAGCCAGTCGAAGTCGCACCGTGCGACGAACCGCCCGTGCTCGTCGAAGATGTCGATCTGGAGGTCGGTCGGTGCACACCTCTCCCGCTCCAGGACCGCGCGCATCAGCGACTCGCCAGGGCTCTCTGAGCGTCGGTCGGCGAAAGCCGCGACGTCGCGGGCGATGGCATTGCCCGGACGTCGTGGCGCCCGGGTGACGATGCTGAGAAGCTTGTTCGGCGTGCTTCCTCCCCGAAGGACGGCGTCGGCGATCATGGTGCCGGTGACGAATCCGAACTGGCGCGCCATGTCCATGGCAGTCCGTTCGGGAGTGGTGACCAGGAGGCCGTTGACGTCGATCACCTCATCGTCGCCGAATTCGCACGCCCTGACGATGAGCGGGGGGTGGTGCTGGGTGCTGGCGTCCGAACTTCTGGTGATCCACACGGATTCGGCGCCGTCGCGGGTCATCGGAAGACCGAGGAGAGCGACCGCTGAGGTGTGGCTCAACGCCCACCTGGGCCCGGCGAGCACCGGGACCGTCGCGTCGATGAGTTCCAGCTGACGTGCCCGCGCGGTCTGCTGGATCGGTCCGTCGACCACCGCCCCGTGACGGACCCGGGTCAAGGACCCGTCGCGGAGCCCCTTCTTGATCTTGTCGTAGGTGAAGTGAAGGCGACGCATGTCGCTGATCCTCTGCACCTGTCGTGAGTCGTCTGCCATGAGATGAGTGAGCCACAGGGCGAGGCGGTGCACCAGACCCCGGACGCACTCTGTGGACAGTGTTTCCGTCCGGCGTCGAAGCCTGTGGATAACTGTTCCGCCCACGTCGGAATCCGGCCTTCCGGGCCGGCGGGACACTCGCTGACCTCGGTGCCGCATGCTCTGGATCACTGCCCCGGCCTCGTCCACGTGACGTCGTCAGAGAGTTTTCACTTCGGCAGCGGAATACCGCTGCCGAAGTGAAAACTCTCTGACGACGTCACGTGGACG
>OMJG01001274.1_pt1 | contig 15116 bp, 13 predicted proteins | sample 1646431 | NCBI WGS metagenome assembly OMJG01 (sample SAMN03771674, study PRJEB25209) | food metagenome | isolation source: Cotija cheese | place: Mexico:Jalisco,Michoacan | collected 2011-12-12
CGGTTTTGGGCTTAGCAAAGGCTCCAAGTCGTGCCCACATTGTTCCAGCCAAATTGGAGGACGGCATATTACTACTAAACTAACTTAAGAAGGAACCTTTTTCGTCAGATTTTTTTAGATTCAATCGTTATAACGATACAATAATCAGTTGACTTTTTTATATCCGTAAGCGAAATAGACAATTATTCCAATCACAAACCAAGCGATAAAGGTAATCCAAGAATTAATGCTAACTTGGGTCATCAATAAAACACAAAGAATAACTGAAATGATTGGTAGCCAAGGATAAAAGGGAACTTTGAATTCACTGTCGGGAACGTCTTTGCGATGACGTAATTTGATAATGCCTGAAGCTACGAAAGTAAAGGAAACTAAAGTTCCGATATTAACTAAACTAGTGAGTTCGTTAAGTGACACAAAACCACCTAATAAAACCGCCAAGATAGTGATCGTATTGAGAGATAGAATAGGCATCTTAGCCTTTTTGTCAATTTTACCGAATGCTTCTGGAATCATTTTGTCACGACCTAGAGCATAAATTAAACGTGAACCACCATAAACCGTGTTGAGCATCATAGTAAACATCCCTGCTAAAGCACCAATGGTGATCAAGAAGGCTAGTTTGCCTAATTTGACATAGTTTAAAGCGAATACTACTGGGTCAGCGTAATTTAGTGATTTGTAATTGACCATTCCTGTTAAAACAAAAGATAAAAGAACGTACAAAAATGCACAGACGGCTAATGAAACCATGATACTGATAGGAATGTTTTTTTGAGGATTTTTGACTTCCGGTGCTGATGATGGAATAACATCAAATCCCAAATAAGCAAAGAAAACTAAGGCAGCTCCTTTGACAACGCCAAAACCTCCCATTGGAAAATAGGGATGATAATTAGCTGGTTTAATATAAAATAAACCTACACCGATAAAAGTTAAAACAACAGCAATTTTGACGAAAACCATAACGGTGTTCATTCGTGTTGAAGCTTGTATACCACGACGCAAAAGGAAATAAATCAAGAGTAGAACGATTATTGCTGGTAAGTTAATAAAACTACCACGACTAGGATCAAATGGACCAACGAGAGCTTTAGGTAAGATAATGCCGAAGCTATTGAATAGACTGACAAAGTAAGCCGAAAATCCTGAAGAAACAGCTGATACTCCTAAAATATATTCCAAGCATAAAGCCCAACCAATCAACCAGCCGGGAAATTGACCAAAGATAATACTACCGTAGGAATAAGTACTACCGGCTACTGGAAAAGTGGAAGATAATTCTGCAAAACACATTGCTGTTAAAATACAGACAATTGCGGCTAAAATAAAGGAAATCGTAATTCCTGGTCCAGCAGTTCCATAAGCAACGATACCGGGTAGAATGAAGATTCCCGTCCCGATAATAGCTCCGATACCCATGGAAATCAGATTATTACGCGTTAAAACTTTTTCAAATTGAGCATCACCAGCTACGAATTGTTTGTAGTCGGCTTTCTTAAATAATTTTTCTTTCATAATTAACAAATACCACCTAAAAATTTAACACAACTGTACTAGGTTACTTGTCGTTAAGATATTTTGTCAATAAACTTCAATTTATTTCTTGATCTAAAGTTAGGTTTAGGACCTAGAATTAATTTATCGATATTTAAAGAAGCGAGGAAACTAATGGATACACCAATTTTAAATACAATCAACAAACCAGCTGATTTGAAAAAATTATCACTTGAACAACTAACTCAATTAGCTGCTGAAATACGCCACGTTCTATTGAATAAAGTTAGTCAAACTGGGGGACATGTCGGACCAAACTTAGGTGTGGTTGAATTGACGATTGCCTTTCATACAATTTTTAATTCACCAATCGATAAAGTCGTCTGGGATGTTTCGCATCAATCGTATACGCATAAAATTTTGACAGGTAGAAAACAAGCTTGGCTTGATAAAGACCATTTCGATGACGTCAGTGGTTATACTGAGCCAGAGGAAAGTCCTCATGATTTCTTCAACATTGGTCATACCTCAACTTCAATTGCTTTAGCAACTGGTATGGCTAGTGCTAGAGATTTAGAAGGTAAAACGGGTAACGTTATGGCGGTGATTGATGACGGATCATTATCAGGTGGTTTAGCTTTGGAAGGACTGAATATTGCTTCCACATTAAAGTCTAATTTGATTATTTTAGTTAATGATAATGGCATGGCAATCGCTGAAAACCATGGTGGCCTTTATGAAGGACTCAAAAAACTGCGCGAAACTAATGGTCAAAGTTCTCACAATATCTTTAAAGCTATGGGACTTGACTATCGTTATGTCGAAAATGGTAATGATTTAGAGACGATGCTAAAGACATTTAAGGAAATCAAAGACGTTGATCATCCAATCGTTTTACACGTTCACACAGAAAAGGGACATGGGTATGAACCAGCTGTCGACCATAAAGAAGCTTTTCACTGGCACGTACCATTTGATTTAGCTACTGGAAAAACTTTACATCCAGTGACTGGTGAAACATATACTGACGTAATTCACGAACAACTTGAAAAAGAATTTACGGCAGGTACACCAATCACTGCCATCACGGCGGCTATCCCTGGAACTTATGATTTGAAACGTTTTGGCAAAAAGCATCCTAAGAATTATTTTGATGTTGGTATTGCTGAACAAGAGTCAATTACTTTAGCTGCCGGGCAAGCAAAGATGGGATTACGTCCAATTGCTTTTGAATCTGGGACATTCTTGCAAAGAGCTTATGATCAATTGTCACACGATTTAGGTATTAACAAATTACCAGTTACGATTATGGTTTCTGGAGGCAGCAATAGTGCTGGAGATCCAACTCACCAAGGAATCTTTGATTTAGCGATGTTGAGTAATATTCCAGGATTGACTTATCTAGCTCCAACGACTAAAGAAGAATTACAAGCCATGATGCATTATGCTTTACATCAAAATAATGGTCCGGTTGCCATCAGAGTTCCAAGTAATGGCGTACATTCAGCACCATTAGCTGATTTTGATGCACATAGGATGAATGTTTTGCATGCTGGTCAAAAAGTTGCAATTTTAGGTGTTGGTAGTTTGTTGCCTTTAGCTGAAGAAGTCCAACAACAACTTGACGTTGATGCAACGGTGATTGATCCACGTGATGTTTCAAAATTAGATGAAAAAACTTTAATCGATTTAAAAAAGAATCATCAACTAGTAGTTACTCTAGAAGAGGCTAGTTTGAGCGGTGGTTTTGGTGAAAAGATTAGTCGTTTCTATGGCAATACTAAGATGCGCACTTTAAACTTTGGTGCTGCTAAACGATTCAATGATCATGAAACGACGGCTGAATTGTGGCATGAATTTAAATTGACGCCGGAACAAATTGTTACAGAAATTAAAGCTAACTTATAAGATAGACAAAAAGTATTGATAGTGATATCAATGCTTTTTTTGCGAAAAAAATAGCCCTAAAATTAATTAGGACTATCGTTGGATTTATCAATTATTTAAGTTTTGATGCAGCAGCTTCATCAACGATGATTGTTACATCTGGGTGGTTTTGTAAAGCACTTGCTGGGCAGTCTTCAGTAACAGGGCCGTCAACAGTAGCAGCAATAGCGTCAGCTTTGTTTTCGCCGTAAGCTAGAAGAACGATCTTCTTAGCTTTCATGATTGAACCGATACCCATTGAGTAAGCAAAGCGTGGAACATCTTTTTCATTTTCGAAAAAACGTGTGTTAGCTTCGATTGTTGATTCTGTCAAACCAACTTTTCTAGTTTTGCCATCAAATGGTGAGCCTGGTTCGTTGAAACCGATGTGACCATTTCTACCGATACCAAGAATTTGAAGGTCAATAGGGTTGTCTTCAATAATCTTGTCGTAAGCTTTTGTAGCAGCTTCTGCGTCAGGGTTTGAACCATCAGGAACATATGAATTCTTAAAAGGTTTCTTGCTGAATAGGTGTTCGTTCATGAAGTAGTGGTAACTTTGTTCGTTATCAGCTTCAAGACCAACATATTCATCCAAGTTAACAGATGTCATATTTGAAAAATCAATGTCGCTGCTTGTCATTTCGTTGTAAAGTGTAATTGGGCTACTACCTGTTGCTAATCCCAAAACTTTAGCACCATTTTCAATATCAGCTTTAACTAAGTTGAAAGCTTCTTTTCCACCCATTTGTTGATCTTTTACTTTAATTATGTTCATCTTATTAATCTCCCATCTCTATCTTTCTGGTCTAGTCCAATCTAATTCATTTTTAGTAAATTGTCAATAAAATAGTGTCATTAAATAAAAATAAATTAAAAATTTCTAGAATCAATGCAAAATCTTCACAAGTTAGGTATATTTTTTAATAAGAGAAAAAACTAAAGAGGCAGAAAAATTTGGAAAAAATATTATCTACATCTGAGGGCAGTGTAAACACAAATCTAATCAGAGGTATCAATACTAAGAGTATTATCGTTCTAGTACCCGGTCTTGGTGGCTCGCTTGAGTATTTCAACTCAATTATTCCCTATCTAAAAGACAAATATACGGTTGTAGCGCTTGATCTATTAGGCCAAGGTAAATCAACTAAGGCCAAAAATGATCATTATACGATCGATGCAGAAGCATGGAATATGTTAGAAGCTATTGCTAGATTGAAGATCACTGACAAATTAGTTATCTTCGGCTATGGCTTTGGTGGTTTAGTAGCCGTTAACATGGCAGAATTGCGTGGATTTACAATTTCTAAGCTGGTCCTATTAAATACACCAGCTAACGACAAATACGCTGACATGGACGCTCATTCGTCTGTAGCAAGTATTCCATTATTAGGGAAGCTTGCTAAGTCACCAGTTAAATCAGCTTTGTATTTTGATAAGGATTTTGATCGCAGTAGTTTAGAAAATCCTAAGGTTGTTGACGAAGCGGCGAACTTAGTTGATCACAAGACAGTTAAATTTTTGCAAAAGATGCCAATGGACTATTTGGAAGAAAAAGCTTTAAATAAACGTTTGCGTGCAGTTAAGATTCCAACTTTGGCTATGTTTGGCGATGGGGATCAAATTTTAACGGAAAATGGTATCAAAGATGCTAAGGCTTCTATCGGTCGTGTACCTGATCTACAAATAGAAGATATTAAGGGTGCCGGTCATTTAGCAATGATGGAAAAACCTCAAGAAATTGCCCAAAAGATTATCACATTTGATGAAACAATAACTAAGAAAAAAGAAGAAGAAAGCGAGAACGACGCTGATTAAACTTTTTGATCCTAGATGAGATAAATCTGGGATTTTTTTATGCCTTATTTTTTGTCCCAAATTAAAGATTAAGTGATATTGTCTAAGTATGGAGGATGGATTATGAAATTTAGATATTTACTGGCAACGTTGTTAGCTTTTATCGGTATTTTGTATTCAACACAAGACGTACAAGCAGATGGTTTCGGTGGTCCTAATACAGGCGATTACGTTTATGAGAACAAGGAGTTCATTACTAATGTTCAATACGATCAACTCGATAGTATCAATAGTGGTATTTATACTGAACCTCATCCACAAAAACTCTATGTTTTAATTTTTGATGACGCAGCTGATATCAAAGAGTTTGTCCAAATAACTGGTGCTGATGTTCATTCAAACGATGCATCCTCTAATATTATTGGCAATATCGGCAGTAATGTGGGCTATCTATTGTACGGTCGAGAAAAATATATCGATATGCGATTAGACAATGACGATATCGATAATGAGAGTAATTATTTAATTTTAGATTTAAAGGATAAAAAAGTCTTTTTCAGTGCGTCTGAACAAGCAGACCGTTATATAACGGATCTAATGTTTTGGAAACTTAGAAAAGGACTGGCAAATGATTTCAAATCTAGTGATGAAGATACGCAAATCAAAGCTTTGTTTTCATTAGCAAATCGTCTGGAGCCGAAGTTACAAGATGTAGCTCAAAGTTCAAAAAAATTGGAATCTAAAGATCTAGCAGATATAAAACGAGTAAGAAATAGAATTTTGTATGCCTTAGGAACAATAGTTGCCATTCTTCTTATTTATCTAATTTGGAAATACATGCATAATCATCCTGGTAGTGGTTCAGATTTAGGTAATAGTGATTATGATGCTGGCTTTGACGAAGGTTATTACATGGGTAGAAATGATCCCTTTATGTAAAAAAACGACCAATTGGTCGTTTTTTATTTTGTGCTGACTAGTTTGATTAAATTACGATTCTTTTGTGAACTGGCTACCGGGACAAAGGATTTGCCATCTTGATAGACAAATTGTATAACATCATAATCATTGTCTAATTTCTTAGCTTGATTAGCGATGATATTTTGTAAGGCGCGAACATAATCCTTCTGATCGTCAGTCGCTTGGTTGTTCTGGACCGCCTCAAAGGAAGTTTTTAGATATTTTTGAGTTTGCTTATCAGTTAAGCGAACAATAATAACCGTATGGGGATGCTTACTCGTATCATCATTGATGTTGTGATCTTCTTTGATCGTAACTACTTTGCCATTTTGATTGAATTTGTGATCGAGATTTTTTCTAATAGCTTTGTATTCAGTTGTTGGCGCCTTAGTTGTTGTTTGATTAGACATTTTGAAAGTGAAAATAGATAAGACAGTTGCGAAAATAAACACGGCAACCAATGAAATAATTAAATATTTTTTATTGATAGGTTCACGATATTTTTTATGCATGATGAACGCCCCTAGCCTTTGATTAGAGTGATTATAACACACGTTTGAATGTAAATTTTCTTTACAAAGAGTTGGATAAATTGACTTCTGTAAGGTTCTTTTGAATAATCTTGGTATAACTAAATATTTAGAAGAAAGTAGGAAAATTATGTCTACACATCAAGCATTACTGATTATCGACTATACGAATGATTTTGTAGCTGATGATGGGGCTTTGACTTGTAAAGAGCCAGGTCAGGCAATTGAATCCAAGATCTTCGATTTAGCAGAAAGAATGTATCAAAATGATGATTTTGTTTGGTTCCCAACTGATGTCCATAAACCAAATGATCCATATCATCCTGAAACAAAACTTTTCCCACCGCACAATGTTCGCGGAACTTGGGGAAGAGAATTATACGGTGGTTTGAAAGATTGGTATAACGACCATAACGATAACGAACAAGTTAAATTTTTTGATAAGACTCGTTATAGCGCCTTTGCTGGAACTGATCTTGATATTAGATTACGTGAAAGAAAGGTTGATACATTGCATTTAGTTGGTGTTTGTACAGACATTTGCGTTTTGCATACAGCCGTAGATGCTTACAATTTAAATTACAATATTATTGTTCATGAAAATGCAGTCGCATCGTTTAATCAAGCTGGACACAAATGGGCCTTAGGACATTTTAAAGATAGTTTAGGTGCACAAGTATTGTAAAAAAGAGACCGTAGGGTCTCTTTTTTATTTCACGTTATGACGAATTTCTTTTTCAGTTAAGTATTGATCAGTATGATTACCTAAGAATAGAGGAACCTTTTCTTCAACCACGTCACTGAATTCTAAACCGTACCAAAGAGCTGGTGGCACTGTAATATTTTGTAGTAAAAGACGTCCGCCAATCAGCATTCTATCTAAACTACTCATATAAATTTGGGCTCCAAGATCTTGGAACTGTTGATTTTGAATGACAAATTTGAAAGAGCCCACGCGGCGATTAGGCACCATAGAATAAGTTGGAGCTTGTTGATCGATAATGTTTTTGTCCAATAGACTGTTGATGATTTGGCGAATATAAATATTAACGTGTTGCGATTTTTTAAAACCGAGGTTCAAGGTTACATTAACGACATTTCTAGTGTTCATCATATCGACTGAGTAGTTGCATTCATATGGAGCAGCAGTTTGATTGACAGTAATGAACCAATAGACTTTAGCCCTTTTAGGATCTTGATCCAAGATCGAATAAATAATTGAGCGCTTAATGGAATAATCTTTGCCCAGTTTTGTCATATAAACCAAATTGGTAGCATAAGTTGGAATCGAAGAATCTTGACTGAGTTTTTCTAATTGGGGAATGAAGTCTAACAGATTAACGTTTTCACTCTCGGCCATATGGGCATCACGGCGCTTATTTCCGAAGTACCAAATGACCATGATTGCTAAGATTGCCATCGTTATGATGACTGTAACGTAGCCACCGTGGATGAATTTGACCAAACTAGAAATCAAGAATAGTCCTTCAATAGCGAAGAAAGTGACTAAGAAAATATTGGCACCAATGGGGTGCTTTTTCATGATCAAGAATTGATGCAAGAGTAGAGTAGTCATCAGCATTGTTAAAGTAATTGCTAAACCATAAGCTGCTTCCATGTGTTCTGAGGTGCCGAATCCCCAAACGATGCTAATAGTAATAGCACAAAGCAACCAATTGACTGATTCAATGTAGAGCTGACTTTGAACTTTGCCGGGGAATTTAACTTTGAGACGAGGTAGTATTTTCAAACCAATGGCTTCTTGAACTAAGGTATAGGAACCGGTTATTAGAGCTTGAGAAGCAATAATGGCAGCCAACGTGGCAATGATAATAGCAAAAATCTTGAAGCTACCTGGCAACATCTCATAAAAAGGATTAATTCCAGAAATGTGATTGTACTGTTTGTTTTGAAAATTAGCAATTACCCAAGCTGCTTGACCTAGATAATTCAGCATTAACATCAAATAAACGAAAGGCCAGGTCGCATAAATATTGTGCTTACCAACTTGTCCCATATCGGAGTACAAAGCTTCAGCACCTGTCGTAGCTAGAAAGACACTGCCGAGAATGAAGATACCAACTTTGTTGACGGGGCTGAATAAAACTTTGATAGCATAAATGGGAGACAGTGCTTTGAGAACACTTAAATCTCCCAGCAAATTAAATAATCCGGCTAGTCCGATGAAACTGAACCAAATAAGCATAATTGGACCAAAAGAACGACCGATTTTTTCAGTACCGAATTTTTGAATGATAAAAATGGTTAGCAAGATTATCGTTACGATTACCAAAACGGTCGATTGTTTATTAGAAAAAACAAAATTGCCAAATTGTTGCCCTTTGACACCTTCCATAGCTGAAGTAACGGTAACAGCGGGCGTTAAAGTACCATCGGCAAGCAAGGCGGAACCACCGATCAAAGCGGGAATGATCAACCATTTTTTGGCTTTGACTAAAGCATAGAGTGCAAAGATCCCGCCCTCGTTGTTATTATCAGCTTTCATAGCAATTAACACGTATTTTAGTGTAGTGATTAACATTAACGTCCAAAAAATCAATGAAACACTGCCTAGAATGTATTCAGGCTTAGTATCAGCCATCGTGCCAGCGTCATTGATAATGGCGTTCATAACGTATAGTGGCGAAGTACCAATATCGCCATAAACAATACCTAGAGTAATCAACATACCCAAGGCAGACAATGATGACATTTTCTTTTCCATGGTAATCTCCTTTGAAACTAATCATAGATGTTTATACAAATACCATTATAGATTCTTTACCGTTATTTAAAAATTATTATGATTATGTCATTTTTTATTAATTCTTTTTGTTATACATGAAATAAAAATAGTAATACAATACTGAAACTAAAGAGAGAATTTCGATGAAAAGAAAGTGATATTTATGAATCTAGTATTTATGATACTTTCAATTATGTTGGTTTGGATAATGGTACCTGGTATTGCAGTTTTTTACAGTGGTTTTGTACCACATAGAGATGTAACAAGAATTTTATTCGATAGTTTTTTAATGTTTGGATTGGCGGGATTGTTGTGGATCATTATTGGATTTTCGGCATCATTTGAAGGTGATAATTTAGGACTGATAGGAAATTTTAACCATCTTTTCTTAAAAGGGATAGACTTATCGTCTACTTTTGGTCAAACAGGATTGCCAACGTCAGTTTATTTACTTTTTCAAATGATGTTTGCAATTTTGACTCCGGCATTATTTCTGGGTGCAATGGCTAGTAGAGTGAAGATTAGGTTTGTAATTCTCTTCGTCATATTATGGTCACTTTTGATTTATTATCCATTGGCTCATATCGTTTGGTCGAATAGTGGTTTTTTAGCCAAATTAGGAGTTTTGGATTTTGCTGGTGGAACGGTTATTCATATTGATGCCGGCATTACAGCATTGATTTTGGCAATCACGTTACGAAGACCTTATCAATACAATCAGCAAGTTAAAGGGAATCCATTGTGGATCTTGATGGGAACGATTCTTCTATGGCTTGGTTGGTATGGCTTTAATGCAGGCAGTACTTTAAAAATCAATTTTATAGCAATCAATGCTTTCTTTACGACGACAATTGCAGCTTGCAGTGCTTTGATCACATGGATTTTTTTGGAAGAAATGTTTAAAGGCAAAGTAACTTTGAGTGGTATTTGTACCGGTAGCATTTGTGGTTTAGTAGGAATTACTCCGGGTACTGGCTATGTAACGATTTTAGGATCGCTTTTAATTGGAATAATTTCGGCGATTAGCAGTTTTTACTTTATGAATTTTTTGAAATATCAATTGCATCTGAATGATTATCTGGATATTTTTGGATGCCATGGTGTCAGTGGGATAGTTGGTTCAATTTGTGTCGGCTTGTTCGCTACTAAATCAGTCAATAAAAACGTCGTTACAAACGGATTGTTTTATGGCGGTGGATTTAAATTATTAGGACTGCAATTATTTGGCGTTATATTTACGATTGTTTTTGTATCAGTATTAGGATTGGTAATTGTAACGGTGTTGAAAAAAGCTTTGAAAGACGATATTGGAATCAGACCAGAAATTAAATTGGCTTAAATCAGATTAATTTAGGATTCCGTCCTCCATAGCAAAGAAAACTTGGCGAACGTAGTGGGCACGATTTTGAGCTTTTGCATAAACCAAGTGCGCAAAATCTCAAAACTCGACCTTATTCTAAGCAACAAGTTGCTAAGAATAATTTCACTACTGAGCCAATTTTCTTTGCTATTCCGGACTAGAGAGTTGTTTTATATAATCAAACGAAAAAAAGCATCTATTCAGATCATGGTCAAACAAGGATTATCGCAAACGACTATATCTGATAGATGCTATTTTTAGTAGAATTTTTGCTATATCTAGTCCCGATGAGGGTGTCTAGTATTACGTTCTTTTTTAGGCTTATTTTCAGCTCGTAAGGATTGAATTTCATTTTCAATTTCACTGAGGACCTCAATTTGCATTTTTTGGATGTCTAAAATATGAGGCCATTGTACTTCGTTTAGTTGGTCGATTTTTTCATGGAGGATACGAATTTCCATTTCTGATTTGGTATTAGTTTTGTAGTCATTTTCAGAATCAAAACGGTCACGTTCGGCTTGACGATTTTGGCTCATCATGATGATGGGTGCTTGAATAGCGGCCACACAACTTAAGAATAAATTCAATAAAATAAATGGATATGGATCAAAATTGACTCCGAAGAGATGAATGACATTAATAGTCATCCAAACTATCAAAATTATAGTGAAGGCAATAATAAATCCCCAGCTACCACCGAATTTAGCTACACCATCAGCTAATTTTTGACCTCTAGTACGTTTTCCATAGACGGTATCGTTGATGTTTTTGATGACGTAAGTCTCTTTAGCTAGCTCTTTTTTCAGTTTGTCACTCATTTCATGATCGATTTTTAAATCGTTATCGATAACATCTTGCATTTTGGAAATACGTAACTTTTGTAAATCCTTCAAACAGATAAATGATGATTCTTTAGCATAACTGTTAGTATGGATGACTTGTTCTTTCAATAAGTCACTGAGGTCCCTTAAAAACAGACCCTCCATGATAGTAAAACGATTACCACAAATTGCACAGATTTGATTCTTTTTAATTGCCATAATTAACACCCCTTGGAGTTATTCAGTGCCAGTATATTATTAGGATGTTTGTAAAGCAAAAAAGAGCCCTCTAATGAGGACTCTTAAATATTTTTATAGATTAAATTGTACCTTTTTTAATAGCTGTCTTAATACCAGCAATCTCCATAATTCCACGATCAGCTGATAAGTGCTTGAGTAGGGAAGCAAATGGTCCTTTGAACTTCAAATTCTTGTCAGTGATTTCTGCAATACCGTGATTTTGACCTAGAGAAGCAACTGTTCCCATTGAATGGTAGACGAATGGTTTCAAGTCTTTGCCATTCAATGCAGCAGCGATATTAAAGGCAGCACCACTACCTTCAGCAGTTGCCAATTGACCAGTTGTAGGGTAAGGACGTTCTTGTCCCTTAGGAATAATGGCTGAATCATCACCGATAAAGTAAGCTTCGGGATGTGCTTCAAGATTTAGAAATTCAGTTGTCATAACACGATTTCTTCTAGCATCGATACCGGAATCTTTAATGACATCTGAGCCACTGACACCAACGGTCCAAATGATAGTACTTCCTTCAACGCTCTTTTCAACGTCGCCATCCATATAAATAACAGATTTAGGTTCGATTTTCTTAATCTTAGCGCCTGTAAGCAATTTAATGCCATTCTTATCTAAATAGTCGACGGCATAAGTTGCGAGGTTCTCATCGAACATTGGAAGGATTCTCGTAGCCATTTCCAAGCAAGTTACTTTAATTTCTGGTACTTCATATTTAGCCTTTAGGATTTTGACTGTATCGACTAGTTCACCAAGAATTTCGACACCAGTAAATCCAGCACCACAAACGATGATGTTCAAATCAGCTGGATCGTTTGATTTCTTGTAATTAGCGATATTTTGATTGATAGTCTTATAGATATTTTGAGCAGTTTCAAGATCTTGAAGAATCAAGGCATTCTCACTAGCGCCTTCTAGTCCAAAGTCCTCGGAACGGAATCCTAATGAAACAACGATGTAATCATAGGTAATGTCCTCATGGTCAGAGAACTCGACTGTCTTGTTGTCTAAATCAAGTTTTGAAACAGTTGCCTTGATAAAGTTAACGTTTGAAGGTAGAACTGAACGAACATCAAAGCTAACTGCATCAGCACGATTAGTTCCTGCTGCAATAGTATGCAAAGCAGTTTTTTCAACGTGTTTTTCATTTTTATCAATTAAATCAATTTGTGTTCCAGCTGGAGTACTCTTAGCTAAGTCACGAGCAGCTCTCAAGCCACCATATCCAGCGCCTAGTACTAAAATATGTGCCATAATTACCTTTCTCCTTCTATTTTGAAATTAAAACGTTTACCTAATTATTATATATCGTTCTAGGCAATAGGAGAAACCATTTGCTATAAAGGATTTTTACTAATTGAGTGTTTCAAAAAGAACGGAGCTATGATAGTGATTAAAATGATGCTAATAATGACAGTAGAATAATACTCTTCGGATAATAAATGAACGCTGTAGCCAACTTGAGCAACAATCAAAGCCATTTCCCCACGAGAAATCATTCCAGAACCGATGACGTAAGAGTCTTTTAAATTGAATCCGGAAATTTTGGCACCAAATCCAGCACCGAAAAGTTTTCCGATAACACCAGTGATGGTAAAAAGAGCAATCAACCAAAAATCACGCAAGAAATTGTCGAATTCTAAGTTGAGACCGATACTGATGAAGAAAATTGGAATAAAGATGGCATAGCCGATCATTTCAATATTTTGATTGATTTTAGGGTTGTAATCTTTAGCATTGGAAACCGCGATACCAGCAATAAAAGCACCTAATACTGAATCCAACTGAACAGCATCAGCTAGATAAGCCATAAGTAAACAAATGACTAGGGCAAAAATTGTTGGTGCATGAGTGGCATCTAGGTATTCTGATAACTTCATCAATTCTGGAATGACCCATTTGTAGAAGACCACAACCAGAATAGCAAAAACTAACCAAAGACCTAATAAGGTTAATATCTTTTGAGCTGAAAAGTCACCGGTCAAAGTTCCTGACATAACACTCAAAATTGAGATAGCTAAAATATCATCGGCAACCGCAGCACCTAAAATAACCGTTCCAGATGTGCTGGAAAGATAGTTTAAACTCTTCAAAACTTCGACTGAAATAGAAACAGAAGTGGCAGCAAAAACGACTGACATGAAGATACTTTCTTTAAGGTTGATGTCAAAAAGTAAAGCAGTAACCAAAGTTAATGCGACTGGCAAGATGACACCAAAGATTGCGACATTAATACTAGGCAATAGATGTTTTCTAAGCAGTTTTAAGTCACTTTCTAGTCCGGCTAGAAACATTAATAAAACAACTCCGATGTCGGCAAATAGTTCTACTTCATGCGTTGACTTGACAATATTAAGGACACCTTTTCCTAAGATAACTCCTAAGATAAGTTGTCCTACAACCGCTGGGATATTGATTTTGTTAAAGATATGGCTAACAACTAGTGTTAGAAAAAGCATTAAGGCCAAAAGGGTTATAAATTCCATGGCAAACTCCTAATTTTTCGTGATGCCATTGATAAAAATATTGATAACCGTTTTAAGATTAGCAATATTGCGCTTCCTTTTAGCATCGTTATATTCAATGTAAGGGAGTAACATTGTTAAAAAAGTTCCAACTTGAACCGGAATAGCTAGGTCAGAACGTAGTTCATCTTTGTGAGATTGGAAAACATTGAATAAAACTTTATAATATCCACCGTCCCAATTTTGCATGATCTCTTTGCGTTCTTCAGGGGTGAAGAAGGTTTCGATATCATTTCTCATAATAAAATAATTTATTTTAAAATTACCAATCATGAATTGTGAAATTTTTAAGAGTAGCTCTTCAAAAGGTAAATCTTGATTCTTTTTATATTCTTCTAATAAATTATTGCTAAAACCGCTGATAACGTGCTCAAGCGCTTTAATATAAAGAATCTTTTTATTCTTATAGTAGTGATACATGTTGGGTTGCGTGATGTTTAATTCTTGGGCAATCTTGCGTGTAGAGGTCGCTTGATAGCCTTGAGAAAGAAACATTTCAGCGGCAACTTTTAAAATTGCACTCTTAGTATTTTCAGCTTGTTGATCCCGTACGTTCATTTTCTTATCCATCCCTTGATCTATTCCTATACATTATATATTAATATAACTTGTTTATCACAAGATAAGAAAAAGCAGGGTATCTATCGTGTCAAGGGCAGTTTAAAAATGTAGGTTTTCGGCAGAAAGAAATGTAGGTTTTC
>OMJG01001275.1_pt1 | contig 15110 bp, 23 predicted proteins | sample 1646431 | NCBI WGS metagenome assembly OMJG01 (sample SAMN03771674, study PRJEB25209) | food metagenome | isolation source: Cotija cheese | place: Mexico:Jalisco,Michoacan | collected 2011-12-12
GGTCTACATTGCCTCAATTTGCATCTTACTTAAGTAGTTTTCAGACGGACCCTAGCTATTGATGATAGAATACGTTACCCAAGTCTTGATATTTTGATACTTGTTGCTAGTTTAATAAGTTTAGTAATCGTTATTTTATTATTAACTAGAAGTAAAGGAAATCCACTAAGAATATGTTTTTGCTTGTTTAGTATTTTCGCAACTTGGAATCTTATCCATTTTCTATATACGGTACATTACACTGAACAATATTTTAAAAACAGCACAGGGAAAGACAAGGGAATTAATTTTAACAATAAAGAAATACCTAGTTTTATAGACTTCCTTTATTTATCATATACTGTCGGGATGACCTACCAAGTATCCGATACTAGCCTCACTACGGGAAACTTCCGCCAGCTTGTGTTGGTACATTCTTTGGTTTCTTTCATCTTCAACACCATGCTCATAGCAACTGCTATCAATTTTGTGGCTAGTTTAACTAGTTAGTGAAGATGTTTATTGAAAAAGAGCAACATGGTTAAAATTAAAAGAAAGATAACAACAAGCGTCATAAACCAAGCCCAAGGTTCTTTATCAAAAGGGAGAGCTACGTTTTGACCATAGAATCCTGAAACAATAGGTGGTATTGCAAAAACCAATGACCATATGGTTAAAAAACGCATAGTATCATTAAGAGATGTATTGAGTATATTGTTGTAAGCGTTCGATATTTGATCTGTTAAACTTGATGAAGTTCCGGCCATTTCTTTAATCTGAGTAATTTCAGAAATGGTAGCGTTGAGTTTTTGTAACTCATCCTCCTTTAAATTTAAAACGCTGTCACTTGATTCAGCACTGACTTTTATTTGCTGAATAGCTAAAAGGTTTTGGTTTACAGAAGTAGTTAAATATATTAACGATTCATTTAAAAAAGCTAGGTCTTTAATTTGTTGTTCACTAGGACGTTTGTTATATTGACTTAAGTTTTCTCTTACTGCATCAAATTGACCAATTTGATCAACTGAATCACTTACTATCTTGAGTATCAGCTCAAAAATTACTGTAACTATGGTTGCTTTCGTTTTACTTTCAGTATAACTTCTAATGATTTCGTTTAATTTTTGGTTGACACTTTCAGTTTTTTCTTGAAGAGAAGTAACCAGTGCTCTTTTGGTAAAAAAAATATATAGCGGTATTGAGGTGATTTTGAAAGAATCTTTCTTCTTAATATTAAATTGCCAAATAATAAGTCCTTTATCTTCTTGTTCATTATATTTGAATTGAGCATTAACATGTTTATTTTGGATGATTTCAATATCTTTTTGACTTAAATTATACTCGCTTTGTAATTTTGCATATTCTGAAGTTGTGGGTTGGATGCTTTCTAGCCAATAAAAGTCATCCCATAAAGCATGTTTTTTTAACATTTTGCTACCTCCTTTTACTGTATTACTAAAATTAAAAGCAATAACATATTTAATAGGAAAAATAGCAGAAGTCTAGAGATATAGCAAGCAATCTTAGCAACTATCTCGTTGCCTTGGTTTTAACTAACACTATTACATATTCTTGCAAACAGAAAGGATGTGATTAATGTTGCAATATCAATAGTTAATAAATTTTTAAATTTTTGGTCGTAATATAGCACATTGAAAAAATAATGGAGAATTATTAAACTAAGCTATTTTTCATGAGAATGGTACCTTTAAATGTTATTGTCTAGGTATTTTTATATATCAAACAAATAAAATAGGAGGAGGAACAATGTCGTATGTATTGTTAATTCAATTTGGAGACTATGATCTCTTTTTACATGAAGGAAAAATTATACAACGCTTTCATACTGAAATACCTCAAACTGATAAAGAATTTAATTTTACTTTCGAAGAACGTAACGAGTTAATGCATTATCTCAAAGTGCACAGAAAGGCAAATTTCGATGGGGATTTGACTGTTAAAACTTTTATAGAGAAAAATTTCTTAAACGAATAAAAATATTTGAGAACCATATTAAGTAAGATAGTAAATAAAGTTTAACAATACATCCTACTTAATATAAAGTCACATCTTTTCTACTAAAAAATATAAAACGAGGGTAAATGTACCTTATATCATGTTTAGGAAACATATTTTATACACGGAAGAAGATTAATTATGAAAATAACATTATTAACACAATATTTGGAAGGACAAGGTGGGACAGAAAAGATAATCACTGAATTGCTTAATTATGACTTACAGAATACCTATCAAGTTTTAGTACCAAGTAGTGGAAAAGAGCCTGATTGGTTAAAATGGATTAAGCGATCCAATAACTATAATATAACATTTTACGATAAAGAAAGTCAGCGAGATAAGCGATTAGATATAAGTAAAAGGATTACAAAATTTTTGCCAGACCTTGTGCTTGGACTTGAAGGGGCGGCTATACAGCTTGCTTTTGATATCAGGAAGCACCATATGTTGAAGTATAAGATTGTTACTTGGAGTCACACTTCATTAAGAAATGGGCATTTTTTTAATAAAAAAGAATTGTCGTATGCCGACTTTCATTTAGCAATTAGTTCCGGTATGAAAAAACAATTATTAGAATTAGGGGTCGCAAAGGATAAAATTTTTTTGATTTTTAATCCTGTGATCTTCGATGATTCAAAACCTATTTTAATGCCTGCTATTAATGAGCCTTTTCACGCTATTTTTATAGGAAGAACTATATTTGAAGGCTCAAAAAATATTCATATGCTATTAGATTCATTACAGGCTTTAGCAATCCCATGGAAACTTGAAATATTTGGTAAAGGATACGATTTTATTAAGATTCAAGCTTATGTTAAGGAGAACGGATTAGAAAAAAATGTTAACTTACATGGTTGGAATTTAGACCCATGGAACCATATTACTACAGCCGATTGTTTAGTATTATGCTCAAATTATGAAGGGTTCCCATTAGTGTTGCTGGAGGCGATATCAAGAGGATTGCCAGTAATTTCTACTAATTGTCCCACTGGCCCAGAAGACATTGTTAATAGTCAAAATGGAATATTAGTAAATATGAATGATAGAGCTGCACTTACAAAAGCCTATATAAAGATTTATCAAAGAAGGGAAACTATCGATAGAAAAAAACTGTCTATGACAATTAAAAAGTTTGACATAGCTCATTATATATATCATTTAAGATATATATATAGTTATATGGCAGCCACAACCTTATAATAACCATTTTTTTATAGATTTATGGAAGGGATTTTTTATGGAAAAAGTGAAAAAGTTAGGATTGATAAATCTGTATAAATTACAACATGCGATTATAATCCCTAATAAGAAAAGTGTATTAGCACGCATGCCATCAGACCAAGTGACTAAACAAAATACAATTATTAATCGACACCAGGATTTTCTTTTAGTCTATCAAAAATCAAATAAAGGTATAGAAGTTCTAGTAATTTCAATTAGGAAACTTACTATTGTATTATCAAACTATGAAATAAAGTCAAATAAAAAAGGGGGATTTTATGTTGAACATCCAAGTATAAACAATGATTTATCTGAAGAAGAAGCAACTGATCTTTTTATTGAACAGTAAGCATAGGGTTAGTTTATAATTATATGAATACTTCTATGTAGTTAACTAACAGGGTGGTATAAAGTATCCATTGGAATAAAGGTCTTGTTTAATTCATAGTATCTTTTAGGAAAAAATATTTTGATAGTTTAGTTAAATTTGTCAGTTACACAATATCGACTAGTATGTTCAATATTATTGTTACAAGTGTCTTTTTATTAATTATCCACAGATTTAATTTTTTTAATTTCGGAATCTATTATTTTCCATTTCATTTATAGAAAGTTTAAGTGATAGTTACGATAGCCACTTGTAATTTTTGAGCAGAATTTTTATATTTTACGTTTATGGAAGGAGATCAATTATGGAACTTGAACTTGAAAGTAAAATAGCATTGATAACTGGTGGAGGGTCAGGAATTGGTCTTGAAACAGCTAAAGTGCTAAATCAAGAAGGTGCAATTGTTATACTACTTGATAAAAACATTAACAAGATTGATCCCGAAGAATTTTCTTATTCGAGCAATGTGATAGCTTATCATTGTGACGTTACTCAGCCGGATAAACTGGAACAAATCCATCAAAAATTAGCTTTACAAGACAAGAAAATCGATATCATTATAAATTGTGCTGGAGTCACAGGTCCCCAAGGCGATTTTTCTAATATAACCTTGGCTCAGTGGCAGGATGTTTTTAATATTAATTTGTTTGGTGCTGTGAATACTACAAAAGAGTTTTTACCTGATTTAAAGGGGAGTGGATGGGGTAGAATAATTTTTCTTGGTTCAGAAGATGCACGGCAACCTTATTCAGATGAAATTCCATACTGCAGTACTAAAGCTGGTATTCTGGCTTTGGCGAAGGGACTGTCTCGGTCTCTAGGTAAAGAAAATGTGCTTGTTAATTCTGTTTCTCCCGCTTTTATCGAATCTCCAATGACCGATCGTATGATGGAAAAGAGATCCCAGCAATTAAATATTTCCTTTGATGAAGCGATCCAAAGCTTTCTTAAGGATAAGAGGCCATTTATGACTAGTCATCGAAGAGGTAAAGTTTCAGAAGTTGCCAATGTTATAGCGTTTCTTTGTTCTGAAAAAGCTAGTTTTATAAACGGAGCAGAATATAGAGTAGACGCTGGGTCTGTAGGAACAATCTGAGTGAAAAGCTTGCTTTAGAAATTAAATCATAAGTTAGAATAAAGTGACACAATTTATTTGAATGGGTCCTTTGAATAAGCGCATTTATGATATTACCTTAGTTATTAAAAATGTTAAGGGGGTTGCAAGGATTTTTACACAATAGGGTTAAATAGTTTACTCAATAACCTTATATAATTCTGACATTTTATTTGCTACGATATGAAAACGATTTATGCAAAATGGTATCTGTTTTTTTAAAAAAAAGTTATAATAACTTTAGTTAAATATTTTTTGACAAAGAATAATTAGTAAGCCTGAATTGTCTGTTATTTGAGGAGGTAAGTTGAATGATTAATGTATCTCAAGACAAAGTGCAATTGCAACAGGTGCTTTATGTGGTGGAACAGTTACTTGATTATGAGTTAAATGCAGCTTCATGTGATTATAAAGTAGTTGGTGATTTAGGACGGATCCAGCAGTCGCTAAATCAATTAGTGACAGAATACGCGAAAGTCTGAATTTTAAGCAATTTGAAGCTTAAGGGGTAAATTAATAAAGCTGAAAGGAGGTGGAAAAATGACTCATAGCAGCAAGATAGTTTTGGGGTGGATTGCAGTAATTCAACTGATTTTGTCGCTGGTTTTCTTAGATGCTTTGTTACTTAATTCTATTGCTCCTGGAGAACAATTAGCAACTTGGCTGCAGACAACTAATGGATATTGGTTTAGTGTAGTAACGTTTGGCATAACAGGGGTGATTGCACTGGCAACATGGCTCTTTATTTTATTTATTCCGACGACTACTAAAGTGTTAACGCTTAAGCAGGAGCATAGTTATCGGCTAACAATCGATAAGGTCGGGATAGAACATAGTTTAGCCAGTCTGGTTGCAAGTGAATATCCCCAATTGACTAATGTGCTAGTGCGAGTTCGGTTAAATCAGCGAAAGCAAACCGCCAAGGTCAAATTATCTGCGATTACGACTGACTCTGAGAAGCTTGACAGCCTTGAAGCAAGGCTAAATGCAAGCTTACAAAAGAACTTGCAAGAAACACTAGGGGTCCAAGTTAAGCATCTTAGTTTACAACTAACGCCGTATCGTGCTGGTGATCAAATTAAGGTGACTTGATAGGAAGGAGGGGATCGGATTGAGTTTAACCTATCTTGGGGCCTTGGTTGGCTTGGTAATTAGTATTCTTTGGATAACCTTAGGTTTTGGTTGGACAGTTTTAATTGCAGTGGTGACTGTTTGTGGTGCAGTAATTGGTCATTATCTAACAAAAGTGGGGTTAACCTCTCCACGAAAAATTGCAATAAGAATTTTAAATCATATTTCCAATTAGGAGGAAAAATTATGGCTGATAATAATGAAATCAAAACAAAATTAACGTTTGATGAAGATGTGATTCGTAAAATTGCTGGTATTACTGCGCAAAGAGTGGAAGGGTTGATTTCCCTTAACGGGAATGCTTTTAATGAGCTTGCCAACACAGTAACTGGTGGGGACGACGATCCTAAAAAGGGGATTACAGCTGATGTCGGTGAAAAGCAGGTCTCTTTAAAAATGAATGCTACCATTGAATATGGGACAAATGCTAACCAAGTTTTTCGTGAAGTGACACGGAGAGTCAAGCAAGCCTTAACGGAAATGACGGGATTGGAATTAGTACAGTTGGAATTGAATATTGATGATATAAAAACAAAAAAGGAGCTACAAACTAAAAAAAATGATGAATAGTTTTATTTAAAATAAAAAAATGGGAGAGGTGGAAATAACTATGCACTGGCTATGGGTTCTGATTGTGGGTGCAGTGATTGGACTAATTGCTGGAGCCCTAACAAGTAAAGGAAAATCAATGGGTTGGATTAGTAATATCGTTGCCGGTTTAGTTGGTTCGGCTGTCGGAGAAGCTGTTTTAGGTTCATGGGGGCCCCAAGTAGCAGGTATGGCAATTGTGCCTTCGATTATTGGTGCAGTGATTGTTGTTTTGATAGTCTCGTTTGTGCTTAATAGAATTGGTCATTAAAACTTAGTTTCCTTGTAGCTCCTTAATTGGCATAGATTAAGGAGCTTTATTTATTAACAAAGGGGTAGGTAAAATGGATCAAGATGAGATTTTGCTTATTCTGAGAAACACGGCCGATGAATTAAGTTTCTATGGAGTAAAATCTGAAATTAAAATGCGGAAAGTTTCTCAGAAAAAATGGCAGCGCAAAAAGCATTATTTTTATTTACAGATAAGTGATCAAGGGAAACACTATGACTTAATTTATATAGGGGATCGGACATTCACTTTAATTAATCATGTAAATAAAAACACATTACTTGAATTTACTTGTAGAGGTACGAATCATGTGTTGGGTGTGGAAATATTACAGGTAATTAAAAGAGAATACAGAGGTAATTATCTTTGAAAAAGTTTAAGAGGTGAGGCTAAATGCATACTTTTTGGCAAAATACACTTAATGGGTATAATTTTGTTTATGGGGCGCAGTGGGGAGTTAGACCTGCGTTTTGGTTCATTGTTTTGTTATTATTATTCCTAATTATTATGCTGGTCTTACCAAGTTTATGTAGAAAGCAAGCGACAAAAGAGGAGTTTTTTGTTAAACTTCCACTTGAAAAAAAGTTAAAAAAGAAAGAAGGCAAAAAGAAATAAGCTGGTGTGAAATAAATACTCCTAAAGTTATATTCCACCTTTAGGAGTACATGTCGTTCAGTTTGACTATGGTTATTTTTAACATATAAGCTAACTACCACTGTCTAATGGCTTTTGTTCTGAAAAAATATGTGTTATTGCGCGGCTTTTTACATAATTTAGAGCTTGTCAGTCGGACAAGACAAGTTCATTGCTCTATGCTTTGCAGATAAGTACGGCTTCGATCCCTTATAAATTCTAGTTTGTTAAAAAGTTGATCTTCATGCGTGAAAATGTTGTTCAGGTCCTTTAAAAAGAGAAAATAGTTATTGTCATTTTCGGGAAGATCAGCCAACTCTGCTACTATGCTCTTCTTTAAAGTCTGTAAGATTAAAAATGCTATGTCAGTATTACCTTGTAACTCATCTTCGATCCCCGTTTGTGCTTCTTTTTGATAAAGCTCAGCACGTGCAATAAAATATTTTTTCTGCATCCTTATGTTCTCCCCTCCCATTGTGTATGCGGTCATATTAATAGATAATAAAGTTTAATACTCTTTTATTTTACAACAAAATAGCTATTAGGAATAATTTGAGCAATTTGCATTCATTAAACTGGACTGTGAAAGAAACTACCGTGAACTAAGTGTAATAGGCTCGCGGTAAAAGGAAATATACATATCAAGCAAGAAAAATAAATTTCTTTGGGGTAACATGTATTAGGAAACGTCACAAACTTAAAATAAATTATTAAAAACTATAATACAAGTTTGGAGCTGGCTTAGCATAAACAACCTTATTCAGAGTAAAATAGCAGCCTTTTTGTTGCGTTTTTAGTTATTTTTGACGCATAGAGTCATAAAAAATAGTTAATTGGTTAAAAAAGTACTTGGATTTTACCTGTTATGCTACCAACAAGTTTACAGTTACCAATAAACGAAAATATCTCTTAACATTAGGAAGATGTTAGTAATGCGAAATTATCGAGTAGCCATTTCAACTAAAGCAAGAATTAGAGCAGTAGAAGCATAATAACATCAAGGCTACAGTTTGCTTTCATACTTTTAACGGTGTAATTCGTCCCATTTTTGCAGTTTAATAAACATAACTATAAGAAAAGAAAAATGCGTAAATGAAATTGAATGGTCTTAAAAGTTGCTAACATAATAACTCCTATGCTATATTATGTTCATGAAATGATATAATATAGAAGTTATATTGAAAGGCGCAAATAGCATGTATGAAATAGAAGTTTACGAAGATAGGAACGGCTATAGTGAGATCAAAGCTTGGTTAGATAGGCTGAACGAGAGCAAACAAAAAGATGATCAGAAAGTACTGAAAAAGGTGCGTTATCAGCTAAAAATTTTGGAAGAATTGGGAACCGATATCAGGCCACCGCATTCAAAAGTACTCAAGGATTATAAATATCCGATTATGGAATTAAGACCTCAACCAGAAAGAATTTTCTATGCAAGTTATGACGGCGAAAAATTTGTGTTATTGAGTCACTATACGAAAAAGCAAAATAAAACCGACAAAAGACAGGTTGAACACGCAATTATGCTATTAGAAGACTGGTTAGCAAGAAAGGAAGGATAATGATGAGATTAGCAGATTTAGAAACAAGCTTTTCTTCAATCCCAACAGATGAAAAGTTTATTATTGATACTATGGCTGAATTATATGCCGAACGAATTAAAAATAACGTGTCACAACAAGAGCTAGCAGAACGAATTGGTATGAAGCAACCGCAAGTAGCTAAACTCGAAATGTTAGAATCTATGCCAACACTAAAAACCTTGAACCGGTACGCTAAGGGACTAGGATTAAAGTTAAAAGTAGGTATAGTTCCTGCTTAAAAATAAAAACGCCTTCTAAAGTTTTTAGAGGACGTTTTTTATTTGACATAATCCGGACTTGCCCCAAAAAATTAATCGCTGGCTTGAACGGCAATTCCAACTAGGCCTGGACCGGTGTGAACTCCTAAAACGGGTGATACTTCACCTCTATAAATATAAGTATCCTCGGGGAGACTGGCTAATAAGAGGTGCTTTATTTTTTCGGCTAGTGGCTGATTGGCACCATGTGCGATGCCGATGTGAATGTGGTGCTGCGCTTTAATATCTTTTAAAGCTAGTTTGACCATTTCAGCTATCGCTTTTCGCTCGGTTCGTACCTTTAGAACAGGGTAGTAAATGCCATTATGATCGCAAGAAATTACTGGTTTAATGTGCAATAGCGAGCCGACAAGCCCTTCAACGCGGCCAATCCTTCCACCAGCTCTTAAATATTTAAGACTGGGAATATAAAAATAAATATGACTTTTAACTACCGCCTGTTGTAGTTTTTGCATAATTTCAGCGAAAGCTAAAGATTGTGCAAGCAATTCGCTAGCGTAGACGGCAAAAAGGCCGCTACCGATGCCGATATTTTTGGTATCAAGTACAGCAACTTTTAATTCTGGAACTTCTTTAGCAGCATTTTGAAAAGCTGACTGAGCTGCTGACAAACCCTAGAAATAGTAATCCCTACGACATGCGTATAGCCGAGTTCTTTTATACGTTGTCTTTTTGGATCACTGCTGCCGGAACATCAGAGGCCGAATCTACTAAAAGCGCAATTTTTTCAGTCATGGCTAAAACTCCTCCATATGATTATTTACTTTAGAATTATTATAAGGCAAAACAAAATTTAAAACTTGTAGCAAAGGGATATAACTTGCTTGTGGCTTTGAGATGCCGTTACATTAAAAAGGACAAACTAGAAATTATTTAAAATCTAGTTTGTCTCTTCTGAAGTTTTCTTGTTTAACCTTTTGCTACTTCGTAGTTTAGCACTTTTTTGCTTGAGGGTCCATTTATTATAAATGGACCCTGATTTTAATTAACATAAATCACAATCACGAGTTTTTAAGAAAGGAATGCTTTTTTAGCTCGTGAAAAGAATGATGTAAGAAGATCCGAAAATACTATAAAAAGAAGCGGAAAGATAAAAGTAAATTTTGTGGCATGAAAATTTGGTAGAAATAGAGGTACAGCAAGAAACAGAACGATAAATATGCATACACATATTCCTCTGAGATGACTAATAGTAGTTTCTCTGTTTGATTTTTTTAATTGCGGATGCTTTCTTTCGTAAAAAAAATTAATAGCTAAAATAACTGCCAGCTCAACAAGTAGAGTGATTAATTGTGGTAATCCCTTAATTGTGTAAGAAGTAAAAGAAAGAATAATTATCACTGGTAGCCACCAAGCCAATGTATACCCGCCATATTTCCAATCGATCATATGAAAACCTCAATCCTTTTAAAATAAGTGTATCGTATCAAAATGCTCTCCTGCAAATAATCAACCAAAATCAATATTGTCTAACATTTCTTCCGTACTAGCTTGATCTAAGCCTAAATAAGCTAGTGTCATGGCTTCACTACTATGATTTAAGAGGTGCATGACCAGCCCGATATTGTAATTGGATTGGATATAGACCCGATAGGCGCATGGTGTGTGTGCCTAAATAGTCTAAACCTAAGAGGTCCCCCAACTTTGGCCATGATCTTATAAAACTGTTTTTCCGTAATGTGCTTTTCGGGGTGCTGCAACGACGGAAAGAGCCAAGGCGACACTAAATTTTCTTGCTGCAGCCAGTTTTGATAAGCTAAAAGATCGCCGGTGACCGGCTTTAAGTATAAGCGGTTGGCTTTGCCGGTTTTGCGGTCGTGGAGAAACGTGTTCTGGCGCACGTTGCCATATTCGTCAAAGACATCGGTCCGTTTGAGCGTCAGAATGTCGCTGACACGCAATAAAGTCGCCTTACCCACCTGAAAAATGGTGTAGTTGCGACGGCCGGCTTTAAAACCTTCCTATAAACAGTGTTGGACTTGAATTAAAACATTGGAATCTTTGATCGGTAACACTTTTTGTTCCATATAAAAAATCGCTCCTTCTTTGACCCGTACCCAAATAGTTGGAATAGATTTTAATATTTTATGAGACAGTTCTTCTGGAACTGTCTTTTTTACGCTTGAAATTTAAAGTTCAAAGCGACAATTTCATCATACTTATTTGCTGAAATTTGTTTGGCACATTCATTTATTTCTTTAACATCAATTTGTAGGTCTTTTCCTGCTAGGCGCGGTGTTTTAGTCAAAACGACCCACTGGTCCTTTTCCCCCAATGCACACTTTATCTCAAAGACATCACCCTTATTCAAGACATATTTTTCAACTGTATCGTCAAAATTCAGAATCAAGCCCATTAATAACTTAGTTACTTGATATGTTTGTCGCTTCATGTTCCTACTCCTTTACTAGTTGCTTTGAAAGCTGTGTTTTATACTGACAGTTAGTCTGATAAGTCAATTCGAAGCCCAAAGGTGTTCTATTATTTAAACTATTTTGAATGCGCACGGTATTATAGTACTCTATCCAAGAACCAACAGCTTCGCTTAGTTCTTTCCTTGTTTCACATTGATTAGCTGTGGGCATTTCAGCTTTGAGCTTATTAAAACATGTCTCACACGCGGCATTATCTAAACAAGTTGCACGACGTGACATACTTTGACGAATGCGTCCCTTACGTAACCAGTGACGCCAAGTTTTATGTTGGTATTGCCAACCCTGATCAGTATGTAAAGTCACTTGGTATCCGGTGAGTGGTAAAGCTCTTACTAATCGTTTTAGCGGGGCTAAACTAAACTTCAAATCAGGATGTGTCCCTAATTCCCACTCTAAAATCCGCTTACTGTATAGATCTTTGATAATCTCTAAATAGACTTTATCACCATTTTTTGCCCGTAGTTCAGTGACATCACAAACTAACTTTTGTAGGGGGCGGTCTGTTTTAAAACGTCGTTTAAAATGATTCTTGGCTTTCTTCCCATTGGGTCCTTTGGAAGAATCATATTTTTTTACTCGTTTACTATATTTCCCGCAAATTAAGCCCATTTCATGCATTAATCGTTGAATTTTTTTATGGTTGGGCATGGTTCGACCTTCGGCTCGATATAAAGCACGGATCTCCGGAACTACACGGCGCACACCATAATTACCCTGATGTGTCTCATAAATCTCAGTTAGACGCTGCTTTAGCTCTTTGTCTGAATCTTTTGAAGCTAGCTTTTTCTGCCAATATTGAAAAACTGACATACTAATCGGCAAAGCCATAATCAAATCAGCTAATTTGTATCTTGCCCTGAGTGAGATAATGATTTGACTGATTTCTTTATTGCTGGCTTTCTCAAGGCTGTTAGTTTTTTTAAGGCATCGTTTTGTATGCGCAAGGATAAGTTCTCTTTTTGTAAATTTCTCACTTGTTTCGCTAGATCTTGCTTTTTGATGGGACTTCACTCCTCTATTTATTTCAAGCAGCGCACTTTTGCCTTGATGTAAATAGATCATTTCCCACTTACGGACACTTCCGGGAGAGCGAAAGGCAAATTGTACACAGGTCTCAGTCAGAGATGCAGTATGTTGTTGCTTCCACTCTACAAGTTTTATTCTAAATTTACCAGTAATTTTTGGGGGATTAAGTAATCCTTTTTTACCGTGTTTCTCATAAATTCCCACTAAAATACGGAACAACATCCTTCTGATACCATATTTCCGTGCGACCTTCGCTTTAACCTCAGTACCGGTCAGGTATTCTTCCACTGCTTGAATTTTTACTTTCAATGATACTTTTGTCATAAATAAATACCCCCAAAGTTATGTTCCAACTTTAGGGGTACACGTCATATTAGGGGTAATTTATTTAAAAGACATTATTAAAAATGGTGTTAAGGAAAAATTTGAAGATTTAAGAAAAATGGGGATACAAACTATTATGATCACTGGAGATAATCCCGTTACTGCAGCGGCGATTGCAGCTGAAGCTGGAGTTGACGATTTTGTTGCCCAAGCAACCCCAGAAAGTAAATTAGAAACAATCAAAAACTTCCAAAAAAAAGGTCATCTGGTTGCCATGACTGGAGACGGTACAAATGATGCTCCTGCCCTTGCTCAGGCTGATGTTGCAGTTGCAATGAATTCTGGCACTCAGGCTGCGAAAGAAGCCGGAAATATGGTGGATTTGGATTCTTCTCCAACAAAATTAATTAAAGTTGTTCAAATTGGCAAACAATTGTTAATGACACGAGGAAGTTTAACAACTTTTTCGATTGCAAATGATGTTTCAAAATACTTTGCAATTATTCCTGCCATTTTTGCAAATATATATCCTCAATTAAAGGTTTTAAACATCATGCATTTATCTAGTCCAACCACCGCAATTTTAGCTGCATTAATTTTTAATGCCTTGATTATTATTGCCTTGATCCCTTTGGCTTTAAGTGGGGTTAAATATCACGAGACCTCCGCTAAACAATTATTGCGCCATAATTTGTTAGTTTATGGACTAGGTGGTTTAATTATTCCCTTTATTGGGATTAAGCTAATCGATTTACTGTTATCAGTTTTCATTTCATTTCTTTAAACTATAGGGGGTAGCTAATATTGATCAAAGCAATTAAAAATTCAGTTGTTTTTCTTGTAATTACTGTTATCTTTTGTTTTTTATATACAGGAATAGTTACTATAATAGGGCAAACCTTTTTTAATCATCAGGCCAATGGGAGTATGATTACTCTATCTAATGGTGAAAAAAAATCTGAATTGTTAGCACAACCATTCAGTGAGAAAAAATACCTTTGGGGGCGTAACATGATTATCGACACTAAAGATTTTAAAACTGCAGGGGGGCAAGCAGTACTTTATGGCACAGCTTCTAATCTCGCACAAAATAGTTCAGTTTTACAAAAACAAATTAAAATTCGTACACAACAAATAAAAAAATTAAACAATGAAGTCAACAATAGCAAGGTTCCAATTGATTTAGTTACTACTTCAGGAAGTGGTTTAGATCCGGAAATTTCACCAAAAGCTGCAGAATATCAGGTATCTCGAATTGCTAAAGCTCGACATATTAAGCAACAGGAGGTCCGAAAATTGATCGATAGGTACACTAAAAAGCCGCCTTTCGGAATTTTAGGAGAAACGCGGGTCAATGTTTTGAAGGTAAATTTAGCACTGGATAGAATTGAGGTTTAAATACAGTAAAGAAGTGATAAGCATGCAGCAAGCTAATTATGGATATAAAGCAACAGACGAAAATAATAGGAATTCAATGGGATCACTTAAGATATTTTTCGGATATGCAGCTGGTGTTGGGAAAACCTACGCTATGCTAGAAGAGGCACATGAATTAAAGGAACTGGGTGTAAATGTTGTTTTGGGCTATTTGGAGCCTCATGAACGGAAAGAAACCTTAATTAAGGCGCATGGATTAGAGCAAATAGCACCACAAAAAATCCTTTATCACGGTATGAATGTTAACGAGCTTGACCTCGATGAGGCATTAAGACGTAAGCCAAGCGTAATTTTAGTTGATGAATTAGCTCACACGAACGCGCTTGGAACACGCCATGAAAAAAGATATCAAGATATTGAAGAATTGTTGAATAATGGCATAGATGTTTATACAACCTTAAATTTGCAGCACTTAGAAAGTATGAATAATGTGGTTGAAAGCCTAACAGGAATCAAAGTTAGAGAAACCGTTCCCGATTATTTGTTTGATCAAGCTGCAGAAGTAAAATTAGTTGATATTGAACCAAATGATTTACTAGCTCGGTTGGATACTGGGAAAATATATTCTTATGCTCGCGCAGCACAAGCCAAAAATGGCTTTTTTAAAATAAATAACTAAAGGTTGAAAGTTAATTTTTAGTGCCTTTGCCTGTCAGCTCAAGCTA
>OMJG01001277.1_pt1 | contig 15066 bp, 13 predicted proteins | sample 1646431 | NCBI WGS metagenome assembly OMJG01 (sample SAMN03771674, study PRJEB25209) | food metagenome | isolation source: Cotija cheese | place: Mexico:Jalisco,Michoacan | collected 2011-12-12
GTACCCCGTACGGGATTTGAACCCGTGTTACCGCCGTGAGAGGGCGGCGTCCTAGGCCACTAGACGAACGGGGCATGTGCCTTTCGGACTAGCTAAGAATAAACTACCGGTAACCTGCTAAACAAATTTGCAGGTTACCGGTAGTTTTATGCGTTTGAAGAATTGAAAATCCCGAATCATGTGGCTCAACTTGCGGTGTACTACGCTGCGGCCGGGGTGCGGATCGAATCAGTGGTTATTCCGCTTCTTATCTATAGGATAATGATTGACCGGTTAGAACTGTGCTCGCTGAGGATGATTCGGAATGACGCTGTTCGCGTTGTGCATCCTTAGTAGCTCCTATACTTCGACTATTGTTGGTGTGCTAGAAGTTGTGGATTATGGCTATGCCGCTTCTATTTTTGAAGGATGCTCACCGTCGTTGCGTCGGGAAAAATGATGTGTAATTTCTTTCATCTAATCTCCTTTGCTGTAGGTAACTTTGTTATGACTGCAGCCTAACCCGAACCCACTTTGTGGGGAAGTACTTTGCGTGAAATCTCGGTGGTCTCAACCCTGGTATTGGAAGTGAGGCGCGTCTCAACTGGGCGTATGTCGCACTGGTGAGGGGTGGGTAGATACCAGTTGGTTAATTTCCCCCGAAACTATCGCTGTGCTACACAAACGTTAGGAACTGTACAGGTCATCGCAAGAGATTGCTAGTCGATGCTATCCGCGCGGGCGGATGGTGAGGATTTGGGAGCAGGTGCCGATGGGCCCGGAGGCGTCGTGAATCACGGAGTGGGTCTCGCCTATGCCGGAGGCGCCGAAGCTGACATGGGTGTCGGTGCCGAGCCAGGGGCCATCGGGAAGCTGGAAGAAGTGCGCGGTCAGATCAAGGTTCGGGTAGGCGACTTTGCGTGGGTCTTCGCGGACGACAACACCGTTGGCCATATCCAGAAGGCTCATGAAGTAGGCGAGGTTGGAGACGGTCTCGCCTTCAATAAGCGGGGTGTCTGTGCGCCACCAGGCGATACCGCGGCCGGGTTCGGATTGTTGGCGGAAGCCGGTGATGGACTGGACGTATCCCCCGCCCCAATCGGTGCCGAGGGCAGGAAGAGCTTGCTCGGTCGGGCCGGGGATGGACGCAAAGGCAGTGCCGGCGATTGATGCGGTGTCGGCCGAAGCCATGAACCACGTGCGCATGCGCACGGTGGGGCGGCCGTTTTGGATGCAGACGGCCTCGACAAGCTCGATGGTACGGCCGGGACGGACTACTTCAGTCTCGATGTGAAACGCATCGAAGCTCAGCGTTCCAAGTATCTCTACGTTGATGCGGCCAGGAAGCATTACCCCTTCGGTATCACGCCGCGCGTGGTCTAACTCAGTTAAGTGAGTCATAAGGCCCATCATCGGTGCAATATGCTGCTCTTCGGTATTCCAAGCACCACTTGCAGCCCCAGTCGCCGTGAATTCATTCTCATCCTTGCGAATGAAATAAGCCATATACTTCCATCCTTTGACCACTATTTTCTATGAGATACCCAACCTGGCTAGGCTATCTCAATCTCCGGTGCTAAGTATCCAAACCCCAGTTTCTTTTCGGTATTATGGCCGTGTGAACACGACAAATCATGATGAAAAAATGCAGCTGGTTCAGCATATTCACAATTTGTCGGCGCTACTCGCACAGGGATACAGAGCTGAGTTCGTATCCCCGAAACGCCTCCACGACGACACAATCCAGTTGGGTTGGTACAAATATGATCCGCAAATCTGGGATGGGATTGAAGCGGCAAAGATGCTGCTCGGAGCGGACTATAACTATCAAGAGAACGTCGATGCCGTCAGGGACAAAAGCGTATCGTCTGCTTTGCCAGGTGATTTGAGTACTTGGTTCACTTGGATGTCTCGCGGCGAACGATTCTGCGACGGCTTTCTAGCAGAACAAATCTCCGATGGTGGGTTATACGCAGTTGTGAAGCGCCTTGAAGAACTCATTGCCGCGGGTGTGGTTTCTTATCCGCCAGAAGCCACGCGGAAGCAATAGGTCGACGTTTTCGAGATCGCTAAGGATATGGCCGCTCCCTGCTGAATTCCCAGAAATTTTTTCCTCTACGGCTCGCAAGGCCTGCAGCGAGCGGTTAGAGAATGATGCAGCGTAGGTCTGCTGGCGACCGACTGCGTTAGGCTATCGCGATCACTGGTGCTCGGCGTGTGTTTCAGCTTTGTCTTCCTGCGCCTGTTTGCGGGCGAGGATGATACCGCGGACGATGAGACCACCGGCGATGGACCAGATTGCGGCACCGATTCCGAAGATGGTCACACCCGATGCGGCGATGATGAAGGTGACGGCGGCCGGCATGCGGGAGTGTTCGGCGGGGTTCTTCCACGCGCCGGCTACGGAGCCAGCGAAGGTGCCTACCAGGGCGAGGCCGGCGAGGGTGCCAAAGACCTCGGAAGGTGCGGCGGAGATGATGACCACAACGGCACTGCAGAACAGGCCGATGGTGATGTAGGTGTAGCCGCTCCACATGGCGCTGCGCCAGCGCTTGAGGTGCTCAACACCGGATTCGGAGCCCGCGGATAGCGCTGCGGAAATCGCGGCCAGGTTGATGGTCAGGCCGCCCAATGGCGCGATGATAGAGCTCATGAAGCCGGTGGTGACCATGGAACGCTTCCACGGCAGTTTGTAGTGGTACGCCTTCAAGATGGCGAGGCCGGGCAGGTTCTGCGATGCCATGGTGACCAGGTACAGCGGTAGCGCGATGTTGACAATCGCTGCGCCGTCGATGGACGGCATCACGAATGCGAGGTGCGGAAGGATACTGATTCCCTCGACGGCTTCGGTGTTGAAGTTCAGCGCGATAACCACACAGGAGGCGACGAAAGCGGCGGGGATGGCCCAGCGCGGTGCGAGCCACAGGGCGAGCAGCCAGACCACGATGACGGGCCCAGCAAGCCACGGTTCGGAGGCAAGCACGAGCATCGGCTCGGTGCAGTAGGCAAGGAGGAAGCCGGCAAGCATCGCTTGCGCAATCTCGCTGGGGATGCGCGATACCAGGGCCGCCAGGGGCTTGATTAGGCCAGTGGCAATGAGCAAGACGCCAGCGACGATAAACGCACCCATGGCGCGGGAGAACATTTCACTATCGCCCTCGCCGGCGGCAAAGGCGCCAGCAATCAGTGCGGCACCAGGGGTTGACCACGCGATGGTAATCGGCGCTTTCGAGGTATACGAAAGAAATAGCGTGGTGATACCAATGGCAAAACACACCACCAGCAGACCGCTGGCGATTTGTCCGTCGGTGGCCCCGAGGTTCTGCATCATCGCGATGACGATGACAAATGAACTTAAAAAGCCCACCAGGCCGGTCGTGATTCCGGCGATGGCAGACAAAGATCTTTGCGATGCCCCTGGCTTAGGCAAAAGAATCCCTTCCTTATCTGTGCGTTAACCTCTATACGTCCTAGCCATTTTTGCTGGTGAGAGCATTCGCGAGGAAAAGTGAGTACTCGCCATCTTCGCGTTCGATCTTTCCAGCATCGTGGAATTGAACTTCCGTGAAGCCTGCACCCAGCAAAGATTGCTCGAAAGAATCCCGCTTGAACCCGTCATGTCCGTCATAGTGGTCTATGTGAGCATGAAACTTGCCACCCGCATCATCTAGTTCGACAATGCACGCTACTCCCCCAGGCGCCAGGATGCTGGAAAATGCGGCCAGTAATGCTGGGACATCCGCCACATGGTGCAGCACTAACGACGCCACCACGATGTCATACTTCTCATCCGGCAGATTGCCGCCGACGAGGTCGGATGCGGAAAGGTGGGCACCGATAAGCGTGCCTGCTGCAATCTTCTGCGTGATTACCTCACGCATGCCGTGGGAGTTATCCGCCAACGTCAGTGTGCCCACGTGTGGTGCGAGTGCCTGCGAAACCAAACCGGTGCCCGCGCCGAACTCGAAGACGCGCTCATTTCCTTGCGGTTGGACGGTGTCCACAATCAGCTGTGCTGTACGACGCGCGCGCTCAATCTTCTTGGGGTCTTTGTCCCACTGGGCTGCTTGTTCGTCGAAGTGATGGCGATGATCAATCATTCTCGCAGTTTACGCTTTAAGCGCTTGCCACGCGCAATACCGCGCAAGCTCTGGCGATGGTTCTACATGGTGGTGAAGCGGGTCGAGGACCGTTTCCAGGGCCTCAATAGACATCGTCACGTGAAACGAATCAGGCGCCGCTCCATTAAGCATCCAACCCATCGCGCCCAAAAGTTCTGCAACCGACTCTCTTAACTCACGGTCTTCCACCCTGCTGCCCACTGGCACATAGGCTTGCCAGCCTGTGGCAATGAGCATGAGGCCCAGCACCATGGCATCACGAAAGAAGTCATCTGAGTATCTGGCAAACGACGCTGCACTTAGCCGCCTGATTAACTCCGGCGGATCATTACGGGCAGCTTTACCCGTACTGCTTAGGCGCAGCGTTGAGCGGTACTTGCGGGTGAGCTTCGCCGCCTTGGAGACCTCATGAAGCCGCCACATCTGCGGAATATCTACTTCACGCAGCGACTTCGTCCACGCATTAATCTTCCACTTCTCCACAAAGCCACCGGTAAATTTCGGCGCGAGGTAACCCGACTTTGTCAGCGGAATCTCCCGCTCAGCCTCATCCAGAAAGTCCGCCCACGGAGCAAGAACTTGAACAAGTTCTTGTTGTAGTTCCGGGGTCAGCTGCGGCACCGGTTGCTTCATCAATGCCACACACAAGTCATTGAGTTCCTGATTTCGCGCATCAACTATCCTCTCCCACGTAGCACCAAAAATCGGCCCAACGCGGTCACCGAAGACCAACGCAACATCAGCAGAAACCCGCGGATTAGAACTTGCCTCAATTCTGGCGTTGATTTCAGCAAGGGCGTCACGAGAAAGCACATGCACCGGCAGCTCCCTATCCGTCTGCCTACCGCGGCTATCTTCCTCCGGTGCCTGCCCCGCACCCTCGATGACATAAGCAAAGTCCGCGGGTTCAGCCTGGCCTTCTAGCTCTAGCCGATGCACCCAACTATCCCCGAAGTCATATTCGTAGTAGCAAAAATCCCCTGCCTCGCGCAGCACCTCACCAATGCTCACGTCAGTTTCTGGATCAGCGAAGCTACCCACCTCCAGCATGTCTGGCTCCCAGTAGGGATAGATGAAGAACTTCCTATCTTCTACCCTGCAATTGCGCTGCGTGAACTGATGCAGGTGACTATTGGACCAACCAAACGCGGACTGCAGCACCGCATGCACGCGGTCCAGCGTCAACGCCGGGTCAATAGCAATGAGACGAGTCGCCCGCGGCTGCGCGGTTTCCAGGCTCACCCGGACTTTAAGATACATACCCGTCAATCTACCGTGTGCGCCCCACCCAGCGCCGCCGCCACAGACCACACACCACAAGCAACGCACCACCAACAGCGCCCACATCCAGCGCACTACGAACAGAACACCACAGAAAACACACAGCTGATTGCTATAAAACGCCGATGTCAGGCTATAGTTATATTTGATTCCCCGTATTTGAAAGGTGACCCCATGCGTCTTCTCCCCGCGCTGGCCACAGCAGTGCTTGCGTTCTCCCTAGCACCAGCTGCTTTTGCACAATCCAGCGTAAATTCAAACAACTGGATGTCTTCTCTCGGTTCCTCCGATGGTGAGCTCTCCAGTGGCCTATCCCAAGGACTATCCTCCGGCAGCATGTCTTCCAATGGCTCCTCACTGGCTGAGACCCATCAGGACTTTAGTCGCGATTACGGTTCTTCCCTGGCGGCAGTGGACGCAACCTTTGGGATCCTGGGACTGTTTGGCAGCAACGCGAACATCTTGACGGATATGTGGAAGTCCGAGCAAGACATCTACCCGTTCGCTATTGATGAAGCGATCACCACCGCGAGCCTAATCTCCCGCACCCCTACCGCGGAGGCAAACCGTGAGCGCTGGGTTGTCTCTTCCCCATCCATGGGCCGAAACATCGGCGTTGACGTCCTCGTCGGCACCGGCGGCCCAGTGGTCTACTTCCTGGAAGGCATCGATTCCCCAGAGACCTCCAATTGGATTTCCAAGGGCCACGCCCAGGACGTCTTCGCTAACACTGACGCCACCGTGGTCATCCCCGCCCGCGGTGCCGGTTCCATGTGGCAGGACTGGGACAATGATGACCCGAAGCTTGGCCGCCACAAGTGGGAAACCTTCGTCACCGAAGAACTCGCCTCAGTTATCGAAGATGAAGTCACCCACAACGGCAAGCGCGGTCTCATCGGCCTCTCCATGGGTGCTTCCGGCGCTGTCATGATGGCAAACAACAACCCCGGTTTCTTCGACGGTGTCGCCGGTATCTCCGGCTGCTACTCCACCACTGACACCATCGGCCGCGGCACCGTGAATCTGACCGTGGGCAACCTCGGCGGCGACCCCAACAACATGTGGTCCACCCCTGAGTCCTGGGAGCGCAACGATGTAGTCTCCAACCCTGAGGGCCTCCGCGGCACCCAGCTGTACCTATCTGCCGCCACCGGTGAGATCACCGACGAAGAGCTTGAGTACTACGACGGCAAGCCCATCACCGACCAAATTGCCGGCTCCCTACTAGAAGCCGGCTCCCGCCAGTGCACTGAGGACCTCTCCGCCGCACTGACCGAGTCAGGCATTGACCACACCACCGACTACCTCGACCAAGGCGTCCACGGCTGGCCCATGTTCGGACCTCAGCTTCAACCCGCCTGGGACGGCATCAAGTCCGCCCTCTACTAACACCATCGCCCCACGGTTTCCAACTACCGTGGGGCGCTTACTTATTCAACAGCCGCACTCGCTAGGCGCCCGCACCATCACTAAGCAGTCCAGCGACTTCATCAATCACGCGAATATCCTGCGCAGTCAGCTCATTGAGAAAATACGAGGCATGCTTCTCCGCCTTAGTGGACAGAGCATCATTCGCTGCCTCCAACGAGAAGTCACACACGAAATCCCCCTCCAAGCAGTAATCCACCCGCTTGCCCTCCGGGAGCACCGCCCGCTCCATCTTCCACGGATATTTATGCAACGGATTACCAATAGTCACCGCACCGTGAAGACGCCCCGTGTCCGCTAGGTATTTCTCCACACTGGTTGTTATCAACGCCCCCTGTGAGAACCCCACCACCACATACCGCGGCTTACAACCGGTATCAGCTTCATATTCCTCCACCACCTTCGGCGCATTGGTTACACCCGCACGAAGACTATCCACAAGCCCAAACGCTACCGAATGCAGCAACTCCCCAATCGGATACTGCTGAGTAATACCGACCGCCCGCTGCACCATTTCAACAGCCGAAATGTTTTCACCTTCTTCTGCCAACGGCGGCAAGTCCATATTGGCCGGGTACGCCTCATCATCCAAGGCCAACACGTACACGCTATCCATTGTCCCCGGATGCCGCTGCTCTACAGAATGAAACAACGCCGTAAAATTAGGCCCCTCATAACCATTAGACAGCTCAGCATTCGCCGAGTACCGCTGCGGCCCAAAGTACTCCCCATATTCCTCATTCTGGTCAGACCCCCGTGCCGCCAGCACCACCATATCCGGGCAAACCCGCTCTTGCGCCACAGCATCCCCCGACACCGGGCTCAACCCAGCAAGCACGAAGCAGGTCACAACACCCAACACACTTCCCCGGCGGCAAATACTCATGCATTAAATCTACGACAACAGGCAACTGCCAGCAAGCTAACAGCGAAAATTAATAAAATATTTCATCTAGTTAAAGTTCCTTTAGAAGCAGACTTCAGCTTCTACACCATCAAAGGGAATCAGAACTCGACGCAATCCACCTAACGTACGGCGACCACGTCACGAGCCCGCATCATTCGAAAAAGTCCTCATCAATCTCGACGACTTTGTGGGTCTCCCGCACCTGTACCCCTACCCCAAATCGGATCATCAGGTCAGTAAAGCGTTTGCCATCGATGAGAATGATACGAGTTGGCACATTGCTGGCGTAGTGGACCGCATGATCGGAAAACCTACTAGTAGTAATGAAAACCCCACTGTCAGCCTTGCCACTAAGCGCGCCAACGAAAGCTTGCAGATGAGGACGTCCAACGGAATTGCTATCTGCGTACCGCTTTGCCTGAATATAGACACCATTTAGACCCAAAATATCCTGGTCAATTACGCAGTCAATGCCTCCGTCATTTGAAAGCTGTGTAACAGCTCCGGTTCCGTTGGTACCGCCATAGCCCATCGCTAGAAGTAGCTTAACTACTGCTTGTTCAAAGAATCCTGGCTCTTTCCCTTGAAGCTTGGACAGAAGTTCGCTTGCGACCTCCTCACGGATCCGGCTGACCCCGCTTTCTATCTGCTCCACCGGTGTTAAGGCATCTTCTTCAAGGCCCTCAGGGATCTTGTGTGCCTTTAAATCACTCTTTTTAGAGGGTCTAATTGGTGATTGTGGATCTTGGTCCAGTGCCAGTATGTCGCCTTTTCTAGCGCCATTTGGAAACTGCGAGATTAGCTGCCTACCTACATGTGATATTACGTAGTGCCCTCGTCGAGCACGCTCAAGAGCACCGTTGAGCGTGTCAAGTATTTTGTGTGTGGGGCTTTCGGGGTTAGTGCTTTATTGGGGTTGCCCGCAAATCGTGGACACGTAGTTAAGCTGCTTAGGGGTTAAGCAGTGGCTTTCTTTTTATCGTCTTGGTCAGCGATCTGGGCCTCGAAATCGACAGGGCTGATCATCCCAAGAGCAGAGTGCCGGCGGCGCCGGTTGTAGACGATCTCAATCCAGCGAGCCACAGCTTTCCTGGCTTCATCTCGGGTTGACCATTTCTTCCGGTCATAGAATTCGGTCTTCAACGTCGACCAAAATGATTCGGACATCGCATTATCAAAGCACACGCCAGTACGGCCGACAGACTGGGCAATACCCAATTCTTGACAGACCTGCCACAGCTGTTCGCTCGTAAACTGAGTACCGCGATCCGCGTGGAAAACCAGCCCCTCAGGTACATCACCGCGCAGGGTATGTGCCATTCGCAATGCGCGTTCAACCAGGTGAGAATCTTGCACACTATCCATAGCCCAGCCCAAGACCCTCCTGGAGTGCCCGTCACGGATAACACACAGGTACAGCCAGCCTTCACTCGTGCGTAGACAGGTTATATCTGACATCCACACTCGGTTGAGCTGGCCTTGATCAAATAGACGTTTCACCAGGTCTGGAAGCGTGGACTTCCGCTTGGATTGGACCGTAGTTACCGGAACAAAAGCCCTGGGTGAAATGCCCTCGATGCCCATCAGTCGCATGCGTTTGGCAACGGTTTTACGATTCACATAGACCCCGTCCTCGGCGAGTTCTGCGGTAATACGTGGGGCACCGTAGACTTCGTCAGAATCCTCCCAGATGCCATGAATGAGATCATCCAATTCGTCGAGGAATTTCTGACGTTCATCTTCACCGCGCAGCCGGGTGGCTTGAGCCTTTTCCCATTTGTAGTAGCCAGAACGAGAAACCTGCAATAGTCTGCTCATTCTTTTTATGCTGTAGTTCGCCTTGCTCTGGCTGTATTAGCTCAAATTTTTCCGATCGCGTTGCTTCGCAGCGAAGAAGGCTGTGGCCTTTGACAAGAACTCATTATCCATCTTGGCCTCAGCTAACTCACGGCGCAGGCGAGCGTTTTCTGCACGGATATCCGCATCACTGCGGCCATCATCCGAGCCTTGACGTTCACGTTCGAGTTTGACCCACTTGCCTAAAAGCCCTTCGGCTACACCGATCTCCTTAGCCACATGAGCAGTCGGCCGCCCTGACTCGATGACCAGCCTGGCAGCCTCCTGCCGATACTCCGGGGTGTACTTCTTCCTTGACGAACTCACAATGAACATCCTCTCCTACGGACACAAGATCCGTACAAATTGGGTGTCCACTACTCGAGGGTAACCGCACCTAGGAGTTCGCAGACGCTCCGCACCACCAGCACATGGGAGAATTATCAGATTCACTCAACTTGATTCACCTCCCGCCATAACCCGCGAAGACATACAGGAGAACTCTTTGTCGCATTCACTAGCACATCTCCACCGCTCTTCGTTTACTACCAATTTTCTTAATGAAACGCTTCATCAAGTTCACGCCCAAACTTGGACGTACCCGCCATACGCGCGAAGTAGCGGATGAACTCCTTGAACACCGTCTGGTCATAAGACACTTCAGCATAAGCGTCAGCACCCTCACGGACCTCATCACTAGCCTCACTCATCGCTAAACGCACCTGCTTCGCAAATCCCCGCGAGTTCAACAACTGCTCCGGATCATTCTCCGAGATCAGCTTCTTAGTCTTCGTATTGTTCGCCATCGACCCCCACGTCTTACGCAACAAATCAGAAGTAGTTGAAAGAGGAATATCCACTCCCTCAGCCGAAAGGCGCTGGTTGACCTCCTCCACCACCCGATCAAACTCATTCATCAGCGGTGAGCCTTCACCATGCACCTGACCGTTCAGGTCAGGAAGGCTTCCCGGCTCAACATCCTCAACCTTGTTCAGCTCAAGGTCTTCATAGACATCACGGGGACGGTGCTCGATACCTTCCAACGTCAGCCCAGACGTGTAATCCTCCGGCTCACGCGTCTCATCGATCCTCAAATAGTTCGCCAACAGCGCCGACAGGATAGCTCTCTTATGCACCTCAGCGTCATTGAAATCGACAATCTGGTGCAGGAAGTCCCAGGACTTCTTATAGCGTCTGGTGTCCTTCTTGAATCCGTCGAGAACCGCTAGTTCCTCCTCATTCTCGCTGAGGATGGCGTTCATGCGACGTTTTCTCCATTCATCGTCAATGCCTTGGACCTTCCCGTCCAAAGCGCCTTGCCCTTTGCTCTGGGTGTACGCCTCAGCCAGAGAATCGAGATCTTCTAATGTGTACAGCCCGACACCATCCATGCGCTGACCAATATCATGAAGTGCGTTCGGGTTGACATCAGCATCAATTCTCGCGTCACTATAGAACTGCTGGAACGCCGAGAGGACCGCTTCCTTTTCGTTCGCGAAGTCTATGACCATCGGATCAGGCTTATTCGGGTAGATACGATTCAACCGTGACAGAGTCTGGACAGCGGTGATACCGGACAGCGACTTATCGACGTACATCGCCACCAAACGCGGCTCATCAAAACCAGTCTGGAACTTGTTCGCCACGATCAGCACACGGTAATCTCCGTCATCGTCCTTGAACAGCTCCTCAGTGCGTGACGAACCATTCAGGCTAGCTTCCGTAACCGTATCGCCAGAACTGTCCTCATCCTCCGTCAACGAGCCAGAGAACGCCACAAGAGTCTTCATGTCTTCATAGCCCTTGCGCTTTAAATATTCGTTCATCTTCTTGGACCAGTTATAGGCAGCACGGCGGTTATCCGTCACGACCATCGCACGAGCCTGTCCATCGAGATGGTCCTTCACGTTACGACGGAAGTGCTCCACCACGATCTCGACCTTCTGGGCGATAGACGTGTCGTGAAAACGCGCAAACTTGGTCATTTCAGAAACGGCTTCGCCTTGAACGACAGAGTCGGTTCGCCCAAGATTGTCCCGAACCTCAGCGAACATGTCATAAGTCGAATATTGCTTGAGAACGTCCAAGATGAACCCCTCTTCAATAGCCTGCGCCATCGAATAAGTGTCGAACGGCATATACTCACCAGGCTCATCCGGATCAGGGATACCGAACTCAGCGAGTGTCTCCTCCCGTGGGGTAGCGGTCAGGGCAACGAAGCTCAGGTTCTCGGAGTTGGCGATAGCCTTGTTGATGCGCACGAGAAGCTCGTCAGTATCAAGCCCGTCCTTCTCATCCTCGTTAACACCAAGGCTTGCCAGCGTCTGCTTCATGGCAGATGAAGTCTCACCATGCTGTGAGGAGTGCGCCTCATCGATAATGACCGCATACCTGCGATCACGGGGAACAACAAGAAAGCTCTCGGTCTTATTCGCTTCTTCCTCCAGCATAGATGCAGCCTTCATCAGCGCCAAGAACGACTGAATCGTACAGACGATAATCTTGTTGCCCTCGTCAAGAGCAGCCTTGAGCTGCCTGGACTTCGACTCTTCTTCTCCCCGCTGCGCCCACACGATCTTGTTATTGGGTACCTGAAGGAGCTTCAGCGCGTCGGCAATATTCTGATCGAGAACGTTGCGATCAGAGACCAAAATTACCGAGTCAAACTGTTTCTCGCCCTTGGCGTTGAAGTACTTGGACAGACGTTGCGCCAGCCACGCCATCGTCTTCGTCTTACCCGAACCGGCAGAGTGCTGGATGAGGTAGGTGCTACCGACACCGCTGGAGGCAATATCGTTGACAACCCGCTCGTTAGCGCGCAGCTGGTGGTACCGAGGGAAGATAATTTTTCCCTTGTTCTTGTTCTTGCTGTCTGGCTCCCACAGCACATAATCACGAAGAATGCGAAGGAACAGCGACGGTTCAAAAATCTCTTCCCACAGGTAGGAGGACGCAGAACCATTCGGGTTCGGGTCGTTTCCGGCGTGTCCGTCATCGGTTCCCTGGTTGAACGGAAGAAAACGGGCGTAGCGGTACTCTTTCGGAGCCTTCTTTTCTGGCTTCTTCAACTCCGTGCTCATGAACACTTCCTGGTTACTGACCGCAAAGTGAACCAGCGTGCGACCGGGACTGAGAAGAGGTCGATTAGGAGTAGGGGTGCGATTAACCTGATACTGCTTGATCGCGTCATGAACAGTCTGTTTGTAGGAAGACTTTAACTCCAAGGTGACAACGGGTATGCCGTTCGCCAAAAGGACGAGGTCGATAGTGTCTTTGCCTTTAGTGTCGAAATGCACCTGCTGGATAACACGGAGCTTGTTGGTTTTCGCCCGTTCGATCTCATCGACGTTGTGAGGATTCTGCGGGGCGAACGCAACCATCGGTCCAAACTTTGCCGTTCCTTGCCCCATGACCGTGTGGTTGAAACCGGTCCGGAGAACGCCAAGGAGTCCGCCTTCGATCTTCCCGTTCTTGGCATTGATCGTAGAGGAAGCTTTGATCACCTCAACGATTCGCTTGAGGAGACGGTCTTCGGTGAGTTTGGTGACAACTTCGCCTTCCCCTTCGGGCACAGCAACCTTGTACTGATCGGGGTAATTGGACCATAACCAGTCGAGTACGTCGTCACGGTAGAGCGCTAGCTCTGTGTCCCAACCAGTGTCGTCAGCTCCGGGAGTGTAGATCCAGCCGTGTGCGCCTAAGTACTCCGCTATGTGCTTCTCAAATTGCGCCTCATCAAGTTGCGCTGCAATCGCGCTCTCAACTGGTGACTCGTAATTCCCCTTATTGGTCATATTCTTCTATCCCCTAATGTTGTCTACGTGATTGCTCGCGGCGAACTGTTCGGTGCTACCGGAACCCAAGTGAGTGCCGTTCACGTCCTCCACTCGAACGAAATGGACCACGGTACGCAACCAGATTTCCTTCTCGTTCCAGAATGAGACTGGAGTAGCAGCCCCCTGTCCCCATGAGCCTGGGAGCACTCCATAAAGAGCCTCCCGGGTGGCTCCAGCGCTTTGTGGGTCAATAACGACGGTGACGGTCCCATCAACGAAGTCCACGGACGTAACCGCCCTTGCGAACTGATTGTTCTTTTCCTTCAGGCGGCTGAAGTACTCCCAGAAATGGTCCGTAACGTCTTGGGGCATAGGGGGCGTATCAAAATTCTTGTCGGTCATGTTAAATCCTTTGTTAGCTTGTTGTCTTTGTAGCGGTGATGAAAGTGAAGCCTTATAACGCCGCTGCGTCCAACCCGAACCTATCGGAGTACTCCACTCCATTGTCGTCCTTATATTTGATTACGGCTTTCGTATCAGCGGAGAAACCGTCAGCGGATAACCCCGCGTTTGCGCTCTCGAATTCTGCGCGCTCGCGGACTTCTCTTGCCTTGTGATCGGCTTCCTTTTCGGGGGTGTCCCGAAATCGCTTCGGAGCCAGAAAACCGTCATATCGCTTGCGAGCGTGCCAATATGTGCATTCGATCTGCTGATCAGGCACAAGCGTCTTGATGGGAGAACCGAACACCTGATCCAGCAGCTTGATCGCGGGGATGTATATCTCGACGTTCGAGATCGAGTTCCGCTGGACCTCCTCCTTCGTCAGACGGGGCAAAGGAGGGTCGAAGGAGACGTGGACGTCACGGGCAGCAGTTTTGCCAAAGTTCTTAACGCCGATTCGCCCGCTGTCTGCCTCACTACGGGGCGGGAGAAACTGCGCCACCACATAAGGACGAAGCGCTTCCCGCTGCGCTTCCTGGTTGAGCTTGTGCGCTCTCGCTGCAATGTGCAGTTGCCATGCCGCGAAGATGAGCGCTATGACGGTGGCGGACGTTCCTACGAGCGCTATCCAGTCACTAGAGGAGAGTGAGGCGAACCATTCTCCTACAGGAATCAACCAGTCCCACATGAGCTATCACCCCATGCGTTTCTGCCCGGTCACGACCTCAGTAATGAGTGATTTTCGCCTGGCGAGTAGCTCTGCCCTAAGATCAGTCGCCGTGGTTTTCATCTTGTCGATTCGAGCTGTTTCGGTATCGAGATAATCAGCAATTCGATGCTGCTCATCCAGAGATGGAAGGGGGATCCTGACCTGCCCGAAGGTTTCCCATTTCACACTCTTGCGGTGTTCAAGAATCCCATTACCCAAGTCCTGAATCCTTTGGCGAAACTCGTCATTCCTGAACAAGTGCCGCAGGTAGTTGGGGGAAAGCCTGTCCACCCGAGGCTGGAAAACGAGGTAGACTTTGCTACCTACGCCGTCATATGGGCTGATGCCGTAGGACCCGATGCCAAAGTTCATGCTGTTGACAACGAAGTCTCCCTTCCTGATCCCGATGGTTCTCGTGAGATCTTCGGGCTTCTTGTTGCCAACGTCGCCCTTCTCTTCGTAGGTGATGACGCCAACATTCTTCATAAGCGACAGGTATTGCGCCTTCTGATCTTCGTTTTGAATCTTTCGTTGGCTTACGACAGCATCAATTCGGATTGCGGTGTCGTATCCCAAATCTGAATACTC
>OMJG01001279.1_pt1 | contig 15044 bp, 16 predicted proteins | sample 1646431 | NCBI WGS metagenome assembly OMJG01 (sample SAMN03771674, study PRJEB25209) | food metagenome | isolation source: Cotija cheese | place: Mexico:Jalisco,Michoacan | collected 2011-12-12
AGTTTTCACTTTTTAAGTGTCTACTTTATAGGGAGCATATCATAATGAATATCTCAGTTCCCTTTTCTCTATCATCACTTGGCTTGTTTACGTTTTGCCAATTTCTCTTTAAGTTTACGATCTTGCTCTTCTTTACGACGTTTACGTTCTTCGTTACGCTTACGCAAGCGCTCCTCTTCTTCTGGGTCGCGTGGTTTTTGGAGTTGTTTTTCAACTTTTTCCATTAATTCGTCTTCCGTCAAAGCTGCAAGAGGACGGTTGTTTACGAAAGCGAATGTTTTTCTGCGACCTGGACCGCAGTATGATTGGCACCCTATTTCAATTTCTGCTTCGGGATCTAATTTCTTCAATTTTCTTTCTAGGGATTTGCAATTGACGGCTTGGCAATCATCACAAATCAAGAATTTGTTTTGCACTGCTCTGTCCACCTCTCTTTATCTATTAATCAAGTTCTCATTAAGTTCATTTTCCATCGTATTTCAACTTTATCTATTTTACCCTTTTTCCGTAAAATTTCAAGCGTAAATTCGCACCTCGAGCCCCTTAACGACCTCTCGCGCCACTTTCAACTTGCCGTCCTGAGCACTCTCATCCAAACACAACGTAAAAAAACTGCCTTGCCGCATATTCACCTGTTTGCGGTTCGACAGCTTCTCGTTCTTTATTGACCTTGATAGACGTGAAACGGCAGCGGTTTGATTTCTGACGCGCGCCAACTGTTATAAATCGCAGCGCGTTCTTTATGCTCGCCCAAAATAGCGATGCCGCAATCTCCACCACCTGCACCTGATGTTTTGGCAGCTGCGCCGTATGTCTCAGCAATATCACATAATAATTTTAATTGCGGTGTTTCAATATCAACATTCGCCTCTTGATCCATTTGTTGGATAATAGAGCGATTACGACGAATCATGGCTTGGACACCTTTTAAATTATTGGTTTTAAATGCATAAATCAAACGTTCCACACAAGATTGTGATTGTTCTAGGAAATGACCGTAGAAAATCGGGTCGGATTTCAAGCGTTTTACTTCACTCACTAAATAAGGGGAAGAGGCTGGAGATCCGGTCCATCCGATTAACACTTCCATATTTTCGGGAGCTTGAAGCGGTTCAGTATAAAGTCCAGGCCAGTTTTTCTTTACTACTTCGGCAACAGATGACGTTTCGATTTGCTGCATGACCCAATCATGGTCGAAGGTGCTGTAAGCGAGCCATCCGGTAAAGACACTGACCGCAATATCGCCACATGAACTTAAACTTTGTAATTTCATATTCGCGATGACAGCTAACTTATAAATATTCAAGTTAGCTAAATCGAGTTCGTAAAACTCATTTAATACCTTTACGACCGAAACTAGCACTGCTGCACTGGATCCAAGACCATATTTATGCCCAGAAGCATCATCTAAGTTGCTGTCAATCACTAAGTCAAAATGCTTTAATTCTTTGCCGCAGCTCTTAGCATATTGTTCAAATACTTCTACTGCAGTAATTACATATTTTAATTGGTTAGCAGCATTGGTATCTGATACTGCAATCTTATCTGCTTCTCTTTGAAAAGTAATCGGTTCATGGTGCAACGTTTTTGAATGGATAGTCCCTGTTGCAGCTGAAGCTTCTTCAATGGTCGCTGTAACAAAACGGTCCACAGCTATTAATACCGACTTATAGCCGGGCTCTGTCACTGCATATTCTCCTGCGATATATAATTTACCGGGCGCTTTGACTTGAATCATAATGCATCTTCCTCATTTAGAATTTCAACACCTGTGCCGATGTCGCTGGCAATAATTTGTTCTGGAGCAAAGTATGAAGTGAGTTTATCAATCACTGCTTGCTGATCTTTCTTTTGAACTAGTACTTTTACATTAGGTCCGGCATCCATAGTGAAGTAAGCTGGGATACCCGCTTCTCTGCATTCATGTACAAGCGACATCGCTTCGTAACTATCAGCGACTAAGTAAGTAAATGGAGGTTGCGCGCCTAAATTTGTTGCATGCATGCGTAAACCATTGGCTTCCAATACTTCTCCCAAACGTTTAAAGTCTTTCTCTTGAATTGCCGCTTCGGCTTCTGCAATATCTGCTTCAACGTGATCCAACCAATATTGATAAAAACGCGAAGTATTACGGGTTAAAGACATACCTGCACGGCTTTTCACTTTCTTAGATCGGTTATTAATCACTACAAAAATCATAGACAGTTCGTCTTCCCAATGACCTGCATCGATAGGATGGCTGTATGAAGAAGCATCATCGTGTCCTTTTTCCCATTCAGCAAAACCGCCGAAGATGCTTCTGCATGCAGAACCAGAACCGCGTCTTGCAAGTCTTGATAAATCTTGATTTGAAAGTCCCATATCTAACGCTTCGTTACAAGCCGCTGCGAGCGCTGCAAAGGCACTTGCTGAAGAAGCTAAACCTGCTGCTGTCGGTACAAAGTTCGTGCTGTCTATACGTGCTTTAAGTTCAGTCCCTGCACGTTCTCTGACTAAATCTAAATAAGCAGAAATTTTTTGTGTTTCCTTTTCATTTGCTTCTTCGCCATTCAAAAAGAAAGTATCTTTTGTGAACGCTGCATCAAAGGTTGCACGTGTTTCTGTATAAAATTTGTCCAGCGTCAAAGAGATACTATTATTCATCGGGATAATGAGTGCCTCATCTGCTTTTCCCCAATACTTAATTAACGCAATATTAGTATGCGCTCTTGCTTTGCCAGTTTTCGCCACTTTGAATTACCCTCCTAAACTCTCTATCCAAGTATGCTGTGCGCCAGCTTTCGTCACTGCTTTTACTACTTTTTTAGCAGTAGCATAATCCTTAACAAGCGTAATCACACTTCCGCCGCGTCCGCTTCCCGTCAACTTGCCTGCCACTGCGCCTGCTTGTTTGGCAGCACTCAGCAATTTGTCAATCTTTGGATGGCTTACAGTTAATGTTGCTAAGTAGGACTGACATTCGTTAAATATTTCTGCCAGCAAATCAAAGTTGCGCGTTGTAATAGCTTGATTCGCTGAGTGAACGAGTTGTCCGATACGTTCAATAAATTGTTTATTTTCATGATTATTATCGACTAATTCATGGACATCATGTACAGCTTCTTTGGTATTCCCTTTTATACCGGTATCCAAAACTACCATATAGCCAGGAAGCTGCAAAGATTCTAAAGAAGTGAACACACCTTTTTGGAACCAAGTCGGTTGATTAGAAACAATGGTTTGTGCATCAACACCACTCGGTTTGCCGTGCGCAATCATTTCTGCCCAATTGACATGTTCAATTAATTCTTCATCACTCAATGGTTTGTCTAAATAATTGAAAGCTGCTCTCGTAAAGGCTACTGCAACTGCGGCACTGGAACCTAAACCTCTAGATGGAGGGAGCTTGGCATCAATTTTAATCATAACAGGTGATTGGATATGACTCTCTGCTTCGAATCTGCTGATTAAGGCATGAAGATGTTCTGGAGCATAAGCAACTTCCCCTTCATATACGTCACTTATCATCGTTGAAACAGCTAATTCAGGCATTTCTTCAATTGTGACCTTTACTTTCCCTGACGAAAAAGGAATTGCAATCGCAGGTTCACCGAATGTAACCGCATGTTCTCCAACTAATATAATTTTACCGTTTGATTCCCCGTAGCCTTTTCGTGTCATACTCTCATCACCTTTAACACTTTCCCAAATTTCTCGAAGGATACCTATGCATCGCTTGTGTGCATGCCAAAACAGCCAGCCACTTTCTTTCTATACTTATCAATGACTAGTTGGATTCTTAATTAAAGCATTCTTCTCATATACTTATTGTCTTTATATACTCTATTTATTTTAAACATTTCGCTTAAATATTACTATAATTTTTCGGAAAATGTTTAAATACCGTCTTATTATAACTTAACTTTTACTCAATTCTATCCTACTTAAGATGTAAAAATTAAGACCTGCTAATAAACTTCTCTCTTATTTTACCTAAAACTACAAATGATTTAAATGATTTAGACATAAATTTGTCATAAAACTCTACGATTATTTTCCACCGATACGCACAAATAAGAGATGTGCCAGCGTTGCAGCTATTCACATCTCCCTATTTTAATCATCCATTTTTGCATTAATTTTCGCGTTGCGTTCTATCATGCGATCGAAATATTTTTCAAAACGCATCCATTCTTCATCAGTAACTGGATCCATATTCAAAGTAGCCCCTAACGCTTTGAGCGCATAAAGCAATTTGAACATGACCTCATTTACAGTGAGCGGATGTCCGAGCAACTCTTCTAATGACGCCATACAAGATGGGTCAATATCTGGATACTTGAATTTCGTTTCTTCGTCTTGCAGTGCACGTTGATAGAAATGACGCATCATTTCAGCTCTTTCAGTTCCGGAGCCTTCAACACATAAATAAATTTGGACTGCAATCCCGCCGCGTACACGTCTTTGTGAAATACCGGCAAATTTTTTATCGTTTATACTTAAATCAAACTTTCCTGGACAGTACGAACGTTCGATTTCTTTAGTATCAATTTGAAAGTGCTCATCTTCAAACATTTTACAGATGAGTTCATACATCAAATTGAAAGCTTCATCGATAGAAACCTCAGTCTTTCCTTTGAAAATTAAAGAGATATTTAAAATACCTTGATCTAGTACAACACCTAAACCGCCAGAATTGCGCACAATCACATTGTAACCACATTCATCGACCAGATAACGAATTCCATCACTTAAATGCGGCAAACGTGCATCATGCGTACCTAATATAACGGTGTGCTGATGAATCCAAGTACGGACCACACTGCATGACAAATCCTTGCCCGTACTTTCTGAAAAGGTATCATCAAACGCAAATGACTGCATCGGCGCTAAACCAGTTGAATGATCGATGTAGCGCCAATCTGAGTCATTAAAATATTTCTGCACTAAATCCATTATTGTAAAGTTTGTGCTGCAGTGATGATTGATAAATTATAGACATCTTCAGTAGAGCAACCGCGTGATAAGTCGTTTACTGGTGAATTTAAACCTTGCAATACTGGTCCGATAGCTTCATATCCGCCTAAACGTTGTGCGATTTTATAGCCGATATTACCCGCTTCTAAGCTTGGGAAGATAAATACGTTAGCGTCACCTTTGATTTTTGCATCGGGTGCTTTTTTCGCAGCTACTTTAGGAACGATAGCCGCATCAAATTGGAATTCTCCATCGATAACGACATCAGTCAAACCTTCTTCTTCAGCTTTTTCTTGTGCTTGTTTAGTAGCTGATTCTACTTTTTCTACATCATCAGATTTCGCTGAACCTTTAGTTGAGAAGCTTAATAAAGCGACACGCGGATCCATACCGAAACTTTTAGCTGTTTTCGCACTTTCTACTGCAATTTCTGCTAAGTCTGCTGCTTCTAAAGTAGGATTGATAGCACAGTCACCGAATACATATTGCTCGTCACCTTTAATCATAAAGAAGACACCTGATGTTTTAGATACACCTGGTTTAGTTTTAATAATTTGCAATGCTGGACGTACAGTGTCTCCAGTTGAATGTGCTGCACCGCTTACAAGTCCGTCCGCTTTGCCTGTATACACAAGCATTGTTCCGAAGTAATTTACATTGTTCAACATATCTTCCGCTTGTTCTTTTGTAGCTTTGCCTTTACGACGTTCAACAAAAGCTTCAACAAGTTCTGGTTTCAAATCACTTGTTTCCGGTGTAATAATTTCAATACCAGAAATATCTAAACCTTTTTCTTCAGCAAGTGCTTGAACTTTGTCAACGTTACCTAAAACAATAGGCGTTACATAATCAGTTGAATGTAATTTTACTGCTGCTGTCAATACACGTTCATCTTCACCTTCCGGCAACACGATTTTAACGTTTTTTCCTGAAAGTTTGTCTTGTAATACATTTAATAAACTAGGCATAATGTCCTCCTCAAATTTACGAGTTTTATTTTTTACCATCCTTAATTATACGCCATTTGCAGCAACATTTCACGCAGTAAAACATAATCAATATCTATGATTTCAATCACGCTTTATGATAGAATTTTTAGTGAAATAACAGATAGTAAAAGGAGCGATTTAAATGAGTCAAGCAGCAGAAACTTTAGATGGATGGTATAGTCTCCATTTATTCTATGCAGTAGATTGGCCTACATTGCGTCTTGTACCTGATGAAGACCGTATTCAAATCGTTCAAGAATTCCATGACTTCTTGGACAAATTAGCATCAGTACGTGATGACCATAATGGTGACCACGCACTTTATAATATTACAGGTCAAAAAGCAGACATTCTTTTATGGGTGCTACGCCCTGAAATGCAAGAATTGAACTCAATCGAGCTCGCACTTAATAAATTACGTATTGCGGATTATTTAGTTCCTACTTATTCATATGTTTCTATCATCGAACTCAGCAACTACTTGGCTGGCAAATCAGATGAAGACCCATATGAAAATCCGCATGTAAAAGCCCGTTTATATCCTGAATTACCACATTCAGACTATATTTGTTTCTATCCTATGAATAAACGTCGTAATGAAACATACAACTGGTATATGTTATCAATGGAAGAACGTAAGAAATTGATGTATGACCACGGTATGATTGGTCGTAAATATGCTGGTAAAATCAAACAATTTATTACAGGATCAGTCGGCTTTGATGATTACGAATGGGGCGTGACATTATTCGCGCAAGACCCATTACAATTCAAGAAAATCGTATATGAAATGCGCTTTGATGAAACAACAGCGCGTTATGGCGATTTCGGCAGCTTCTTTGTAGGTCACATCCTACCAGAAGAAACATTAGAAACATTCTTTAGATTATAAGATATGAGTCAGGACATCTCGCGCAGAGATGTCCTTTTTAATATGTGAATTTACTATGTATGAACACGAAAGGAACTTGCCTACTCTCTAGAAGCAAGTTCCTTTTTCATTATTATTTAAATATATTGTTTCTATGAAAAATAGAGACAGATGACTGCACAACATTAAGAAGTGAGCGACACCTATGTACCACATGCACGCTGCCTGTCTAACACAGCTCAAATAATAGTGGCACTGACCAAAGGCATCTCTCACTCTCAATGCCGGCAGTATCTGCCTTTCAAGCGCACACATGTATGGCTTGTAAATACAGTGTCGCTCATCCCTTGTGTAGTGTCCTTGAAGAACTTTGCCACTACTTGTTAGCTGGTTAACTGTGAAACGATGCCAACCGTCGCTACCCAGTTAACAAGCTTCAACAGCCAACCACTTTAACTTTAACCGTTTTGAAATATTTGAAACATAACATAATGATTAAAACATTATTTCTCAATACATTTAATTCTAATAAATTTTCTATTTTCTTAAATTATAAATATACGCAACCTAGTCATAGAGATAATTAAACAAATAGCTTTATAAAGGCTTCACATAACTACCACTCTATTATTTTTAATTTATATTCTTAATTTACTAAGTTATTAGAATAGACTTTTTCCTTTGAATTATTCTTTTTAAGATAAGAAAAATCTTTTCATTTTCGCCCCTTTTTAAATCTTTCTTTTCAAAAGTTTTACAGGAATATTACAAAATAATTCCTTGAGTATCTGTAGTTTTTAAGACATAATCGTAATAACTCCTATAATTTTCACAAAAGTCGGAAATTATATATTTATAAATAATAGTTATTAAATGAGTGATGAGATGATTTTGGATAATAGAAATAGTTATATTGAAGATACGCCTGAGGAAAAGTTGGCTAAGGATGCGATTATGTTAGCGGGCCGTATTTTGCTGGAATCGGGTGCTGAAGGTACACGGGTGGAAGGTACGATGAACCGGATGGCTGAAACGTTGGGGTATCGTGAGAGTAATAGTTTTGTGACGAATACGGTGATCAATTTTCTGCTTGATAATCAGACAACACCGCGAATGTATCGGATTGAGTCGCGAGATACGAATTTGATTAAGATTTCTCAAACGAATTCTGTGTCGCGAAAGTTAAGTGCTGGGCAGATGACGCTTGAGGAAGCTTATGAGAGGTTGAAGCGGATTTATAAAGCGCAACAAACGCATGATTTAATTTATAAAGGGATTGCGGCGGCTATTATTTCCGTTAGTTTCTTGTATTTGCAGACGGGTAACTTTGTGGATATTTTGGCCACTATATTTGCGGGCAGTTTAGGTTATTTGGTGGTTGAATCGTTGTATCGTGCTAATTTGAAGACCTTGTTTATTCCTGAATTTCTAGGTTCGGCGGTTATTGGAGCGATTGCTATTTTCGGACATACGATGATTCCTGATGGTTCTTTATCTGCCATTATTATTGCTGCAGTTATGCCGATTGTACCAGGAGTGTTGATTACTAATGCGATTCAAGATTTGTTCGGCGGGCATATGATGATGTTTACGACGAAATCTTTAGAAGCACTCGTGACTTCGTTCGGCATCGGAGCAGGCGTCGGCACGATGTTATTAATTTTTTAGAAGGAGAATGCTTATGTTTTGGTTATTGAACTTTATTTTCAGTTGTATCGCTTCTCTCTTCTTCTGTGTTATTTTCGATGCGCCTAAACGGATGTATATGTGGGCGGGCCTAGTAGGTGCTTGTGGTTGGATGGTTTATATCGTCTTATTCCGCGGCCTAGAATTACATACCATCTATGCTTCCTTCTTCGGCAGTTTAGCCTTAGGTCTCTTAAGTCATATTATGGCCCGTATTAAAAAGGAACCTGTGATCATCTTTATGGTACCTGGTATTATACCGCTTGTTCCTGGAGGACTTGCATTTGATACTACAAAGAGTCTGGTTATTCTGCAATTCGGCAACGCAGTGAAAACAATGTTAGAAGTTACTTTGATTGCCGGTGCGATTGCGGCCGGTTTGTTATTCGCAGATCAAATTGCCCGCTTGGTGGTTAGTGGAAAAAGCACTTTACTGAAAAAGCAGTCTCTTAAATAAAAAAATCAATCAATTTTGAATGAACAGTGAGGAACGTGAACATTTTGAGTTTCTTTACTGTTCTTTTTTATAATATTTTTGTGAAAAGGATTGCAGTTGTTATTCAGAATATTTAAAATATAATCAAGAGGTAATATTATTGATCATAAAATGAAAGAAGGCAATGACATCATGCAAAAACTCAAATTTCATTTTAAAGGCAGCCCTGCGGAAATTCGTTATTTAGAAGCACAGCAAAAAGAAGGTTATATGCTGACGAATATTAAAAACGATATCTATACTTTTGAGGAAAACCTAGCTGTTAAAGACGCTCAACTCCAAGTGAGATTTGCTAAGACAGAGGATTTGAAGAAAGCAGACACCCATCAAGAAAACAGTCCATTTCTTTCCGTTTATGCGAAACAACTGAATTACTCTAAATATACTGTTCTTTACAGCTACTTAGAAGAAAAAGATAATCCACTTTATAACTTGGCAGACACTAAAGTTGCAGAACATGAATATCTCAGTTTTTTCAAACGTATTATTTTTAGTTTAGCAGTTCTCACTATGTTGATTTGTGTAGCATTGTGGGCTTACTTTACTGCACTTGGCAAACCATCGTCTACACTTGTGATACCCATAGAAATTATGATAGGTATCTTTGTAGTATTATTGATTATCAACATATTAATCAATCGTCGTATCAGAAAACATTGTCCTAAACTGGAAGATGAACTCTATCTCAGCTATTCTGTTTCTATTAAAGGTATGGGTCAAAAACCTGATATCAGTCATTTGAGATATCTTGGTGCTTGGCGTTACCAAACAGAAAAAGACGATAAGTATTATTATAATTTGTTTAGCAAAGAACCTAAGGAAGTTATTTTAGAAGATATAAGCAAAAAATTAAATATTCCTGAAAAAGATATTTATATCTATTCTCAATTTGATTTGTTCCCTGTTTATATGCATTTCTAATAATGTTGAGGAAAGAAATAAAGACCGCCCAATTCCTTTGTTAAGGGACTGGGCGGCTATTGTTTACTCATCTGATTTAGATTTGCCGAATCGTTGTTTCACAAAGTATATGATACCGATAATAAGTAAAATAATTAAGACAATAAGTACAATACTTGAGAATGAATCGAATGCGGCAGAAATCTGCGGCCATGCTTCACCAGCTTGTTGACCAAGTAGGACGAGTACTGTATTCCAAATTAGTGTTCCAAGTGTAGTTAAGATTAAAAACGATGCGAGCGGCATATTAGTTGTACCTGCTGGAATTGAAATCAGACTTCTGATAACTGGAATAAAGCGCGCAAAGAAGACGATTTTCTTACCGTGATGATCAAACCAGTGATCTGCTTTCTCTAAATCTTCCGCTTTAAAGCGCAGTATCTTACCTGTTTTGCCATTTGCTAATTTCTGCAAACGTTCTATAGATAAGAAGCGTCCAATAAAGTACAGCACGATAGCACCAAATACAGAACCAAGAGTTGCAGCAATAATTACACCTATGACATGCATCTTAGAATGCAGGGTTAAAAAGCCGCTGAAAGTTAAAATCAACTCTGATGGGATGGGTGGAAAAATATTTTCTAAAGCAATTAATATCATTATAGGTATTTTATCAGTTAAAAAAGAAGCAATGAAAACCAAGACGCGTTTTCATCGCTTCTGTATTTTTATGAATTAGTTTTTCTCTTTTGTGGATTCCTGCTCTCCAGGGTTTTCTTTTTCCGAATCGGGTTCGTCTATCATGGATTCAACTTTAGCTTGGCTGGTGTCTAGGATTAAGCGACTGAGTTCGTCTTTGTTAATGTTCTTCAGTTTAGGATAACGGACGACAAAGAAGATGAGTCCGAGTATCAACCAACCGGCTAAGGCGATATAGGATGGTACGGATAGTGCAGCGGGTGATCCTGGAATAAGTAGTAGTCCTAGGAAGATGGCTGCAAAGATTGAACCGATAATGGCAAAGGTCTTGTAGATGGGTGCGTAGGTGTTGCTTGCCTTGTTATAGCTGAATAGTTTCGCTGCTGATAAGCATGTGATGAGATAGGCTACGGATACGCCTGTTGAGGACATATCGACAATCCATGTCAGTGCGGTACGTCCTAGCCATGGTGCGATTAAGGTTAATGCGACTAGGAAGATAATCGCGACGTATGGTGTTTTATAGACGGGATGCAGTTTGCTGAAGACTTTCGGCATGATGCCTGAACGCCCCATTGAGAAGAGGAGTCTGCTGGCACTCATTAGGAAACCGTTGAGTCCTGTAAAGATTCCCATGATAATTGCAATCGCAAGTACTGCAAGTCCGACGTAACCGAATGCTGATTTTGTAACTGCTCCTGTCACCCATAGATTACCGTTTAAGCTTGAACCGCTTTTGCCTAGCCATGCAGTGTATAAGATCATCAAAATGTATGTACCTGCTGCAGCAAGTAAGCTGTAAACGATCAGTTTAAAGGTTTTGTTAGGTGAAAAGCTGAATTCTTCTGCTGTTTGCGGAATATTGTCGAATCCGACGTATGCCCATGGTGCGACAGCGACAATCATGATAATAGATGTAAACCATCCTTCATGTGCGGCTGTTAAAGGCTGCAAGTTGCTGAACGCAAAGTCCTTTCCGAAAAATGAACCGAAGAACATGAGTAATACGACAATGACCATAGCCACGCAGAAATAATACTGCAAGCTGCCTGATACGTGGGCACCGCGAATGGTAATCAACATAAATACGAGTAATAAAACAGTAGCAATGATGATTTCAGTTAAATAAACATCCCATCCTGCAATAGTATATAGCTTGCCGTGTTCTAGCACGCCTGGCAACATAAATTTCAACAGTAAACTAAAGGCGGTGGCGTTCAAGGCCACTACGCAAATGTAACCGAATGTCAGGAACCATGATGAGAAGAAACTGACATAACGTCCGAAACTTAAGTAACTGAATGCAAATGCACCGCCGGAAACTGGAAAGTGTTCGACGAGCGCTCCGTAACTGACGGCGATAACAATCATCAGTAATGCCCCGATGGTAATTCCGATGGCTGCGGAAATGGAACCGGATTGTTTAATCCAGTCACCCGGCAGGATAAAGGAACCCCAACCGATACATGAGCCATATGCAATGGCCCACACGAATTTCTCTGATAGGTTTTGCTGTAAATCTCCACGATCTACTTTTTTATGGATATTTTCTTTATTTGTCTGTCCCATAATAAAAAACTCACCTCATTCGATACATTATACCCTGTGAGGCGAGTTTTTGAACGTATTTTGCGGTTTATTTTTTAATTTTTAAAGCTTGTGCCAATAAAGTCACCCATGACGCAATAAAGAGAACACCGCCGATTGGAGTGATTGCGCCTAATGGTTTGATTTGTGTTAATGATAATACGTAAAGTGAGCCGCTGAAGATGACAATTCCGCCGAACATCATCCATCCTGCTGCTTTCAAATTCATTTTTGTTGTACCACTTAAGATACCGATGCCGATTAAGCCTAAGCTGTGGTACATTTCGTATTGTGTGGCTTTTTGCCAAACATCTATATAGTGTTCTGATAATTTGCCTTCTAAAGCGTGGGCACCGAATGCGCCTGTTGCAACTGAAAGTGCTGCAGCTCCTGCACCTAATGCTAGAAATGTTTTCATTGATTTAAGATTCATTCTGAAAATCTCCTTTATAAAAATAATAAAATTTGTGAGTGGCGTTTATTTGCTGACTGCAACTTCGTTATAATCTGTGATTAACTAAAAATCAAAGATGGAATCTCCGTTGCCAAGCTCATCATCAGTTACCATTTTATTGGAATTGCCAGGTGGTGTCGATGTATTTGATGTGTTCACTTTACCGCCCATTGCTTCAATTTCTGCAGCTGACACCTTAGTTTGTGCAGTACTGTTTGTGCTCGACATAGAGGCTCCTGCCGTTTGGTTAGATGTATATTGCTGTGCTATTGGTCTGCTCTGTTTATGTTGGAATGCTGGCGCACTGTCTGTATACAGCGCTGTCAGTGTGTGAATGGCATACATATGTTTTTTAAAATCCGCTTCACTCCCTGCCTCATCTGCCTGCACGAGTTCTTGCTCAATCAACGCAATAATTTTATCTTTATCCACGCTGCGCCTCCTCTCCGCACCAATCGATCGGTGTTTCGCCGAATTTTTCTAAATATGCATTCGCTTTAGAATATGGCTTAGAGCCGAAGAAACCGCGATAAGCTGATAAGGGACTTGGATGTACAGATTTAATCACTGCATGTTTCGACGTATCAATCAGTCTTTCCTTTTGTTGTGCGGGTTTGCCCCATAAAATGAAAACGACATGGTCACGATACTCAGAAACCGCTTTGATAATCTCGTCTGTAAAAACTTCCCAGCCAATATTACGGTGTGAGGCCGCTTCGCCTTTACGTACAGTTAAAACGGTGTTTAAGAGCAAGACGCCTTCTCTGGCCCAGTCTTGCAAATGCGATACCGTACGTCTGCATCCGATATCGTCTTCCAACTCTTTGTACATGTTGCGTAAAGATGGCGGAAATTTTCCTTCTGGCTGCACTGAAAAAGCTAAACCATGAGCTTGTTTCGGGCCATGATAAGGATCTTGACCGATAATAACGACTTTTACTTTGTCGAAGGGTGTTAAATCGAAGGCTTGATATATATTTTCTTTATCTGGATAAACCGTTTTAGTTGAATATTCTTTGTCTAAAAAATCATGCATTGCTTTAAAATCGTGTCGACTTGTAATGTCATGAAATACTTCTGACCAGTTCATGGAATCACCTCATCGTTATCATAACATAGGACATAAAGATTTGAGCACTCTTAGGGGTGCCCCGCTTTCTGAAGCTTTCTTTCCTGTAAGGAGGGTTTGGGTGCAAGAAGATGTTTCTTGTGATTTAAACGTGATAAAATAGTTGTAAAGAAGTTCGTGAAGGAGTGTATGGTTTATGGCTTTGAAAAAGGTTTTAACGATTGCTGGCTCTGATACAAGTGCAGGGGCTGGTATGCAAGCAGATTTGAAAACGTTCCAAGAGTTGGATACGTACGGCATGGTCGCTTTGGCGGCGGTGGTAACGATGGATCCGAAAACTTGGTCGCATGATGTGACTCCGCTTCCGTTTGAGTTGTTCAACAAGCAATTGGAAACGGCGATTTCTATCGGTCCTGATGCTGTCAAAACGGGTATGTTAGGTTCTGAGGAAATTATTAAACGTGCAGGTGAAGCGTTTACTGAATCTGGCGCGAAATATTTTGTGGTGGACCCGGTAATGGTCTGCAAAGGTGAAGATGAAGTATTGAATCCTGGCAATACAGATGCAATGATTAAATATTTATTGCCGAAAGCAACTGTTACAACACCAAACTTGTTTGAAGCGGGTCAATTGTCTGGTTTAGGTACTTTAAAATCGATTGATGACATGAAAAAAGCAGCGAAAATCATTTATGATCAAGGTGCTGAAAATGTAGTCATTAAAGGTGGCAAAGCGTTGGATCAAGAGAAGTCTTATGACTTGTACTATGACGGCGACAAATACTACCAATTAACTACTGATATGTTCCAACAAAGTTATAATCACGGTGCGGGCTGTACGTTCGCAGCTGCGACAACTGCTAATTTGGCAAATGGCCAATCTCCTAAAGATGCAGTGGTTAATGCGAAAGCCTTTGTGGCTTCTGCGATTAAACATGGTTGGAAAATGAATGATTTCGTCGGTCCTGTGGATCACGGTGCCTATAACCGTATCGAAAAAATCGACGTTGACGTTAAAGAAGTATAATTTTGAGTGAGTGGAATAGAGGCTGAGGCATTGTCGAATGTCTCAGTTTTTTGTATGGGATGAGTTAAATGTTGGTAGTTTTAGGGTTAGCGGTCGTTTGGTGAGGGCAAACTGTCGAGGCTCGGACTTGTTGCCTATACAGTTTCAGGCCTAAGTGTCGAGGCTCGGACTCGCCGCCTATACAGTTTCAGGCCTAAGTGTTGAGGCTCGCTCTTGCCGCCTATACAGTTTCGAATCTAAGTGTCGAGGCTCGCTCTTGCCGCCTCGTATAATGAATTTATATTTTGAATATTTGTTTACATTTTTATTA